>OCVV012871076.1_pt1 | contig 16834 bp, 19 predicted proteins | sample 1539721 | NCBI WGS metagenome assembly OCVV01 (sample SAMN02144230, study PRJEB22623) | gut metagenome | biome: sheep rumen | host: Ovis aries | place: New Zealand | reverse complement strand
ATTCATCTTTTCTTAAACCCATAGAATCTATGTAATCACTTTTCTACCATTTAACATGCAAGTTGTTGATATAAAATGACTTGCAAATACGAGGATTGCAGTGGCCTGACCTCCATCACCATCCCCAATAGCGTGATGAGCATCTACAATCATGCTTTCGCCGGCTGCAAAAGCCTGACCTCCATCACCATCCCCAATAGCGTGATGAGCATCTACAATCATGCTTTCGCCGGCTGCAAAAGCCTGACTTCCATCACCTTGCCCAACAACGTGACAAGCCTCGAAGATTACACTTTCTCTGGCTGCAGCGGCCTGACATCCGTCACCATCCCCAACAGTGTGACAAGCATTGGCTGTTCTGCTTTCTATGGCTGCAGCGGCCTAACAGCCGTCCACATCACCGACCTCGCTTCATGGTGCAATATTTCTTTTAAAGATTTTGACAGCAATCCATTGAATTATGCTCATCATCTATACATGAATGGAGAAGAAGTGAAAGACCTTGTTATTCCCATCAGCGTGACAAACATCGGCAATGGTGCTTTCTCTGGCTGTAGCGGACTGACATCCATCACCATCCCCAACAACAGCGTGACAAGCATCGGCAATGGTGCTTTCGAATATTGCTATAATCTAAAGGACATCTATTGTTTTGCAGACGAAACACCTTCAGTTGGGAGTTTTGTTTTTGAGTCTGTTGACAAAAGCCAATGCACACTCCATGTTCCCAACACATCCCTCGAAGCCTATAGCACAACCGCACCTTGGAAGGAGTTCGGAACAATCGTGGGAATGGATGTGGAGGATGCAACAAATGTGGAGATTACAGAAGGTGCGGATGAATTCAAGAACTATCAAGAGCGGACATGCAACTCTCTCACCTACACCCGCACTTTCAACAACACCAACTGGCAGGCACTCTATGTGCCGTTCTCGCTGACCTATGAGGACTGGAAGGAGGACTTTGAGGTGGCGCGCATCAATGCGTTCTATGAGTATGACACGGATGATGACGGTGTAGTGGATGAAGTTGATTTGGAAATCTTCAAGGTGCAGGAGGGGAATGGCGACTTGAGGCCGAACTATCCTTACCTCATCAAGGCAAAGGAAACTGGCGAAAAGACGCTGACGCTGACGGGTGCCACGCTGTATGTGACCGAGGAGAACTCGATTGACTGTGCCACCGTAGATACGAAATATACCTTCACTGGCACCTATCAGAAGGTGAACGGCATGAAGACTGCGGGCTACTACTTCATGAGCGGTGGAAGTCTGAAGACGGCCAGCAACGACGAGGTGGCACTGGGTGCTTTCCGCTGGTACATGAAGGCTGAGAGCCGTGGCAGCGCATTCCTGGAACGTCCGGTCAACATCAACATCCGCGTGGTGGGTGAAGTGGACGCCAATGAGGCAACGAGCATCGAAGGCTTAAAATCCGAAGGCGACAAGACTGACAGCAAGCGTGTGTATGACATGGATGGCCGCTTGGTGAGCACCAACGGTCTGCAAGGTCTGAAGGCTGGCATCTACCTCATGAACGGCAAGAAAATATGGGTAAGATAACTTTTAATTAACAAACTAAAAAAATCAAAAAACAAACAATGAAAAAGACTTATGATGAACCGATGATGGAAGTGCATCATCTGATGGGCGAAGAATTGTTGGTACCAGCCACAAAAATTCCTGTTGGTGGCGAAGGTACTCCCGATGCCAACTTGCGCATGCGCATAGCCAACGAGGCTGATGCACCTGCCGACAGCAAAGAACTCTGGTAGCCACTTACCTCTTTCCCTAAAAGAATAATCCCCAATCGGCCATAACCGATTGGGGATTATTGGTGATTGTTGGCAATGACTTGTTCCCAAAATTCTGAATAACAAAGATGCTTTCACAAGACTCCTTTGCTGCTGGGCAACTGGAACTTGTAGATGTCGCGCTTGACCGCCATCTTGATGCTGCGGGCAAGTGCCTTGAAGATTCCTTCGATTTTGTGATGTTCGTTGTCGCCTTCGGCCTTGATGTTGAGGTTCATGCGGGCTGCATCGCTGAAGGACTTGAAGAAATGGAGGAACATTTCAGTGGGCATGTCCCCCACCCGCTCACGTTTGAAGTCAGCATCCCACACGAGCCAAGCACGACCGCCAAAGTCGAGCGCCACCTGGCAGAGACAGTCGTCCATCGGGAGTGTGTAGCCGTAAGTGTCGGCAGAACCATTGAGGTCAAAGCCGTAGCGTTCAATGCCACGCTTATCGCCCAAAGCCTTGGCGATGCACTCACCGAGGGCAATGCCTGTGTCTTCGATGGTGTGGTGTTCATCTACATTGAGGTCGCCCTTCACATGGATGCGGAGGTCGATGGAACCATGCTTGCCTATCTGCTCCAACATGTGATCGAAAAAGCCTATGCCTGTACAGATGTCGCACTGTCCTGTTCCGTCGAGATTGAGGCTGATGTCAATGTCAGTCTCTTTTGTGGTGCGGCGCACTGAAGCCTTGCGTTCTCCTGCAAAAAGAATCTCGGCGATTTCATCCCACGACTGTACATTATCACCCAAAATGAGATACTTGCATCCAAGGTTCTGCGCCAGTTGCTTGTCTGTCTGGCGGTCCCCAATCACGTAACTGTTGGCCAAGTCGTACTCTCCTGTCATGTATTTGCCCAGCATGCCTGTTCCGGGCTTGCGGGTGGGCAGATTGTCGGCAGGGAAAGAACGGTCGATAAGGATGTTGTCGAAGGTGATGCCCTCACTTTTCAGCGTGTTGAGCATGAGGTTATGTGTAGGCCAAAAATTTTCTTCCGGGTAAGAGGCCGTGCCAAGCCCGTCCTGATTGCTCACCATGACGAACTCAAAGTCGAGTTTAGCGCGGATGAAATGGAGATTGCGAATCACGCCGCTGACAAACTGAAACTTCTCGAACGAGTCTATTTGTTCGTCAGGCGGCTCGACAAGGATGGTGCCGTCGCGGTCGATGAAAAGTGCTTGCTTCATTGATAATTCCTTATTATAAGTAACTACACAAAATTCTCTTATACGATAAGATTTTGTTTATCTGCTGATTATATGTATTGCCTTAACGCCGAGAGCAGTTTCGTATTCTCATCCTTTGTCCCCACCGTGATGCGGAGGCAGTCGCCACACAGATGCACACGATTACGGTTGCGCACAATGACTCCTTTCTGCACCAGATATTTGTAAATGCCATCGGCATCCGTCACACGAACCAAGATAAAGTTGGCATCGGTGGAATAGACTTTTTTACAGATTGGCAAGAGATTCAGCGACTTGATGAGTGTCACACGTTCTTCAAGAATCATCGTGATGTGGCGTTGCAGCAACGTCACATTACTTAATATCTCCAAACCTTTCTTCTGTGTGAGCACATTCACGTTGTAGGGATACTTCACCTTGTTGAACAAGGCAATGATGTCGGTACTGGCAAATGCCATACCCAGACGTATGCCGGCAGCACCCCATGCCTTGGAGAAAGTGGCTAAGACGATAAGATTGGGATATTTCTGAATGTCGAGACGGAAAGGCTTCTGAGCAGAGAAATCGCTGTAAGCCTCATCCACTATCACGATGCCCTGAAAGTTTTCGATAACCTTTTCTATCTTCTCTCTCAGGAAAGCGTTGCCCGTCGGATTGTTGGGCGAACAGATAAAGATGATTTTTGTGTTCTCGTCACACGCTGCCAGCAAAGCGTCGGGGTCAAGGTCATAGTCCTGGCTGAGTGACACCTTGCGATACTCCACATCGTTCACGTCAGCACACACCTCGTACATGCCGTATGTGGGGTCAATAGCCACCACGTTGTCCTTGCCTGGACGGCAGAAGATGCGGTACGGGAGGTCTATCGCCTCATCACTTCCATTGCCCAGGAAAATGTTGCTGACAGGAACACCTTTCAAAGGGGAAATCACCTGTTTCAGTTCTTCCTGCAAAGGGTCGGGATAGCGATTCACGCCATTGGGATAGGGGTTCTCGTTGGCATCGAGGAAAGCATCGGCCTTCACCCCCTTAAACTCATCTCGGGCGCAACTGTACGGTTTGAGAGCCCAAATGTTGGGGCGCACTAATTCTTGTAAAGGTTTCATAATGATTGAAGTCTTACAGTCATTGCATTCTTGTGAGCATCAAGTTGTTCAGCCGAAGCCATCAGTTCCACTGCATGGCCAATAGAGCGAATGCCTTGTGCTGTCAACTCTTGGTATGTAATCTTGCGGCAGAAAGAATCGAGGTTCACGCCGCTATAGGCTTTCGCATAGCCCGAAGTGGGCAACGTGTGATTTGTGCCAGAGGCATAGTCGCCAGCCGACTCACATGAATAGTTTCCAAGAAAAACACTCCCTGCATTCACCACCCTGTCGGCAATGTCCATATAGTCTTTCACAGCCAAAATCAGATGTTCAGGAGCATACTCGTTAGTCATCTCCACCACCTCTTCCATGCTCTGCACGATGATGAGTTTGGAGTACTGTAAAGACTTTTCCGCCATCTCCTTGCGAGGCAGCAATGCCAATTGCCTATCCACCTCTGCATTCACCTTTTCAGCCATCGACTCGGAAGTGGTAATGAGAATCACCTGCGAATCCACACCATGCTCTGCCTGAGAGAGCAAATCGGCAGCCACAAATACTGGATTGGCAGTATCGTCAGCCACCACAGCCACCTCAGAAGGGCCTGCAGGCATGTCAATCGCCACCTCATGCAGGCTCACCTGCTGCTTGGCAGCCATGACGAACTGATTGCCCGGACCGAAAATCTTGCTCACCTTCGGCACTGACTCAGTTCCGTATGCCATCGCACCAATAGCCTGCACACCGCCAGCCTTGAAGATTCTGTTCACACCTGCAATCTTGGAAGCCACAAGAATGGCCGGATTCACCTTGCCCTCACGGTTAGGAGGGGTACAAAGCACAATCTCCTTACATCCTGCAATCTTGGCAGGAGTTGCCAGCATCAGCACGGTCGAGAAGAGCGGAGCCGTACCTCCAGGAATATAGAGGCCAACTTTTTCGATGGCAACAGATTTCTGCCAACACACCACGCCTGGAGCCGTTTCCACCTTCTCACCTTCAAACTTTTGCGAGGCATGGAACTTCTCGATGTTGGCATGTGCCAGTTTCAGAGCCTCTTTCAAGTCATCAGACACCAGACTTTCAGCCTCGTCCATCTCCGCCTTGGAAACAGCCAAAGAGTCGAGCCGCACTTTGTCGAACTTCTCCTCAAAGGCTTTCACAGCCGAATCTCCATACAGTCGAATCTGGTCAAGCACAGAGAGTACCGTCTCGCGCAGTTCGGAAGCATCGCGATGAGGACGTTCCAGCAAAATGGTCCATTCAGTCCTGCTGGGGTATTTTATGATGTTCATCTTAGATTTATCTTTTTTATGTACCATTCCGCGCAAAGGCTTCTGGCACATCTGGTTACAGAATCATCTTTTCAATAGGTGTCACCAAGATGCCTTCGGCACCGAGCGACTTCAACTGCCCCACAATCTCCCAGAAATGTTTCTCGTCAAGCACAGCGTGAACAGAACACCATTCTTCGTCAGCCAAGGGAATGATGGTCGGACTCTTCAGTCCTGGCAGCACTTCCACGATTTCAGCCAGACGTGCCTTAGGTGCATTCATGCGCACATACTTCTTGTCTTCAGCAATGAGCACAGAGTTGATGCGGAACAGCAAGTCGTCCAGAATGGCCTTTTTCTCTTCGTCAAGATTTTTGTTGCCAATCAGCAATGCCTCGCTCTTCATCACCACTTCCACCTCCTTCAGGTTGTTGCTCACCAACGTGGAACCTGAACTGACGATGTCGAAAATGCCATCAGCAAGTCCAATACCCGGAGCAATCTCCACTGAACCCTGAATGACATGGATGTCGGTCTTCACCCCTTTCTCGTCCAAGAATTTCTTCAGAATGACAGGATAAGAAGTGGCAATCTTCTTGCCATTGAACCATTCCACACCCGGATAATCGACAGCCTTGGGAATGGCCAGCGAGATGCGGCATTTGCTGAATCCCAGACGCTTCACGACATCGGCATTTTCGCAACGTTCCACAAACTCGTTCTCGCCCACGATGCCCACATCGGCCACACCGTCGGCCACCGTCTGTGGAATGTCATCGTCGCGAAGGAAAAGCACTTCGAGCGGAAAGTTAGAAGCCTGAACAAGCAAAGTACGCTTGCTCGAACTCACTTTAATGCCAGTCTCTTTCAGAAGATTCATGGTGTCTTCGAAGAGACGGCCCTTTGATTGTACTGCTATACGTAACATATATGTGTTTGTTATTGATTTTTTCTTGTTAAATAATTGGTGAAGAGCCAGCATGGAAGCGGACTCAATTGATGGCACCCTGGAACGTCATGATTGACCTGTTCGAAGGGATGTATGTGGCGATAAAAGGACTTTGACGGAAGGAACCGTCGTGTCGGAAGAACTCCAAGATGGAACTGAAGGGATAACGGCTCGTGTCGAACACAATATAGTCATAATCCCTATACAGCACGTCCGTACTCGGCATATCGCCCAAGCGTGAATGAAACACATCATACTTAAACCCATGCTTTTCGGCTATCAATTTCATGTCATCGAGGTTTTGTCCATCGCTCACAATCAAGAACTTCTGGCGCTTCATCTCCATCCTCTTGCGCGACAGAGCGTAGGACTTCTGCATCAAGTAGGACATCACACCACGCATGAACACCGTCAAGGTGATGAAAGCCGAATAGATGGCACTATAGTGGGCAAAGTGCTTCTTAAAGAAAATCACCATTGCCTTGTGGAAAGCATTCACATATTTGATAGAATCTTTCTTCGTACTCTCTCCCTTATAGTGAAGAATGTGGGTGGGCAGATAATAGTTCTTAAAGCCCGCCTTCAACACACGGTAACTGATGTCGATATCCTCACCATACATGAAGAAAGTTTCATCCAGCAGTCCCACCTGATTCAACGCAGCCCGACGAATGAACATGAAAGCACCACTAACAATCTCTATCGGATTGATAGACTGCTTGTTGAGGTACTGCATATAGTATCGTCCGAACAGCCGGCTTTTGGGAAACAACGAACCCAAACCCGTCATCTTGCAGAACGCAACAAAAGGAGTTGGCACTCCCCTGCGAGACTCTGGCGCAAACGAACCATCGACACGCAACATTCCCACGCCACACATACCAGCCTGCGGATTCTTGTCCATAAAATCTATACACTCACGCAGGGTTCGCTCACCCACGAAGGTGTCGGGATTCAGCAGCAGCACATACTCGCCACGAGCCTCCCGAATGGCCTGATTGTTAGCACGCGAGAAACCCACATTATCCGAGTTCTCGATGTAGCGAACCCACGGAAACTTAGTCCGCAAATAGGGTACAGAGTCGTCCGTGCTGTTATTGTCAACCACAAACACTTCGCCCGACACTCCGAGCAACGCCTTCTCCACCGAGAGCAGACATTGTTCAAGGTAATAGCGCACATTGTAGTTTACTATGACAATAGAAAGTTTCATCCTCGCTTATTCTTTATTCACCCCCTCCAGATAGGCCGAAATCTTCGCTCCCGAAGGCCAGCAGTAAAGTGTGGCAAAGGCAGCAATCAACGCACAAAACGCGCCACTCACACTCGTGGCAAGATAATAGACCGCAATGGAGAAAACAGCACCCAGACACAAGATGCCCAGCCGCACAGCACTCCACACATGGTAAGACTTCAGTGCCTCCTCATTGTTCATGCGGCGCAGTCCTTTCGTCGTGTTCAGCGTGAAGAGTTTCAGCGCCACTGGAATGCCCACCACTGTCAGCACAATAGCCGCTGTGTTCAACTTAAACTCATCAGCCGAATGTGGCAACACCAATCCATTGGGTATCACATCCAGTTCGCCCAGCACAATCGCCACCACCATCAGCAGCCAAGCCACGCCCATCTCGATTCGCAGAAGATTCTGTAATTTCTGTATATATTTAATCATTGTTCTAAAATTCCTTTACCTGCATGCCCTCACTTTCCCGTGAAAGGCACACGGTTCACCAGCGACCGGCCCAGAGTCACTTCATCGGTGTATTGCAACTCATCGTTGATGCTCATGCCACGCGCCAGCACCGTCAACTTCACCTCCGGATAGTCCTTCAGCCGCCGCGAGATGTAGAAGTTGGTGGAGTCGCCTTCCATCGTCGAACTCAAGGCAAAAATCACCTCTTCCACCCCACCCTTGGCCACACGGTCCACCAGACTTCCGATTTCCAGTTCGCCAGGTCCCACCCCGTCCATCGGCGAGATGACACCGCCCAGCACATGGTAGAGTCCCCTGTACTGCATCGTCTGCTCTATCGCCATCACGTCCTGCACATTCTCCACCACACAGATGGTCGATGCGTCACGCGAGGGATTGGCACAGATTTGGCAGACATCCTCATCGCTGATGTTGTGACACACCTGGCAGTAGTGCACTTCGTGGCACAACGTCGAGACAGCATCCGTGAAAGCATCAATCTTGCCAACATCCAGACGCAGCATGTGCAGAACGAGTCGCATGGCGGTCTTGCGTCCGACACCGGGCAGTTTTGAAAACTCATCTACGGCACGTTCGAGCAATGCCGACGAATACTGCTGATTCATGTCTCTCTCACTTGCTATATCCCAAATTTGAGTGCAAAGGTACGAAAATAAGTGGAAACAGAAAAGTGAAAAGTGAAAAATCCTTATTCTCACCCTCCCAGACAGGGTAAAGTAGGATTTTTCACTTCTCACCTCTCATTTCTGCAGCACACATCAGCCTCCTCTGCTCACCTTCTCTTTCGCGAGAAGAAACTGAACACCCCTTTCAGGGTCATCGCAGTCTTATAGGCCGATATGGCATATCCGATGTAGTTCATGTACTTGTTGGAAGAGCGGAGGAAAATGCTGCTGGGCGACACAAAACAGTCTTCTATGTCATTCTTCACACGGTCAACACCATAACTAATCTGGCGTTTCGTATGTTCTTTCTCAGCGCGGATGTCCTTCAGCGACATATACTTGGTGTTGTTCATCGCCCACCTCCTTCCTCGTCATAGTCGTCCAACTCCTGCACCAGGCTCTCGGCCAACTTGCGTATCTGCTCATCCTTGGGCCGCTTGCTCACCATCTGTTCCGTCAGGGTGGGCACATTCAGCAACTGCTCGCTGAACATCCTCACAAACGGATTCTCTATCAGAGGCTTACGCAGCAGGAAGACCAGCAGGATGATGAGCAACAGGCCACCGCCCACGATGTAGTAACTCAGCATCTCACTGCCAGTCAGCAGGGTCAGCGTTTTCACCAAGCCCGTGCTCAGGAAGAAGATGGCACTCGTGGCCAGTGCCAAAGTGACAGCGGCCAGCACCACGAACGAGGTCACCACCGTCAGACGCTCCGTGGCCTCCAGGCGCAGGTAACGTTCCACGCGGTAGGCCAAGCGACGGAAGTCCTCGCTGAATCTGTTGGATGTATCTACATTCATGTCATGTCCAATCAAGATAAGACTTCAGAAGTCCATGACACCTATTCGGCATCAAAGTCTTCAGCAGGAACGGCCTCCTTCTTCTTGCCGATGTTCTTGATTTCATCCACAAGTTTGTCAAATCCCTCCTTGTCCAGTTTGATGCCACGCTTTTCGAGCGCTTCCTTGATTTTTGCACGCTGGTCTTCACCTTTCTCAGGAGCAAAAAGCAGACCTACTGCTGCTCCAGCAATTGCACCGCCCAGAAATGCAGCGGCCAATGCGATACCATCACCTTTTGTCATAGTTCTTTTGGTTTTAATGATTAATAAGGAATAAAGAATAAATATTTTCTGATTTTCGTGCCAAAGATACGACATTCCCCACAAAAAGCAAGGCTTTTTTCCACGTTTAACTTTTTTTTGCACACTTCGCTTTTGCCGTGTGACAAATATGCCCTAACTTTGTACAAAATCATGAAGCCCAACACTTCTTGACCTCAGAAAAAGAAACCATCTAATTATAAATTGAGAAAATTATGAAAAAAAATCTTTTGATGGGTTTAGCACTCGTTGCAGCCCTCGCCTTCGTTTCATGCAAGTCATCTGAAAGTAGTTACAAGAAGGCATACGAAAAAGCCAAAGCACAAGAAATGGCAAGAACCAACACCACCGACCAAGTGGAGACAGCACCCGTCACCGTGACTCCCGTGGTCACCACCACACCCGTCACCACCCCTGTCGAGGCCAACACTGCCAACGACCGTCAGGAGCGTCTCACCGTCATGAACGGCGGCACACTCAAGGCTTTCAACGTTGTGTGCGGTTCGTTCAGCAATGTTGACAACGCCAACAACCTGCGCAACACCCTCGTGGCCAAGGGCTATTCGGCTCAAGTGGCACAGAACCCAGAGACGGGAATGTATCGCGTCATCGCCTCTTCGTTCGACGACCGCGCATCGGCCGTCCAGTCGCGCGACCAGTTGCGTGGCACCTACCCCGATGCTTGGCTCCTCTACCGCACCTACTAAAAATCACTCTTCATAGAGTCCCCAAAGTGGCAACCTGCACATCCGCAGGTTGCCACTTTTTTGTTTTCCACACCTCTGTATCATGTTCTTAAACACATTTTTGAAAAATTTTTCCTTTTTTCTTTGTCCAATTATTAAAAAGTTCGTTAATTTGTACTTGACTCGGTTAGTCCATCGGGGCAACTGGTCATGACTTTTTATTATAAGGACGTTTACGAACGTTATCTTTTGTGTGTGAATCTCGCAAATTCCATGTCTCAAAAGATACGCAACCGAAACGTCCACGTGGGGTGTATTGTACCCTTTTCACTTTATTCAATAAATATGTGAATAGTTCTACAATATACACGACGTGGGCTAACTCGAGTTGCTTATCCTGAGACAAGGCAATGCGAGAGCCCACACATGGGATAAGCGGCCAAGGTAAGAGCATCCCACGTCTTTCGTATTTACAAAACTTTTATTAACCGCTTAATCAGGGAGGCTATAGGCATTAAATCTTTTACACCCATGAAAAAGATTCTTTTCATCATGAGCCTTTTCCTCTTGACAGGCACCTCTATGACTTATGCACAACTCTCCAAGGAACAAATCAAGGAGCGCAAAGCCAACCTGAAACTTTCACAGAGTGAACTGAACGACAAGGCCAGCAAGACTGCCCGCAAAGAAGCCAAAAGACTGAAAAAGCAAGGCTGGCAAAGTGCGCCAGGTGCCCTGCCATTGGAAAAACAGTTGGATAAATCGTACATGATGCAGATGGAGTATGATGCCGACATGTTTCCCAAGTACATCATGGCTGAAGCGATGAGCATTGGCGAAAACTACGATGCCGCTAAAATGCAGGCCATCGAACTGGCCAAACAGAATCTTGCTGGACAGATTCAGACAGAAGTGACGGCTCTTATCGAGAACACCGTGGCTAACAAACAGTTGGAAGCCGAAGAAGCCGCCTCTATCGTGCAGACGATTAGTGCTGCCAAGAACCTCATTTCGCAGAGCATCGGCAGAACCATTCCTGTAGTGGAAGTCTATCGTTCACTCCCCAACAAGAACAAGGAAGTTCTCGTCCGTCTCGCCTATAGTCAAGAGATGGCCAAGGCTGCCGCAAAGAAGGCTGTGCGCGAGGAGTTGGAGAAGAAGGGGGAAGAGTTGCACAACAAACTTGACAAACTGTTAGGTTGGTAATCCACAACGGATGTAGCAGACAGAACGAATCGCCATGAATAGAGTCGTTGCAATCCTTGCTTTTTTGAGTATTGTTTCAGCCGTCCATGCACAGAAACTCAAGACCGTGACAGGCACATATACCTATCACGCACCAGAGAATGTGACGCTGGAGGAAGCCAAGCGTACCGCCTTGGAACGCGCTCAATTATCAGCCATTGCCGATGCGTTCGGTACGGTGGTCAGTCAGAGCAACTCGACCATACTCACCAACGAGAACGGACGGAGCGACAGCCATTTCCTCTCGTTGGGTGGCAGCGAGGTGAAGGGAGAATGGATAGAAACAACCAAAGAACCTCACTACACCATCTCTTATGAGCAGGGAATGTTGGTGGTGACGGTTACTGTCAGCGGTCGAGTGCGTGAGATAGTCACATCAAGCATCGACATCGTAGCGAAAGTACTCCGCAATGGCACGGAAGAGAAATTCGAGAGCAGCGAATTTCGCAATGGCGATGACATGTACCTCTACTTCAAATCTCCCGTCGATGGCTATCTCGCCGTCTATCTTCTCGACGAAACCACTCAACAGGTCTTTTGCCTGTTGCCCTATCGGGCATCAGGTGAAGGAGCCTACCGTATCGAACATGATCGTCCCTATATCCTTTTCTCGGCTAAGGACGAGCCAACCGACCCTTCCATCGTGGACGAATACACCTTGACTTGTACCCGTTCCACCGAGTTCAACGACCTCTACATCATCTTCTCGCCCAATCCGTTCACAAAGGTAAACTCGTCGGATTCCATGAACGAGGTACAGCCCAGACAGTTGGAATATGAGGAATTCGCGAAGTGGTTGAAGAAATTAAGGAAGATTGATATACAAGTAATTAGTACAAAAAAAGCGATTTTAATCGTATCATAAATTTAACATTATTAACAACTAAAAAAACAAAGTAACATGAAAAAAGTTTGTTTCCTATCAACAATTTTCTGCATGGTAGCCTTTAGTGCATTAGCAGGAGGTACAAAGACAAATTATCGTAATGCTCTCATCCTCGCCTATTCGCAAGCAAATAGTGTCTATGAAGACGAGAATATTAAGTTGGAAATCTACAATGAGCAATTATGGGCAACCAACAAAACTCAAAAAACCATTTTTATTGATTTGTCTCAGTGTTTTGCCGTTCATAATGGTTCTTCAGCACCTTTGTTTGATAATAGTGAGAAAAAGCAAGGCGACAAAAAGGCTTCAAAAATGGGAGCAAGTACAAGTGACGACACGTACATCACCATCGCTCCTGTCATTGGTTCTAAGCAAAATGAAACATATATATGCAACATGTCAACTCGCATATATGGACATTATTCTACGTCAGAAACTCCTTCTGGAGATTTCTCTGAATATGACAAGAGACTATTGAATATCATTGGAGAAATGCTCGATGAATCAATGAAAGGAGATCCGAAAGGAAAAGAATATCAAGGAACTGTTGTACGCCATTTAACAGAAGATGAAAGTATTAACAATATAGGTGCTTCTATAGCCTATGCCTTTAATAAAAAGGCAGAGGATTGGACGAATGTTTCTTTATCTACTTGGGTGAGTGACGTGATTTTTGCCCCTTACTTTGTGGAAATGCCTACAGACCTTAAGAAAAAAGACAAGAGAGGGTTTGGCGTAAAAGAAACAGCACCAGCAATTATACACGTCAGAGCAAATAGCCCATTTGAGTTTGATGAGGACAGATCTCCTATAATTGTTTGTGATTGGGAAGGCAATTATAAAAAAGGAACATTTACTTTGGGAAGTACATGGATATCAAAAACCAAAGGACCTTCTTTTTGGCAAGTTGTCGGTGCTGTATTTACATATGGGGTCACGTTAATAAATTCATATAGTGAAACTTCTTATAAAAAGAAAATTGAATTTGATGGTGCTGAAACGGAATGGGGAAAAATGTCATTTGTTGATAATATCATGAAGACAGAACAATCAAAGTGAAACGAATGTTGGTTATTGCCTTCTTTCCGAGGGCAATAACCAACGCTATTTGCAATTCTTCTATGCGCTTCTTTTTTACATTAACTATATACCTTTTTTGCCTGAATGCCATTGCTTCAGACATAGATAAAGAAACGGCAACAGCATTAGAGTACATAAATCAAGGATATGTACAATACGGCTTTGAACAATTGAAAAGAGCATCCGCCACGAATAGTATTGCGGCTCAATTTTATGTTGCTATTTGCTACGAATATGGCATTGGTGTTGAAAAGAATCAAACAGAGGCTTTTAAGATGTATCGCAAAGCGGCAGAACGTGGTTTACCAGATGCCATGTATCATATTGCATCATTTTATGAAAAAGGGATAGTAGTCAATCAAGATGCAACTCGTGAACGAGAATGGTTACAACGCTTTCAGAAAAAAGGTGGCGTGTTTATACTTCCAGATTTAATCTCTATTTATAATGAAGGATTAAAACATACTCAAAACTATGCAGTAAATCCTAATAGTCCCAATCATTCTGTTGCTCAAAATAGCCGAACAAATAATACTCCCAAACAACCAATCAAAAATGTTACAATAGTTCAATCTGTCCCCAAGCCGATAGATTATTCAGAACAAAAACCAATCAATAAACCTACCATTGAATCGAAAATGTCTGATGTGGACAAAGAGATTCCGATTTGTAAACAAAATAATGAAACAATCTTCATACTTATTATTGCCAATGAAGACTACCGACGTGTTGACAATGTTCCATACGCAGCCAATGATGGCAAAATATTTGCAGAATACTGTAAAAAGACATTGGGAGTGCCAGAGAAGAACCTGCATCTGCTGACCAATGCCACGCTGGGCGACATGAAGTATAATGTATCGATGATGAAACAGATTGCAGAGGCGTTTGAGGGGGAGGCGCAATTCATCTTCTATTATGCCGGGCATGGACTTCCTGCAGAGAATCAGCAAGATGCGTTCTTGCTGCCTGTGGATGGGTATGGTGCTGATGGTACGGGCTATTCTGTGAATGAACTCTACAATGAGTTGGGAGCACTGAATGCCAAATCGGTCGTGGTGCTGCTGGATGCTTGTTTCAGCGGTACGAAGCGTGATGGAGGCATGGTGGCTTCTGCTCGTGGTGTAGCCATCAAAGCCAAGCAAACTGCCCCAAAAGGGAATATGGTTGTCCTCTCGGCTGCCCAAGGCGATGAAACAGCCTATCCATATAAAGAGCAGGGACATGGCTTGTTTACTTACTATCTGCTGAAGAAACTGAACGAGACGAAGGGTAATGTCACTCTCGGCGAATTGGCCGATTACATCATTTCTGGTGTAAAAAAGACCTCCATCGTGGAAAATGGGAAATTGCAAACTCCTACTGTAATACCATCGGCCACAATGGACAACACGTGGCGAAACATGAAACTGAAATAAAAACTCCCCTGCCATTCCGTGGCGAGATGGTAGGGGAGGTGCATCGTTTCATGCTAAAAAAATAGAAATCAGATGAAAAAGTTTTATTTGACGGTTGCCATAAGTGCTTTTTTTGTGACTTTGCAGGCACAGAACACTTTCCAAGATGCCTACAATCAGTTCAAGCAACAGGCAGAGGAGGAATATGAGAATTTTCGCGATGAGGCGAACAAGACGTATGCGGAGTTTGTGCGTCAGGCATGGGAGGAACACAAGGTGATGCCTGCTGTGCCGAAGCCAAGAGAAGAGGAAGTGCCGCCTGTGATTATTCCTGATGAGGACTTGCTGAAACCTATTGAGAGTAATCCCATAGTGATTGAAGATGAGGTGATTGAGGTTCCACCCATTGAACCTCAACCGGTTCCTGTGGCACCCATTAGAGAGCAACCTGTGGAGGAAGAGGAGAAGGTGGATTTTCTGTTTTATGGCACAAGGATGGCTGTGCGGTTTGGAAAGGTACAGACGTTTCTGTTGAGTGCATGCACCCCAGATGGGGTGGCAGATGTGTGGAAAAGGCTGTCGGAAAAGGATTACAACAACCTTATCCGTGACTGCTTGACGTTGAGGATTGAGCATCGGCTGAACGACTGGGCTTATTTGCAAATGTTGGAGCAGATGGCTGAGGCATGTGTGGGAAAGGGAAATGCGGCCACACTGCTGATGGCGTATGTGTATTGTCAGTCGGGCTATAAGATGAGGCTGGGCATGGGCAACGGAAGATTGTATATGTTGTATGCGACCCAGCATCATATATATGGCAAGACCTTTTTCTTTGTGGATGGCGAGTATTATTATGTATATGGTGATGAGGTGGAGCAATTGTACATCTGCGAAGTTTCTTTTCCAAAAGAAAAGTCTCTCTCGCTGTGGATTTCGCAGGCAATGATGCTGGAAGAAAAGACATCAGAGAAGAGAACATTGAGAGCCGAACGGTATCCAGAGGTGGAGATGCAGGTCTGTGTGAACAGGAATATGATTGATTTTTTCAATGAATACCCCACTTCTATGGTTGGCAAGGATTTCATGACCCGATGGGCCATGTATGCCAACACTCCGATGGAGGAAAGGCTGAGAAACAAGATGCTTCCTAAGTTTAGGGACACGACAAGGGGCTTGAGTGAAAAAGAATCTGTGGAGCGATTGCTGAATTGGGTGCAGACGGCTTTTGTGTATGAATATGACGACAAGGTGTGGGGAGAAGACCGTGCGTTTTTCTCCGAAGAGACCCTGTTTTACCCTTACTGCGATTGCGAAGACCGTTCCATCTTGTTCACAAGGTTGGTGCGAGACCTTCTGGGCTTAAAGTGCATCCTCGTCTATTATCCTGGCCATCTGGCTTCAGCGGTCTGTTTCACGGAACATGTTGAGGGCGACTATATCCATTTGAATGGAAAACGTTTCGTGGTATGCGACCCAACGTATATCGGTGCTCCTATCGGTCGGACTATGCCCGGCATGGATAATGCAACAGCAACGGTCATGCTGTTGGAGTGATGACAATTTGATTTCTAGAAGTTAAGTAACCACACAAAATTATCTTATACAATGATGTCTCATCTTTTCGCCACAAGCGGCTTGTTTTTTCGGACAATAATTTCCAATAATTAACGATAATTTTATCCAATAATTATTATTGGAACCAATTTTTGGAAATTATTGGTAATTATTGTCCGAGAAAAATGCGGCTTGCCGCATCA
>OCVV011339523.1_pt1 | contig 16839 bp, 10 predicted proteins | sample 1539721 | NCBI WGS metagenome assembly OCVV01 (sample SAMN02144230, study PRJEB22623) | gut metagenome | biome: sheep rumen | host: Ovis aries | place: New Zealand | reverse complement strand
GTTAGAAGTTCAATTTATCCATATATGCAAGGTAAACAAGGTATTTATACCGATAATATGTATATAGGTGATAAAGACCAATATATTGCTTTTTATGAGGATAACAATGGAGACAAACACCTCAAAATTAGTGCTAAGGAAATGGTGTTTGAATATGACCCTGATGGTAAAGAAATTTATTGGGATGAACATATAGATAGTCAAATACCTATACGAGTAGAAATTGAATCAAGTGCAGGTAATATGTTCTTACATAAAAATGTAAGTTCTAAGTTAACTTGTACTGTATATAAAGGAAATGACGATATAACTAACCAAGTAACTAAATTTACTTGGCGAAAGAAAGATAGGAATGGGGTCGTAGACCCTAACTGGAGTAGACTGGCGGCCGGTCGTACTATTACAATTGGCCCAGAAGATGTGACTTCAAAAGCAATTTTTGTTTGCGAAGTTGAGTTTTAGGAGGAAAATAAATCATGGCAACAACAAGTTATGGTTCCATTACCATAGTTGATATTACTGATATAGGTGAATTTAGCGTATATCCAAAGGCCAACAGTTCTAGAACTCAAATTTATAATCCAGATGCAGTCCAACATTACATTCCTAACTGGGATACATCGGTAGATGGTGGTGTCGCTGTAGTTATTACACCGGTAGCTTATTATGCTAGTCAAGATGTAAGTACTGCAGCGACTTACGTCTGGCAGCGTAGAGATGGAAATGGGGATGTAAGTGCGCTAACTAGTAATGAGGTAGTTAGTACTGTTGATGGAAATAGTGGAGTTTTAACAATTTCACGAAATAAATTGGGTGATAGCACGACTGGTATCTTGTCTTATATAGTTACCGCCAATTATGAAGTTGATGGCGTTAGATTACAAGCAGTAGGAGAAATTGATTTTTCTTTAGCTAGACAAGGTAGTGCTGCGAAAACTGCGAAAATTAACGGTAGTAATATATTTAAATATAATTCTGAGAGAACAGTTATTACTCCTGCTTCAATTGAACTTATCGGTACTGTTGCAGGAGTTAATATTAGTGGATGGAAGTATAAGAATGGTAATCAATGGGTTGATTATCCAAATAGTACAAGTAGTAATAGTTTAACGGTTAATCCAACAGATTCTACTTTTGCTAATGACCAAGTCACAATAAGATTGGTTACTTCAGATGCAACGGTCTATGACCAAGTTACAATTGTTAAGCTATATGATGGTGTTAAAGGAGATGCTGTAGTATCTGCGGTTTTATCCAATGAAGACCAAATGTTACCAGCTAATGCTGCGGGTTCAGTTACTTCTTATGCGGGCGCGACAACTGAACTAACAATTTTTGAAGGTGGTAGAGATGTAACTAGTGAATGGACTATTACAAAAGAATCTACAAATGTAACAGATAGTGAAGCTGCAACAAATAAAGCAACTATTACTAATATTAGTGCAGATACAGGTTATATTACTTTTACTTGTACAAAAACTGGATATGACACTATTATAAAGAAGTTTTCTTTAGTAAAAGTTAAGACCGGTGCCGATGGAAAGACTCCGATTATTTATTCTTTAGAACCTACAAGCGTAGCAGTTAATAAAGATAAGGATGGCGCGAATCCTAATCCAAGTACTGTAACTTTCTATGCTTATCAACAAACTGGTGATAATAAAGCGGCTTATAACGGACGTATTCAGTTCTATATAGATGATAATAGTTCAATAGCTAAAGCAACAACTAGTGATACTGCTTCACGTACAATTAATTTTAATGATAGTCCTTGGAATCAAGCAAAGAAAATTCGTGCGGTTCTTTACGAAGCTGGCGCGAATACTAAACAATTAGATACACAAACTGTTGTTATTGTTTCTGATGGACAGACTGGTGCAAATGGCGAACCAGGCGCGGCAGGGTTTGGAGCCATTAATGTAGTAATTGACAATGAGGCTGATGTAATTCCTTGTAATTCATCAAATAAGCCATTAGATACTTTTATAATTGATATTGGCTATCAAGGTTATCAAGGTACTACTGTTAAGACTACAAGTGTTACTGCACCGAATTTAACAGCAGATGATTTTGGAACTGTAATTAGTCCTGATACTCAGACAACAGCGGGTCATGTAAAATATACAATTCCTACTACAGCTACTTTGGCTGCGAATGGAACAATTCAATTACAGTTCAGAGTTAGTGGTCAAGATTATGATGCTGAAGGTAATGTTGTTGATACTAATGTTGCAGTTAATAAGCTTTATAGTTGGACTCGTAGTTCTGCAGCAGTTAATGGTGTTAATGCAGTTATTTTACAATTAATTACACCAGATGGCACAATTTTTGACAATCATACGGGACAGCTTACTTTATCTGCACAATTATACAATGGAGCTTCACCGCAATCAGGAGTAACTTATAAATGGTATGAATATAGTTCTGGTGCATATAACGAAGTTACTTCTACTGCAGATACAGCTGATATTTATAAAAAAGGTGAAGGAAATAGTCAATTAGTAGTTAAAGCTAATGCGGTTAGTGGATATAAATCAATTAAGGTTACTTGTACTTATGATTCGAAGACTTATGAGCAGTATGTATCTTTAATTGATAAGACTGACCCATTACAAGTTAGTCTCCATTCTACAGTCGGTACTCAGATTAAGAATAGCCAAGGTATTGGTTGTGTATATGCGAGAGTTACTAGGAATGGAGTTGAAATTGATGAGGTTCCAATGGATATACGCTCTGGAACCGCTTATCCATCTAATCCAAGTGAGAATGATAAATTTGTAATTTTAAGTACAGAGACTGATAGTTCTCAACGTACTGCTACATTGGTTAAATGGGATGGTTCTAAATGGGTTACTCAGATAGCTAAATGTAAGTATGAATGGAGTTTTAGAGATAGCAACAATGTTCCAGTTACTACGGGAGTTCCATATCAACATACTACAGAAGCACAAAAGAACTTAAATCAGTTTATATATATAGATTCAACGTTAATTAGTAGTAAAATTACAATTGATTGTAAAGTAACTTTAGATTAAGGAGGTAATGTTATGGCTCAAGTTTCATATGGAACAATAACAATTACCGATACAAATGATATAAGTAGAATTTATGTAGAATATTGCCGCTCAACTAGCAATCAGTTGAGCGGTACTACTGTACCAAATATAACGCGCGCTTGGGGTGAAACGACCCCTCCATGGGTAGATGGAGAATACATATGGCAGCGCGCGGTAGTAGAAAAGTCGGGTACGTTAGAAAAAACCTATGGCACACCAGTTTGTATTAGTGGTGAAAAAGGTGAGACTGGTCAACAAGGACCTCAAGGAGGAACTGGTGCAGCGGGTCGTTCTTTAGATTCAACAGAAACAAAATATGCACAAGTTGCAGCAAATTCAACAGAGGCTCAGGTAAAAGCTTTGATTGAATCACGTTGGACTTTAAATGTACCATCATACAATTCTAGTTTGCCAGAATATTGGGTTAGAGTTACTAATGTTTATAGTAATCCTACAGAAACACAAAAAATATATTATAAAGATAATGGTATTACTGATGCGGTTAAAACTTCAGCTGAAGCAAATACAACTGCAGGACAAGCTAAAACTCAGGCAGCCGCGGCAGAAGGTAAAGCAGATTCAGCGGCTAGTACAGCCAACTCCGCTAATACAAAGGCGACTAATGCATTAAATATAGCCAATGGAACCAGCCAACACTTTTGGTGGATAGCAGAAGATACCTCAACAACTGGAGGCACAATTTCTGCCGGTGCATATATAACAGATATCGCCAAAGATACCTTCAAAACTAATCCAAGTGGTTACGGAAATCTACTTTTACGTTCTGATGGAGTTTATTTGAACGTAGGTTTACAAACCCTCGCTTCATTTAAATCTGATGCTTTGACATTCTATAATAGTGCTGGCACAGAGTTGGGTAAGTTTGGCTCTACTGGTTTGGAAATGTCTGGTACTCTTAATATTAAGGGTGGCGGACGAATTGGCCAAGATTCTGATAACTATTGGGAATTTGGAGATAATAAAAGTTATAATGATGAAGATTCTGCTTATTTAATAGGTAGAGGAACAGCATCAATACAGTTAGGTGAAACTGGACATTGGAGGCTTGATAAGAATCGCATTCATGCGGGATGGTATCAATTAGATGATAAGTCTAACAGTACACCAGCTGGGTCTTTACATTTTGATACCGGCGCAGATGGTAATGCGACCTATTATTGGGATTATGGAATGCATTACCCTGATAAAGCCGGCAATGGGAATAATAAATTTTTATATATAAGACGTTCGAATGACACTACTTCTACTACTTTAAGTACGATGAAGGGTAGAATTGATGATGATACATGGTGGACTTATAAGTTCTATATAGATGGAAATGGTAATGTTCATGCCCCTGGCTTCTATATCGGTGATTCTACAACTCCAATTGGTGGTGGTGCTGGTACAGTTGCCGAACGATTGACGCAAGGTTATGGAAGTACAACACAGCCTATTTATATTCAATCAAATGGAGTTCCTGCAGCAATTGATTATACAATTCAGTCATCCGTACCACAAAATGCTGTATTCACTGCTTTATCTACTTCTAATCCTGGCTATGTAGCTAAAGCACCAAATAGTACATCTCAATTTTTACGTGGTGATGCCACATGGGCCGCCGTTACTAAGAGTAATGTAGGCTTAGGTAATGTAGAGAATGTTGCACTTTCTAGTTGGGCTGGCTCATCTTCACTTACTACTACAAAGGTTGGTACATTAGCTGAGGCCGCAACAAGAGGGGTTGATACGTCAATTAGTGCGACAAGCACTTCAACAAAACTTCCTACTTCTGCAGCGGTAGCAAATTTAGTTAAACAATATCTACCACTAACTGGTGGTAATGTAACTGGCGCAGTAACATTTGGTTCTTCTGTTTCGGCTGATGAGTTGACTGTTGGAGATTTGGTTGTAAATGGAAGTGCAAGCTTTACGAATAACCTTCAAGCCAATACGATAAATGGAGTTGCGGTTGGTTCAAATCCGAAATTTACCGATACTGTTACAACTGTTACTGTAACAGGTAGTGGAAATGCGATTACAGGTGCAAGCGCATCGGGTGGCGCAGTAACGCTTACGAAAGGTACAACTTTCCCAACGGGTTCTGGAACAAATGGATACTTGACGAAGTGGACGGGTACGAATACGATTGGAAACGGCCCGGCGCTGGGTTCGGATACGACGAAATTCCTTAATAATAAAGGTGAATGGGCAGTACCGGCGGGCACAGGACTTACCTCCGTTGGCGCGAGTGGTAGTGGAGGAATTACAATTTCTGGTAGTCCAATTACCACGAGCGGAACTATTGCAATTGGATTAAACCTTTCGACTGCTATTAATGGACTTGGTGAGGGTACTAGCCCAGCTACTAGAGAAGATTATATAGTTGCACAATATGCAGGTGGTGGTACAACAACTACTTCATATCATAGAAGAAAGTTGAGTAATATATTTGCGGCTTTGAATTCAAGTGATATTACTACTGCTTTGGGGTATACACCATATAATGCGACGAATCCAAATGGATATACAAGTAATACAGGTACGGTTACTTCGATTGCTACAAGCTCACCAATTACTGGTGGAACAATTACTGGCAGTGGAACAATTGGACATGCTACTTCTGGAGTTGGTAATGCAGTTACTACTGCGGGGTTATATAAGTTTAAATATGACACTTATGGACACATAACTGGTGTTGCTTCAGTAGCAAAAGCAGATATTACAGGATTAGGTATACCAGCACAGGATACTACTTATAGTAATGCTTCTACAACTACTGCAGGTTTAATGTCTGCAGCAGATAAGAAGAAACTTGATAATATTCAAGTTGACTCATCTGGACAAGCGGTCGCTGCGAACGTTGCGGGACGTTGGGGTATTGATGTTACTTTTAATAGTAATAACGTTGCTCAAGTAGGTCATGCTAATAGCGCTATTACAGCTAGTAATACCCAAGCCGCGAAAACTACTGCATCAGTTACTTCTACACAGCTTGCATTTGGGGATGTAATTAATTTTCCTTATGTAGCTTATGATACGTATGGACATATTACTAGTAAGACGAATTTGTATTTTAAAATGCCAGCGGCGCCGAGTTCAACAGGAACAGCGGATAAGGCAACTAATGATAGTGATGGAAATCCGATTAATACGACATATATTAAAAAATCAATCGGTACTGCAGCAGGCGATATAATTTATTGGTCTGCAAGTGGAACACCAACTAGACTTGCAAAAGGGTCTAATGGACAGTTTTTAACTTTAAGTAATGGAATACCCGCTTGGACGAGTGCATTAGTTACTGGAGTTAAGGGTAATTCAGAATCTAATTATAGAACGGGACAAGTTAATATTACAGCTACAAATATTGGTTTAGGAAATGTAGAAAATAAGTCAAGTGCAACTATTCGAAGTGAGTTAACTGATTCTAATGTAACCACTGCTTTGGGATATACTCCTAGTCATAACGTATCTTTGGGTTTTCATAATGATTTTGATAGATGTGTAATTGCTTTATGTGAAACTTCTGCTACTAATACAGGTATAAATAGTTGGTCTAATGGAATTTTAACTCGTCAACGTGATAATGGGCTAGTACCAACTAAAGTAGCTTATGTTACTTTCAATGGAGCTTATTCTACTGCTTATTCTGCTTATTATTCTTTATTATGTAATCATGAAAATACGTCTACTGATGCTAGAGGTAGTATTGAAGGCTTTAGAGCCTGTACTTTTACTTATAATAGTAAAAGATATGCAGGATTAGAATTTTACCAGGTACAAGCTTCCACTTTCTTTTATACTCAATTAGCTGGAACTTTTACTCCTTTTATGGTTCCATATTATAATACTAGTAGTTCAACAGTTAAAAATAGTGAAATAAATAACTCATTAGTATATGGTACAAGTACATTATTCAGACAATCTTTTGATGCTCAAACTATTGCTGGTCATACAGTTGGTATAAATGTTCCATCTAATGCTAAATTTACTGATACGTGGAATGCTTTATCAACCTCTCAAGCAGGTTATGTCTCAACTGCGCCAAATGATACAGCAAAATTCCTTCGTGGTGACGCTTCTTGGGCACAAGTTTCATCTGCTAATTTATCAGATATACGTTTAACTTGGTCAAGTTCAGTTAGTACGACAGATTGGATTTTAGCTCATGATGCTGCGGCTACTGGTACTCCTTTATTTAGAGCTATGAGTCCCACAAATTTAAAGACGACGATGTCTTTGAATAATGTAGAAAATAAATCAAGCGCGACTATTAGAGGAGAACTAACATCATCCAATGTAACTACTGCGCTTGGTTATACTCCAGTTAATAAAGCTGGTGATACAATGACTGGCACCCTAACTGTTAATGTAACTAGTGGAGCAGGAAATTATAATGAAGGAATTCGTATAAATAAAGCTAATAATAACTATTCAACTTTAACCTTAGGTGGTGCGAGTGGTTCTACTTCTGGTATTGGTGATGGTATTTGGTGGATAGGTACAAACCAAGTAAGTTATCCTTATAGACTAATGATAGCTCATAATGGTTCTGGAGCAACTGGTACATATTTCTATGTTCCTAATAGTTCAACAGTTACTCCATTATTAAGATTGGGTACTTCTGGAACAATTACAAGCGGTAATATGGATGCAGTTAATGGTGGCACTGTATATACGGCAATTAGTAATTTAAGCGGAAGTTATGTTAGTTTAACTGGTAATGAAGGTATTTTAGGAACGAAAGTATTTGGTTCTGGTACTTCTTATGGTAGTGTTACAAATAAAACTGCATATACTCAAAAAGCAAATATTAATTATAATGCTATGTTAGACGCTCTTGTATTTTCATTTGCTTAAGTTTTATCTTTTAAAATTTGAAATTTTTCAAAATTTCATGTATAATATAATTGTAAGGTTAAGATATATAATTCCTCTGAAATAAACTCTATATAGGAACCTCCTATCAAAGTGGAACTACGTCTACACTAACGTGAACGTACTTCTCACTAAATTTATTTTTCAGGAGGAACTGATATGTATATTAAAACCTTTCAAAATGAGTATGAGCTTTGTGAATTTCATCATTATGTAAATGTAGTTGAAGATGAAGTGGTTTCAGTAGTGGAATTACTTATTAATTCTTCAATGGATGAGTTAACTGAGAATGAGTTTACTTCTATTTTTATTATAGAAGGAGAAAAACAGAATTCTGTATTTTCAGGATATAGTGTTGATGAATTCTATGAAGAGAATGGAATGACAAAGATTGTACTTACTAAGTAGGAGAATTGACGGACAAGTTTGTCCGTCTTTTTTCTTTGTAGCAATTGATGCGGAATTTGACTTATATATAGAATTATGCTATAATTTAAATAGTGAAAAATTTAGTTTATGAATGTGTTCTATGAACTCAGCGCGGAATACATAGGATTGAAATATATGGAGGGAAAGGAGAAAATGAGTTTAAGGGTTTGGTTACCTTTAACGAAAGACTTGAGAAATCAAGGGCTAGACGATGTGATAGTTACGAATAATGGAGCGGCATTTAATTCAGTAGGGAAGTTAGGTGGTTGTTATCAATTTAATGCTTCTGGTTATTTAAAAGAAACTTCTTTTAATTGGACCAACTTTAATACTTCTGAATTTTCTCTTTGCTGTTGGTATAAAGAACCTTCTCCAGTTGCTTCTGGTAATTCACAAATGATATGTATCGGAACTAATTCTGGTTGGAATAATATTAGAATTGGTTTATTACGTTGTAATAATAGCGGTTATCCAATGTTTAGTATATCAGATGGCACTAACAATGTAAATTATAATTTTATGGCCAATAATTTTAATTTAGATGTTTGGAATCATATTGTATGTACTTATAATAATGGTACGATGAAAATGTATTTAAATGGTATATTACACAAAACAGCTACTACTACAATTGTACCAGCCTTAAATTCTTCGCAACATTTAGGTATTGGCGCAGCATCGAATGGTGCTGAACCATTAACCGGATATTTAAACGACGTTCGAATCTATGACCATTGTCTCTCTCCAATGGAAGTTAAAGAACTTTCAAAAGGACTTATATTACATTATCCTTTAAATAGAGGAGGTTGGGGACAAGAGAATTTATTAACTAGTAGTTATAGAGATATAACTACTTGGGATAGAACAGACCAAGGGGTTTGGAGCATAACACATAATAAGGAATCTAATACTATTGTTTTAGTATCTACTGCTTCTTGGGAACATTTATATAAATTATTGCCGATAACTTTTGAAACTGGAGCACAATATACATTATCTTGTCAATATAAAGTATTACAAAATTATAATCGTTGGAGTAGTTCTTATTCAGTAGGATTAAGCTTAAATGCTAGTAATCCAGGGAGTGGAAATGCACAATATCCAACAGATATTATAATTCCCTTTGGAAGTATAGCTACGGAATACATTGAAGATGAGATTACTTTTACTGCTACTACAACTACTTATTATTTAGATATAAATGGTGGATATATTGCAGATGGAAGTCAAAATATTGGTTTTGAAATAATTAATATTAAATTGGAAAAGGGTGCTAAAAGAACTCCATGGTGTCCAAATTCCTCTGATACATTAGCCACAACAATGGGTCTTAATTCTACAACTGAATATGACTGCTCTGGTTACTGTAATAATGGAATTAAAATTGGTTCTTTAACCTATGAATCTAATACTCCTAAATATAATGTATCAACTCATTTTAATGGTACAGCTTCAACTTATATACAAATGCCTACAATTACGTTAGATTGGGGACATATTACTTTTGCTGCTTGGTGTAAATGGGATGCTTTTAATAGTTGGAGTAGAATTTTTGATTTTGGTAATGGAGTAAATGGAGCAGATTGGGATATTTGCTTAGCTAATTATAGTACTACTTCTAATCCAGGCTTAGGTGGTCGTACAGGAAGTGGTGCTTCTTGGCCTGATACCCAGGTTACAGAAATACCTTTAACTTCAGGACAGTGGATTCATTTGGTTGAAACAATTGAAGGTAAAACCTGTAAATTATATGCTAATGGAGTATTAAAAAAGACAATTACTTTAACTAATAGTCCAACTACTACAACAATGACTTTAAATTATTTAGGTAAATCAAATTGGGCAAACGGACCTTTCAACGGTAATATTAGTGATTTTCGAGTATATGCTACTGTTTTTTCAGCTGACGACATCAAATCACTTTATCAAAACTCTGCTTATATAGACAGTAGCGGAAACGTCTACGGCGCAGTTCATACGGAGGTTTAGTCCATGAGTGAAAATTTAGCCTATGAAGTAAACATGAACATTATAAATAAAAAAATGGCTAATCCACTCGCCTCATATACTCAATCAAATTGTCAAGTTAGTTTAACCGATGATGGATATAGAATCTATCGACCACCAAATAAAACAGTTTCTAATGATGGAAATACAATGTGGGGCGGATTCGTCATGAGATTCTATACGCCACCCTTCATTAAAGGACATAGATATATAGTACAATTTGAAGCTAGAGGTAAAACATCTAATGCTCCAAGTGAAATATATTGGACAAATAATTGCGGCTGGGGAGGACATGGATTAGACCCTGCTCCATCTGATGTAATAATTAAAAATATAGGAGCCAATTTTAATTCACAAGAATGGACAACCATTTCATATGCTTGGACAATAAATGATGAAATATATAAAACTTGTACTTCTTCATACTCAAGTTTTGTTCAAGGTACAGTTTATCCGTCTTATCGAGATTTTAAGTGGGGATTCGGTTATACTGATACGGGCGCCCTCGGTACAGACCTTTATATAAAAAACGTTCGTATGTATGACCTTACAACCGCTTCACAAATAGATATAAAAAAGACCGGCATAGTCGAAGCCGGAAGTTTTTGGGAAACACTTTCAAAGCAAGAAGCTGCATTTCACCATGATGGAGAAATAACGTCTAATTGCTTTTATGAAATCTAAGGAGTCAAAAGGAGAAATCAAATGGCACAATATTTTGCAATAATCAACTCAACCGACCGCGTCCAGCTCTTCACTTGGGACGCCAATTCCTTCCGCGGCATGGCGCAACTTCATTTCGCAACAGATGACCTCGCCTATATCCGCGGATTACTCGAACATATTACTTCAATTGAAATTGTCGACGAGCAAGATAACTCAGTTGCATCTTTCACCGAGTACGATGGTTTCAGCTCAATTCTCTACGCAGGCCGCAACTATTCATCTCAACTTAATGGCTTTGCTAATGAACTAATCGTTACACTCACAAAAGTCGACCTTGTAGAACAAGTTAAGCGTCTTGACGAACAAGTTAATAAAGTAGTTGACGTTGAAGGTATGAGTCTTGAAGAATATAAAGATTGGAAAATTCAGAAATTCTCAGAAATGGGTGAACAACTTATTTTTGCTGGTACAGAAGTAACCCTTCTTAACGGTGTAGTTAAAAATTTCACTTATGATATGGAAGACCAATCCAACTTACTCAACGCAATCTTCATAATTCAAGCACTTGGAGACCTTTCAATTTCTATTCCATATCATGGTCATGCAGAGCCTTGTGAACTTTACAATGCCCGCGACATTCTTGCGGTCTACTTTACACTTCAATTTTTCAGTACACGCATTCAGACCGAAGTCAATATGAGACTCAACTGGATTCGTGCTTGTGAAACAAAAGAAGAAGCAATGGCTATTGACTTCGATACTCCACTTCCAACCGAATGGGCAGAACGTGCAGAAGCAATTATGGGACCTGCTATGGAACTGGCTTCACAACTTCAAGCACAGTATTTCGGAGATGTAGAGCCTATTGTTGAAGAAAACGCAGAAGGCGCCGAGTCAACTGAAGGAGGAAACGAGTAATGGATAATGGAATTGACTATAGAGCAATTGAGAAAGAACTTATTGATGCTTATACAGATACCGAATCAAAAGTCGGTTCTTGGCAGAAGAAAGTTCTATTACTGATATTAAAAACACTTATAACTCTTGTAAGTGAAAAGTATTAAACGTATACGGCGGCCGGTCGTTCAATAGCTCGGCCGCCTTCTACGGAGGACTTATAAATGGAAAAGAAAGTAATACCGTATGGAGTGATTTTTGTCACAAGCGGTTTGATATATATAATGCTTGAGCTGCTCTGGCGCGGGCGTACGCATTGGACGATGTTTTTGTGCGCGGGTCTGTGCGGATTAGTAATGGCAAACATTAATAATAATTGGTTAGAATTTGATACGGATTTTCGAATTCAAGTATTTGTGAGCGCACTTATGTGTTCAACGTTTGAGTTTTTCTTTGGTATCATATTCAATGGAGATTTTTTAATCTGGGACTATCGAGGTATGTGGGGTACAATTCATGCGCTTGGTGACCAGGTTAATATAATATTTTTTGGAATTTGGATTATAATTTCGGTTTTTGGGTTGCCGCTGTTAGATTGGATTCAATGGAAGTTAGGGGTAGCCGAGAAACCGTATTATAGAATTGGATGGAGAGAATTCCGTCCATGGGAGAGAAAGGAGTAATGGCAGTTTTAAAAGATTTGATTGTGCATGGACGAAGTCGATTTGTTAATGGAATTGATGCTAATTCGATTCATGCTAATTTAATAGATGCAAATGATGGTATTTTTAAAACCATTACTACTACTACTTTAGATGCAGAAACAATTACTACTGATATGTTAACTGCTCAAAATGCAAGAGTAGCACAAACATTGACGGTAGATGGAACAATTTCCACTAATAAGTGGGAAGCTGCAAATATAGCAAATATAGGTGGTAACTTTTATATATCTCCAACTGGTAAGGCTGATTCTGGTAATATAACTGTTACAAAAACAGGTTCAACTACGATTAACGGAGTAAGTGTAGGAGTTTATACATTAGTTGTAGGTGGCGCCTCTTTCGGAGTTACTTCGACCAGTAGTACAATTTGGGGTACTCAATCTAAGGTAATTTTTACAGGTAGTATTGCTTATAATAGTAGTAAAAAATATCCATTAGGTACTTGTAATGGTACAATGACTAGTGTATCTACTGGAAGTGGTACATTAACTGGTTTTACTATAACGGGAGTTAATTCACCCGCGCTTGATGTATTTTTTAAAGAACAAGGCGTAACTTCAGTTTCTAGTACTGCTTGTACTGGTTATGAAATGCAGATTTCTGTATATCAGTCATATTATAGTAGCGCGTTACATCCAATTGGTATATTGTTGACTTCCTATGGAAAAGAACAGAAACAATATATTGATATATATGGCGGAGCGAATGCACTAGGAGATTCTGCGAGTGGTTTTGCAAATCCATCCGTGCGTATTGGTCAGTTAGATGGACTGCCTAATATAGTTGATAATTCAACTGATTCAGCAACTGCACCAAGCGGATGGGGTATTTATACTACCAATGGATTTTTTAAGGGAAAGATTGTTTCTAATGCGGGAAGAATTGCCGGTTGGACTATTGGTACTTCTGCAATTTATAATAATACCAGTTCTAAAACTTCAACTACAGCGGGTACTTATTTAGGTACTGATGCAATTAGAAATTATAATTCATCAACACAATATGTACATATCGAAAATGGTAAAATTACTGCTTATGGGGCTGATATAAGAGGCGCTTTAACTGCAACTTCTTTATCTACTGGCTCTAAAACTTCCGCAAGTTCTGGTACTGGTACTTATATAGATAGTAGCGGTAACATCTATTCTGGTAGTGGTAGTACAAATAATTTTCAAGTTACTTCTGCGGGCGCGCTAACTGCTAATAGTGGTACTATCGGTGGATGGTCTTTCAATAGTTCTTATGGTCTTTATACTAATTCAAAAACTAGTACGACTTCAACTAACAGTGGTATTTTAATTCAAAAAGATGGCGGTATTTATGCTGGTGCTTATAGTTCTAGCACCGGAGCCTGTCCTTTCCAGGTTACTTCTGCAGGAGCTTTAACTGCAATAAGTGGTCGTATTGGTAAATTTAATTTATCAAACACATATTTATATACTGGTAGTGGAAGTACTCAAGCCGGTATGGGTGGCGACCAAGCATTTTGGGCAGGAAGTAGCACAAGCAATTCTGCTCCTTTTAGAGTTAGTTATGCTGGTGTTTTAAACGCCTCCGGCGCGACAATTCAAGGAGACGTTACAGTTTCGAAATTGACGGTTAGTTCAGGGGCTACGATTAGTGATACAACTGGATTAATTAGTAATAGTGCGGTTAAAATTAGCGGCAGAAATCTTTTTAGAGATGAACCTATTTCTTATAGCAGCTCTTCATATCAAGCATATCAAATAGGTTTAACTGAAAATTTAGTAGCTGGAGAAACCTATACGATACAATTTTGGGATGTTAATGTTTACCACACTGGAAAATCTGATGCAGATTTAGGTATAGATGCATATTGGGGTGGCGGTTCGTTAAGAATGGCATATTGGCATGGCACTTCTTATTTTACAACAACTGTAACTGATAATAATATTACTTTTAGACACGCTGACCATTTAACGGCCACTTTTACAGTTACTAGTTCTCAAGCAAGTGGTAGTGGCGCCTCTAATTTATGGTTTAATATTTATAATTCGGTGAGTAGTGCATCTGGCACACTTGCAATGTCAATAGGACATTGGAAAATTGAAAAAAGTAATAAAGGTACTGATTGGTCTATGGCTCCAGAAGATATGGAAGTTTCTATTAATAATTTACGTAATGATATATCTACTGATTTAGAAGACCTTCAGACAAACTTAGCAGCTGTAACAGGGGACTTACAAGAATTAAATGCATATTCCGAAACTGAAATTGAACGTATTACTCAGAACGTAAATGAATACTTGGGCACAAATGGTTATATGCTAATTGAAGACCAGGGTTTAAAAATTACAAAAGGTAATTTTGCAGTCGTGATAACTGGTACTGAGATTTTATTCCAAGAAGATGGAAATACGGTAGCTTGGATTAGTGGACAAAAATTATATATTAATCGCACTGAAGTAACACAATCAATGAAAGTTGGAAATTTTGAATGGATGATTAGAACAGATGGAAGACTTACACTCGCATATACAGGAGGTAACTAATGGCAACAGTTTATTCATCTTGGTCAAAAAATTGGAAGCCTTCTGGGTCTTCCGTCAATAAACAATTTAGAACTTGGCTTACATATACAACAACTAATAATAATGATGAAGTGGTTATTAAAGCTAGTATGGGTATACAGCTTAATAGTGCTGTAACCGCTACTTTTACTTCTTCCTATCTTCATTACAAGGTAGGTAATGGGTCAGAAATATCTAAAGCCACTTCATCTAGTGATAAAACCAGTTTTTCAAGTGGTACTCTTACTTGGACGTGGATTTCCACTCAAACGATTACAATAAAAAAGACTACTACGGCTCAAACTGTAAAACTAATAGCTAGGTCTACTGCTTCATCAGCCTCTTGGGATGATTATTTTACTGCTTCAACAACCGTTGCAATTCCAGCTTTAGCTAGCTATGTAATTGCTTACAATGCAAATGATGGTAGTGGTACAATAAGTAATCAGACTAAATGGTATGGTAAAAATTTAACATTAGCTAGTTCTGGCTTTACACGTACAAATTATACATTGGTAGGTTGGAATGCTGGTAGCACAAGTGGTACTGCTTACAATTTGGGAGCTACTTATAGCGCGAATGCAGCAACTACAATGTATGCTCGGTGGACACTTAATTATACTAAGCCAACTATAACAAATTTGCAAGCATTTCGAGTAGCTTCTTCAAGTGGTACAACTGAATCTTCAACTGGACAATATATACGATTACAGTTTAATTTCACTCCAGGTAAGATTGGAAGTACAAATCAAACTTTAAAATGTACGATTACTGTTAATGGTAGTTCTGTTTATAGCTCTACCAATTTAACGGGTTCTTCTTTTAATCAGGTATTAAGTGGAACTTATAGCAATAATACTTCACATACAATTACAATTAAATTATATGATGATACTGATAGTGTTGGTATTACTAAAACAATTTCTGTTAACTCGGCCACTTTCCCAATTGATATATTAGGAAATGGCAGCGCGATGGGAATAATGACTCCAGCAGTTTCTGGACAATTATTAAAAATTTGGGTTGATGCAATATATCCAGTTGGCTCATATTATGAAACCTCTAAAAGTCCAACCGAGTTTAATCCAAATAAGTATTTTGGTGGTACATGGGTACAAGAAGTGCAAGGACAGGTTCATGTGTCTGCTGGTTCAAGTTATCCAGTTACTACTACAAATGCAACCGCGGGCGGAAGCAAAGATGCTGTTGTAGTAGCACATACGCATCAACCATTAACAGCAAACTACTTCTTGAACACATATAACACACACGTTGCTGGTGACATGGGTCCGCAAGATGGTTCAGGCCGCCACTACATGTATCAAAATACTGCATCAAGTGGAAACTATTGGGCTAGTAATGCAACAACAAAATCTGCTGGTGTCTCTGGAACCAATGCAAACATGATGCCATATAGAGTTGTTTATCGTTGGTGGAGAACAGCTTAATAAAAAATCTCAAAGACCTCTTCGGAGGTCTTTTTTATTGCCCTGAAAATTTCAAGTTCAACTTACGTCATAAAAAAGTTGAACCCCATTCACAAATACCCACTTACTGATGAGTCAAAGAGTTAAACATATTTTTGAACTGACCAACACTTCGACTCATAATACGTTAAGTAGGCACAAGACTCAACCTATAGGTATG
>OCVV011334903.1_pt1 | contig 16839 bp, 13 predicted proteins | sample 1539721 | NCBI WGS metagenome assembly OCVV01 (sample SAMN02144230, study PRJEB22623) | gut metagenome | biome: sheep rumen | host: Ovis aries | place: New Zealand | reverse complement strand
TTTTTCTGATTTTTGTAGTAAATTTATGCTTCTAATTTTTTCGTAACCCCCCCTATTTGATTCTCTCCACCATACATTTTTAAGATTAATTTCATATTCTGTTTTATAATAACAGTTTGTTTTGTCTGTGATTCTTAGGCAACTACTGTTAGCTTTATTATTAATAGCATGTTGTTTGAACGTGAATATTTACTGACCTTTTTATTATAAAATATTTTAACCGTGGCCGAAATTTCTAAATATTAGTTTCTATAAAAATATTCTTGTTAACTTTTTAGTTAATTGCCTGGTACGAGGGTTGCTCGGTGAGGAATGTTGGTAATCTACCTGTGATCTGGAGAGTTAGTAAACAGGCAATACTCTTTTTAATCATTTCATTTTAAAAAAAATTAGTTGGGTGGGAAGGTTTCTAGAACTTCTCTAATATGTCTTTATACACACTCTTTAGAGGTTCTTCAGATTTTTCATATATTTTCTTTATAATCAGTTCTGGTGTACTGTTTGCAAGATAATTAATTTTCGGTGTTCTGTCTACTATCAGATTATAGTTTTCATCAAGTCCCTTTGCTTCGATACCGTCAGTTCTTATTTTGATGTTGTCTGTTCTTTTTAGTATTTCAGGTGCCATATGAGTAACAATTATGGCGTATGTTTTATCGTTTTGTATGTGTTCTATAAATCCTATGATAATTTTTATTGCAGCTTCAAGTTCTGTAATTGATTCAAGTTCATCTATCAATACCAGTTTTTTTTCCTTTCCTATCGTGACAGGTATGAATGAGGTTATGAATGTTTCAAATGCTCCCGCATTCAGGGAATGTTTTTTTGTAAAATAGTGCACTTCATCCGTCTTTGCAATTGTCGCATTTTCTGAACATACCCCAAGTCCCATATGTGCCATTATGCAATGTTGTCCTATTGTTTCAAGAAGTGTTGTTTTTCCACCACTGTTTGCTCCGGTCAGGAGTATGATGTTGTTTTCCTCATCCAGGCTGTAGTTTATTTTCTGCATAGGTGTTTGACTGATTTTCTCATCCTGTTTTAATGTCAGGTGCAGACTTCCTTCCAGATGGTAAGTGTTTTTTATCTGTGGTATTGTCAAATCATAGAACTTAGAAAATCTGGCAAGTGTTAGTGGGTAATCGTATTCTATTATTTCCCTTGTTTCACGTTTTATCTCTTCACCATACCTTTCAAGTAAACTGCATGCATTGAGTTCCTGTTCATATTTCTTTATATGTATGTTTGAGGAAATGTTATCCTGCACTCTTTTCAATTCATTTTGATCTATCTCTATAGGGTACTTCATTATGAACGGATCAAATAGTATGCCCGTCTTATCTGAAAGTTCTTCTCTTGCATTGCTAAGTATTTCATCGAATATGTTTTTTATCTTTGGAGGAAGATCTTCGTTATTTAACAGTTGAAGTATTTCATCCCCATCCAATTCTATTTTCTTAATTTCATTTTTAAGTGTTTCATTAATTTCCTCTTTCAGTTCATCAATTATTTCCGTTATCGCTATCTGGTTTTGTGTTTCAACCTTTATTGCATCCAGGGCTTCCAATGCTTCGCCTATACAGCTTTCCAGACCAAGATATTCTCTAAGCTGGTATACGTTTTCAAGTATCGGTCTGTTTTGTTTGTAGTATTCCAGGGTTATGTTCGGCTGAATCTCATAGTCTTCACTTTGATTGCTTATGGCTATTATGTTATTTGCTTCACCGGGGTCAATGTTGTAATCGTTATAAAGGTATATTATGAATTCGAATTCTTCAAGGCTTGCATTGTCTTCAATTGCAAAAACGTTACAATATTTGTCAAATCCCTTCTGTATCAGACTAATGTAGTCTTCATAGTCTTCACACACTATTGCATATTCATCGTCAAACTTTGCTTTTATTTCATTGTTTAACGGTCTTATTTTTTGATACAAATCCTGTATAATATCATAATCAAGTGTGCTGGTTTTTTCTATAGTATCTGACACCATTTTTTGGGTTTCTTTTATTTTCTTATAGTCTGTTGTTGGTTTTAAGAGCAACACCCTTGTTCTCGCATAATCTGTGTTGGAGAAGTCAAGTATTCTGTTTATTATTTCATCGTATATCTTTTCACTTTGTTCCGTTTTTAAGAATTCATTTTCTGAGTTGTCATGTATCTTTCTAATGATGTCCAGTGCTATCTTCTGACTTATTCCCTGTATGTTCATCAGTTTTTCTATGTCATAGTTTCTGATTGAATCCTCAAATTTTTCGTAACTTCCATATTCACGTATTATTTTTTTTATTAGTTTATCTCCAACTCCTCTGATTTCTTCTATTTCATAAATGGTTAACACCTCCAACAGCTTATTTGGACTATTATATATTAATTTATCTTATCTAGTTTTTTTAGTTTTTTCTACTTTTACTAAAAAGTATTAATTTCAGTGTTTTCAAATATTTATTCATGTTTTAATTATCTTGGGATTTGATTTTATTATGGAATTTTTTTCTTATGTTATATTATTGATGATTGGCGGATGTTTCGGAGGTCTGATGGCAGGTCTTCTTGGTGTAGGTGGAGGAATCATTTTAACTCCTATTCAATACTATCTACTTTTGGCCTATGGTGTTGACCCTTCCGTTGCCATGCCTGTATCCTTTGGTACAAGTCTGGCGGTAATCTTTGTAACAATGTTCAGAAGTACTAAGAAGCATTATGAAAACAAGATGGTTGTCACGGACTTTCTTTCATACATTATGATTCTGGGTTTTATAGGGGCCATAGTGGGTGCTTTCATTTCAACCCATGTTGATGTTTCCCTTCTGCAGATACTCTTCGGATGCATGTGTTTTTTTGCAGTTATCAACATGATTTTAATAAAGTATCCTGATAACGATGACAACATAAGCACGAGTAAAATTGCCCATTCCCTCCTGGGGCTTGTTGGAGGATTGTTATGTGGGCTTCTTGGAGTCGGAGGGGGTATCATAATGATACCTATTCTAACCATAGTACTTAAGTATCCGACCCATAAGGCCATAGGTACCTCTTCGGCATCAATAATTGCAACCAGCCTTGGTGGTCTGATTGCTTATATTGTGTTGGGACTCAACGTACCTAACCTGCCGGCATTTTCGGTAGGTTATGTTAACCTGATTCAGTTTGTCTTTTTGACAATTACAAGTACTCTGGTAGCAGGTTATGCTGCAAATCTTTCAAAAAAAGTTGATTCTAAAAAACTTAAAGCTTTACATATACTTTTAGTTTTTTATATAGGGTTAAAAATGGTGGGGATTGTATAATTATCTGTTCTTATACACTCCTTTTTCAATATTTCCTATGAAGAAACAGTTATTATTACTTAACACTAGTTTTTCGGCATGTTCATGTTCTCTGATTTTTTGGAAATGTCTGATAATTTCATTCGTGTCCTGATTGCTGAAGAATCTGCAGTCAAGTGTAAAGTTGTTGACATCAGTGCTTCTTAGTTTGTCAACATAATCTTCAAGATTCAGTATTCTGTAATCGTATATGTGACTGTTATTATAACAATCCTTTTTAATAAGATACCTGTTGTTTCTCTTATCTGTAAGATAGTACGTGTTTGTTAATTCCTCATCGATAAGGTTTTTGAAATCATCTTTTGTAATCATCAGCTGCACACATCCAAAGATGACCTGTTCCAATTCACAGTCCTCGTTTTTGAGAAGTTTAATGTCATCATAGGACAGTTCATTTGACACGGTTAATCTTCTAAATCCGGGATCACTGCTTAGTTTGCTTATGCTGTAGTTGTTGTATATGTTCAGATGGTCACCGTATTTTTCAACATCAAGGTTTTTTGCAACCCCTATGTTGTCCGTCTGGATTTTTATGTTGATGCCCTCGGATTTCAGTTTAACTATTATTTCTCCGATGTGTGGAAGATCTTCATCCAGAAGTATCTGTGGAAGTATCCATACAATCTGTTTTTCCGGCAGAATTTCTCTTAGTTTAATCAGGTCATTTGTAATGTTGGTTATGTACTCACTGACTGACTTGTAGTTGAAGCTTCCGTCATAGTATACAGTTTCTATGTCTGGGTAATCCTGTAGTGGATGTGCCTGTTTAAGGTTGCTTATGTAAACGTTCCACTTTTCATCAGCATGTTTTGAAGTTTTTGTATAGTGTTCACTTTTGAACTGGCTGATTCTTTCCTTGCATTTTTTCTTTTCTTCACTTGTCGGCAGGTATGTCTGCATAATTATCCTGTCGACTTTTTCTATTATCTTTCTTCTTATGTTGTTTATCACTGATAATGGCATGAATAGATTTTCATTGAAGTTGATGTATGTGATGTTTTTAATGTTGTAGTTGGTGTTTCCTGTTTTTCGAAGTTGATTGTTTATTGACTCTTTGGTTGTTGGCTTGTTTTTTGCTTTTTCAAATTTTTCCTCGCTGACGTATTCAACAGTTTTTTCAAGCAGGTCACAACTTGCTTTTAGTTCCATTTGTGATTGATTATTTAATGAGATTGTCAGATTTATGTCTGTTTTATGAACATTCTTTTCATTTATTATGCTTTTTGTTTTATCCTCAAGATATTTTGAAAATGTGATATAGACCATTGAGTTATTTTTGATGGAAATTCCTTTTTTTGTCTTTATCCTTATTTTGTTTTTGTTTTGTGAAAGAATCTTGCTTACATACATTCCACAACTTTCACCATCACATTCAAATTTCAATCCGTCACCATTCACTATCTTGGTTGGAAAACTTTTGTTGATGAACTTTATTGTTACCTCATTTCCCTCGCATTTGATGACTCTGCCTATTGGATAACCCTGATTTCCTGCACGGTTTCTACTAATGACCTCATCAGGAGATTTATTTAAAATGTATCCCTCTGTAAATCCTCTGTTAAATGCAAGATTCAGAAGTAAAAAATTATCATCATCCCAATTTCCGTCAATAGCATTTTTATATGCATAAGTGGTGCTTGAAACATACGGTGAAGATTTCATTCTTCCTTCAATCTTCAGACAATTGGCACCTGCATCTATTATGTCCTGAACATGATTGTAAGTGCACAAATCCTTGGTGCTTATCAGATAGTTCTCATCAGCCAAAGGGGTTCTGTAATAATCACTGAAAGCATACCTCATTCTGCAGGGCTGTGCACATAAACCCCTGTTGCCACTACGGCCCCCCAAAAATGAAGACATCAGACACTGACCCGAATAACAGTAACATAATGCTCCATGAACAAATACCTCCAGATTTATGTCATGATCGTACTTCCTTAGTTTGGATGATATTGATCTGATTCTGGAAAGAGGAACTTCCCTGGAAATGTTGGCACTTGTAAAATTATTTTCACATAACCATTTGATAAATGAATAATCATATATTGTCATCTGGGTTGATGCATGAATCTTTAACTGTGGAATCAAAGCATTTAAAACGCTTGCAAGACCAATATCCTGTACTATGACACCATCAGCACCCTGGTTATACAGGTAATAAACGTAATCCACCACTTCCAAAAATTCATTTTCCAATATGGAAACGTTAACAGTCACGAAAACCTTTACATTATACTTGTGACAAAACTGTATCGCCCTTTTGATTTCATCATAATCAAAGTTATCGGCATAATCCCTTGCCCCATATCTGGTTCCGGACAGGTATACAAAATCGGCTCCGCTGAAAACCGCTGCCTCCAGAACATCCATGGAACCAACGGGTGCAAGAAGTTTACATCCATCATACATAAATTGTACTCTCCCTTCATCTATAAACAAATCATAATTAAATATGATTAACATAATATAAATTAATTTATAATGTTGGTGAAAAGATGTACATAGTTTTAGAAGGAATTGATGGTGCAGGTAAAACAACCCAAACACAACTGTTGAACGAATGGCTCATTTCAAAAGGTTACAAAACCAGAAAAATAGTTGAACCAACTACTTCCGATATTGGAAAGGTAATACGAAATGAACTTTTAAATCCAGAATCAACAAACGACATAAATCAGCAAAGACTGACACTACTTTTTGCAGCAGACAGATTAACATTAAAAAAAGAAATTCTGGATGCTAAGGGAACAAAGGACATAATTTTAATAAGTGACAGATCATTTTATTCTAGCATATGCTATCAGAACAATTCATCAGTCGATAAAAACTGGATTTATGAGGTAAACAGTCATACTCCACGCCCTGACTTAACAATACTGCTGGATCTGGATGAAAAAGAAGCCATAACCCGTTGTGATAAGGAAGAAGTATTTGAAACAATACAGTTTTTGGAAAAAACCCGCAAAAACTACCTGGACCTTCTTGACAGAGAAGAAAATATCATAGTTGTTGATGCAAAATATTCACTTGAAGAAGTTCAGGAAAAAATTAGAAAAATAGTTGAAGAGGAATTGGGATTATGAAAGAATTACATGTCTAATCTTTCTTTCATTAAATCTACAATATGGTTGATTGCATTATTTATTTCTTCATAGGTTCCATGTAACTGGGGACCTGAATCGGACTGTTTTAATTGAACATCAAATTTGTCAACGGCTTCCTTGATTTCTGTAACTGTAGGTCCTGGAGGTAATGTTACATCAACCACATGTTTGGCTGCCCTTCTTAAATCTTCCAGTTCTCCTTCAAACAGTATTATGCCTGTGTTGCTTTGAAGCATGTTTAAATGATATTCGTTAATCATCTCATCTGCTTGTTTTGGTTGTAATCCTGAAATAACTCTCATTGTATGTTTAACCATTCATATCCCTCTGTTGTTTTTTTAGTGTGATTCCATATATTCTCTGGCAGGAGCAAATTTTTCAATCAGGTATTTGCTGACAGTATTTTTCAAGTCCATAGGATGTAATTCTTCTTTGGCATAAACATCATGTAATTCTTCTTCTGTTAATTCAAGATTTCCTCCGAATTTTTCAGGTCTTTCAACAAGCATTTTTTCATGTTCATCAAAGATGTAATAATGTGCCATTTCTATTACAGGATTGTCTTCAATAACTCCTATAGGACAGAAACTTTTGTTGATTTTGTTTTTAATTTCCTTAGGTGAATCGTCTATTGCGATGAAATTACCTTTACTACTGCTCATTTTGTCAGAACCGTCTGTTCCATGAATCAATGGTATGTGTATGCACACAGGAGCTTCCAAACCTAATTTTGGAAGAACTTCTCGAGCAAGCATATGAATTTTTCTTTGTTCCATTCCACCAACGGCAACATTTGCATTTAAATCATCTATGTCTAAAGCCTGCATTACAGGATATAATGCCTCTGCAACGTTATGAGTTTCATCTCTGGATACCTGAGCCATACTTCTTTGTGCCCTCTGGATTGTAATCTGTGTGGCTGCCTGGAAAACCCTAAGCATGTATTCCGGTGATATGCGGTCGGAACCCATGATGAATTCAGTGTCTTCACTAAGTCCAAGAGCTCTGAAACATTTAATGTTGTATTCTGAAATTTCATTCAGTTCTTCCAGAGTTCCTTTACCATTTAAAAATGCGTGTAGGTTTGCTATAAAGATTTTAATCTTAAAACCTGCTTCCTGCAGAGCCTTCATTCTTTTAATTGTTAGTGCATGACCAAGGTGGATTTTACCTGATGGTTCAAAACCAACATATGCAACCTTTTCATCCCTTTTAATTATTTCTTTCAATTCATCCAATTCAATTATTTCTGCAGTATCCTTGGAAATGTTTTCTATTGCAGTATCTATATCCATTTATTTTCCTCCAGTATATTAATTAACACTTATATTATTATGTATATTTCATTTTTTAACTTAATAACATTAATCTCCTGACCAATATTGATGTTATTCATATTCTCATTTTTTTTCAAATCAACAGGCATGTAACTGTCAGGATCCAATACCTGAATTTCGGTAGGGGTAATATTTGTCACTGTTGATAGTTTAACATCGTCGGTATTTGCGACCTTTTTAATTTTATCGTATTCCTTCCAGCTTATTGATTCGCTTTCATAGTTTGAAAGGTTTAGGCCGACGAATTTGTGACTTCCTATCTTTTCGATTCTGAGTATCTTGTCTTTATATTCTATAAAATCATCCTTATGGAATGATGGCAGTCTCACAGAAATCCATGACCTGTAGAGGTCCCTGCTTTTTGACTTGTCACGTCCGACAATCTTTCGGGATTCTGTTATTATTCCTCCAAATTGCTTCTGCATGTTTTCAGCAATCTTGTGTGCTGCATTATGGGAACCAACCTGATAATCAATACCTTCCTTGAGCACGATTCTTTCGGTCACATATGCCAATTTGTTTGTTTTGCATAATCGTTGAATTTCGCTGGAAATGAATTCATCCGCCTTACGTATTTCTTCTTCCTCCAGTTTTCTATTGTCTGCACGCAATTGTATTACTGCCTCATAGTAACCTGAATGGAATTTGCTGCAATCCGGACAAACTCCTTTAATAACCTTGACCTCGATTGGGTAATCCTTATCGATATAATCGTCATCCAATACCTGTCCATAAGCATGAATCATACAATCATACATTGTTCCTCTGTTGTTAAGTATTTCCGTTGTAATTTCCACGCTTTTAAGATTTTCATTGATTTTAATATCTTTTTGAATTGCATCATTTATGATTTCATCATCATAGTATGCTGATTCAATCCATTTGTCATGTTTTAGTGTGGCACCGCAATGGGAACAAACTGTAAAAGTGGCATATTCTGGAACATCAATCAGTTCAAATTCTTTAAGATAACAGCTTTTACATAAACCATCGTATAATTTTTCTTCGCTATTGCATAATAAACAAAACATAAAATCCTCTCATATTTTTAAAGAATTAATATTGCCGTGGTAATTGTTGTAAAAAAGAGTTTTTGTTTGGAGCTTAAAAAAAATATAATAGAAAAGTACTATTATAATGATTTCAAAGGTGCTCTTGCTCCACAAGCACTGCATTTTAACATATCAATACGGTCTTCACGTATGATGACTGTATCCGGTCTATTACATTCATGACAAATTACAAAGTTGTCCACGTATTCTTTTACACGATCATTGATTACGTAGTGGGTGAATTTACCTTGAAGTATGGCTCTGTTTCCTTCAACGTTTCCTGAAGTACCTAATTCTCTTAATAAGTATTTTAGAACATGTTGAGGGTCTCTGTTTAATGTACTGGCCACATCACCAAAGTTCTTAATGATTGTACGGTTTCCTTGAATAACTGAGTATCCTTTAGGAACTTTAAACCTTATTGATTCAAATACTCTGTCTGGTAATTGTTCATATGCTTTATCGAGTAAAGCTTCATATTCTTCAAATTCTTTATCGCTTTTTGCCATTAGTTTACCTCCATTTTTTTTGTCAGTAATGTGATTATAATTAAAGATTAATTTAAAAAAATATTTAGTATAATATAATATTTATTATACTTATTACTTAATTTTTTCTAAGCTACCTTGTAATGGTCACTTGTAGGTGAATATATTACTCCCTTACTGGTAAGCATGTTAATCATATCGTCAGCTTTATTTTCAGAAATGTTGTATTTGTCTGCCAGATTTCCGTAAATAACATTTTTAGGAGCGCTTCCACCATATTCTTCTGAAATTTCCCTGATTTCATCAATCAATATGTTTATTTTATCTCTTTCTGATTTTGATGTTCTTCCTTCAACCTTGTCTATGTCTACTTTTCCAGTATCAGGATCGTATCCTACCTGTTTCATACAGTCTTCCTGTAATTTAATTGCTCTTTCAGCATCTTCCTTGCTTACTTCAGGACTAAGGCGTATTTTTGCACTGGCCTCGGATAAACGGACAAGAGCTTCTAATTGACGGGCAGTGATAGGTACAGGTGATTCTTCATCTATGGCTCCACTACGCATGGTTACATAGAAATCCTGAAGAACCTTTGCAGCTTCCTTGGATAAAACCGGCTGAACAGTTTTACGTGCATATGCAATGTATTTTCTCATCAGTTCGGGATCGATTTCATAGTTGACGTTTCTGTCCTGGTGTATTTTCAGAATGTGTCCTGCTAAACTGTGGTCTCTTTCAGCATTCGGTTTGTCTTCAATGATGAATATTAAATCGAAACGTGATAGAATAGGACTAGGTAAATCTATCTGTTCTGCAATGGACTTGTATCTGTCAAATCTTCCGAATTTAGGGTTTGCCGCTGCAAGAACACTGCATCTACTGTTTAATGTAGCCATAATCCCTGCCTTTGCAATGGAAATGGTTTGCTGTTCCAAAGCTTCGTGAATTGCGGAACGGTCTTCTTCACGCATTTTATCAAGTTCGTCCACACATACATTACCCTTGTCACCAAGTACTAATGCACCTGCTTCCAAACTCCATCCACCCAAATCATCACGAACAGCTGCTGCAGTTAACCCTACACCACTTGTACCCTTACCACTGGTGTAAATTCCACGGGGAGCTAATTTTGAAACGTATTTAAGTATCTGTGATTTACCAATCCCAGGGTCTCCAACAATAAGGATATGCATATCCCCTCTCATGTGGGTTTTATCCTCAAGAATTTTTGCACTTCCTCCAAAGAGTTGGAAAGCTATGGCCTCTTTTACTTCATAGTATCCCTGAATGGATGGTGCCGTTGAATCAATGATTTTCTGGTAAATGTCCGGTGAACTTGCAAGTTGTCTGATTTCTTCCTCGTCCTCTTCACTAATTTCAAGTTCTTCAAATTCCTGTTCAAGAGGTTCGAAGAAGTTTCCGTAAATGTAATTGTTGAAACGTTTGGTTCTTTCATCGCGAAGAGTTTTGAGAATACCTGTTACTCTGATTTTGTCTCCTGGAGTAAGTGTATCCACCAAATCGTCTTCCAAAACAATGTTTATTTGTCTTGGCTGATCCCCACCTGACAGGTTTTCCAGTGGTTCCTGTAATTTAACTGTTTGTGTATCCATGTATTGTGATTCTTCTTGCAATAATTTAAAAGATCTTCCACCACACTCTGAACATACGGCAGGTTCATGTATGATGTTGGACTTTTGTTCCACTTCGTGTATTCTCATACAGCTTCTACATTCAAAAACAGCAGTCATGATACGTGGATGTATTTCATCAGTTTTTCTTACGATTCCGTCTACAGCTATGAATTTTCCAATGTATTCACTTCGTAACTTTCTTAATGGAACGTGGTTACGAATATTGGAAAATCTAACATTTAATTGAGCATTTTTTCGCTGCGGATCAATATTTTTAATTGATGTTGTTGCAGCTTCCAAGGTTTCATCCGGTTTTTCAAGTAACAAATCTGCCAAATCCGGATCAAACATTTCCAAACTGTTATAGTCAATTATAACAGATTTTTCCTCTGGATAAACATCTAAAACCGCAAATATTTCATCTTTACATAATTCACTAAAGAATTCTTCCAATTTAACTATGGAAGATGCAGTTGATCTGATATTATTTTTATTTTCTGCTGTTGTTGTAGTCATAAATTATACTTATAATTTTTATAATTTTTATACATAGTCCTATTTTTTTAAGATATTTTTTATACTTAAAAAATTAAAGAGTTATATAATATGAATTAGTGTAATAATACAGATACTCATATATAAAAAATCGAGGTTTCAAATGAAAAAATCAAGGTTAAAATTGTTTAAAACTACTTCATTAACCATTTCTTTAATTGGAGTACTTTTAATACTGTTGACAATAGGGGTAATAGGATACATTGCAGTTTCAGGTTTAAGTAATTCTGTTTCTACAACTGTAAGTAGTGGTTCAGCTTATGATCAATTGGATCAAGTTAAAACTCAATATGATGAAATCAACAAGAAATATACTGATTTAAACAAAAAATTAGGTACTGATCCTGATCCAAGTATAAAAACAAATTTCAACATTGGAAAAGTAAAATTATCAGAATGTAATCAAATGCTTACGTCAATTCAAAATGACATAAACAATGGAAAATCAGAAGAGGACATTCAAAATAAGTTAAACCAAACAAAAAATTTGATAAAAGAAGCTAATGACATTTATAGTCAAATAGCTGGTTAAATTACTATTTTTTAATTTTTTTTTATCGCGGAGCTTTAAAACCTCTTGCAATCACATACATTTCAGAACTTCTTTTTCTTGAGGAGTTTGGCTTTGTAGTTTTTACAGTTCTGAATTTCTTTTTAAGATTTTTAACTAAATCCTGATAAGCTTCACCCTGGAAAGCTTTCATAACTAGATTTCCATCTTTTTTAAGAATATTATCACATATGTTGGATACTGCAACCGCCAAATCATATGCTCTGAAATTATCTATGTCCTTGATTCCGGTTAATTTCGGGGAAGCATCGGATAGTATGAGATCTGCCTTACCATCAATCAGTTCAATAATGGTGTTTTGCACATCCTCGCTTGTAAAATCTCCTTTAACTCCTGTGTATGCTTCATGGTCTATGGGTTTTATATATTCCAGGTCCACACTAATTATTTGGCCGGTACCTTCTTCACCAATAATTTCTGCAACAACCTGACTCCAGCCTCCCGGAGCAGCACCCAAATCCACAACATTATAATCAGGTTTTATCAATCCATATTTTTTATCAAGCTGTTTTAATTTATAAGATGCTCTTGAACGATAATTCTGTTTTTTTGCAAGCTTATAATAATGTTCCTTGTCATGTTTTGCCTTCCATCTGCTCATATCAGTTCCCCCTATTAAATTGTGAAAAATCCAATGCTTTACAAGTTGGCTTTCCTATTTTAACAACTTCGGCGTCAACTTCTTTCCCATTAATTTCCAGTAACATAACGCTTGGTTCACTTAAACGTGGTTGTGTAGGGCTGCCAGGATTTAATAACAACACATCATTTTCCTGCTGAATCATTGGTTTGTGTGTATGTCCGCTGACTAAAATATCCACTTCCAATTCCTTTGCCAAATAATATAACTGCTGAGTATCTCCTTTGGGATATACTACTCCGTGTGTTATACCAATTTTTACTTCTTCAACTTCAACTATTTCATGGGTATTGTATCCTATGTAGGGATCACAATTTCCATGCACAGCAATTACGGGAGCGATTTCTTCTAATTCTTCAATGACACTTTTTACTTCAATATCTCCGCAATGCAATATCAGGTCAACATCTTTGAACACTTCAAAAACTATTGGTGGTACTGATTGGCTGCGAACAGGTATGTGTGTGTCAGAAATTATTCCTATTAACATTAAAACATCACTCTAAAAAAATTTATTTCTATTATATAATATGTCATTTCTTAAATCTATAATTTTTTCAAATAATATTAGATTATTATTTATATGATTTGTTAAAATAACAATTTATAGAGAATTAATTTAACTAGATTTTTGTTTTAAATGTTTAATATTAATAAAATTAAATAATACTTATACATAGAAAAAAATACAATACTGATGGGAGAATGATTTATGAGTGAATTAATTATATGTGAAAAGCCTAAAGTTGCAGAAAAAGTTGCTCAGGCTTTATCGGATTCACCTGTTAAAAATTCATATAAACGAGTGCCTTATTATGAAATAGTAAAGGATAATGGTGAAAAAACCACTGTACTATCTGCAGTAGGTCATTTATTTTCACTTCAAGCAACAAATAAAAAAAATAAAAGGTTATATGACGTTGAATGGGTGCCTTTGTATGAAACGGACAAATCAAAGAAATATGTAAAAAATTACATCGATACCATAAAGAAATTTTCCAAGGATGCTGATAGATATATTCATGCATGCGATTACGATACCGAAGGAACCTTAATAGGATACAATGCATTAAAATACATCTGCGGAGAAGATGCCATAGATAAATCATTCAGAATGAAATTTTCAGCCTTGACAAAGAAGGATTTGATAAAATCGTATTCCGAAGCTTATCCATTAAAGGATGATCAAAGCTGGGCTGACAGTGGAGAAGCAAGACACATTCTGGATTATCTCTTCGGTGTAAATATTTCAAAATCCATGACAGATTCTGTTTTAAATGTAACTAATCGTTATGTTCAATTGTCTGCAGGTAGAGTTCAAACACCAACCCTCGCAATTTTAACAGAACGTGAAAAGGAAATTAAGAAATTTGTACCGGAACCATACTGGGTTATCAAAGCAAAAATAGAAAAGGGAATAGTGGCCGACCACAAAAAAGGTAAAATATTTGACAAAAAAGAAGTTGACAGAATTCTTGAGCAATGTAAAGGAAAGGATGCTTCAGTTACTAAAATCACCAATAAAAAATCCATAAAGGATTTACCGTATCCTTTTGAACTTGGAACATTACAGTCTGAAGCATATGCTCAATTCGGATTCACACCTAGAAAAACACAGCAGATAGCACAGAACCTCTATGTTGAAGGATATACTTCATACCCAAGAACTTCATCACAAAAATTGCCGGAATCATTGGGATTATCAAATATCCTAAGTGACCTGTCAAAAAATCCAAAATTCAAGGATAAGATTAAACAGTTAAAGGAACCTTTCAAACCTAATGAAGGAAAGAAAACAGATGAGGCACACCCTGCTATACACCCTACAGGTACAATACCTAAGGACATATCCGAGGATTACCAAAAAATCTATGACCTGATAACATATCGTTTCATCAGTTTATTTGGTGAACCTGCAGAACTTGAATCAATTAAAGTGGATTTGGACATTGGCGGAGAGGAATTTGCATTTTCAAGACAGAGAATTTCAAAAGAAGGTTGGTTAAGTTTAGATCCTTATCAGTATAAAAAAGTTAAAAATGAGGAATTCCCTGATATCAAAGAGGGAGAAACAACCAAAGCAAAAGTTAAAAGTGAAGAAAAGGAAACCAAACCTCCTGCAAGATATAATCAGGCATCCATTATTCGTGAATTGGAAAAACGTGGATTGGGAACGAAATCCACAAGGGCAAACATAGTGTCAATATTATATACACGTAAATATGTTGAAGGCAAAAAAATCACTGTAAATGAACTAGGGGAGAGGATGATAGACACATTATCCAAATATTCCGAAAGAATCACCAGTGAACAGATGACACGTGAATTCGAAGATGACCTTGCAGATATCAAAGAGCATAAAATAACTGAAGGCAATGTTATTGAAGAGGCAAAAAATGAATTAAACGGAATTCTGGATTCCATAGATGTAAACAAAGAAAATATTGGGAAAGAACTGTTTGAAGCATACGAACAAAGTCGTATTGTAGGCAAATGTGATTGTGGTGGAAACTTAATCATAATTTCTTCACCTAAAGGTGGTAAATTTGTCGGATGTACCAGATACCCTGAATGCAAAAAAACATATTCATTACCTGTGGGTGCAAGTGTACTTAAGACTACATGTGAAAAATGTGGTTTGCCTTTAATATCCTATGGAAAACCTAGACAAAGAGCATGTTTAGATTTCGAATGTGCAAACGGTGGTAAAAAATCAACAAATGAAATAGTTGGTAAATGTCCTGATTGTGGAGAAGATTTAATTAAACGTATGGGCAGATTCGGTGAATTCATAGGATGTACCGGATTTCCTAAATGCAGATTCACATCATCAATTGCCGATTATGAGAAATCACAAAAAGAGAGTGATAAATAACACTCTCAATACTATTTTTTAGAATTATGAACTGTTTCATACAATTGTTTTAATATTAACAGTGTTCCTTCCTTATTTAAATGTTTATCATCTGTCTGATTTTGTGAGCTGTATATGCATGCAGGACAACCGGATTCACATTCACAGTCCCTTATGAGTTCATAAGCCATTTTTATAATGTCCTCAAATAATGTATATGCCTTGTCGGTTAGTCCGACTCCTCCTTCAAATCCGTCATAGATGAATATGGTTGCGTTTAATGTGTCCTGGTGCATGTTTTTGGACACGCCACCCAAATCATATGTATCACACATTACATGAAATGGAGCTACAGATATTAAAACATTCTCAACACCCTGCAAACAACCCATGAAAACATCCTTGAATTTTGAATCAGTTACAAGATACTCTTCCAACATTTCTTTAATGTAGTATGGTATCGTAAACCATAATCCCTTTGTTTTAAATTCTAAAGGTGGAAGATTAAGTTTTTTGGAAGATGAAATTTTATTGAATTTCATGATATTGTATCTGTCATATTTTTCAGTTACCGTTAATCTACCGTAACATAATGTCACATCACCTAATTTTTTCTCTTTTTCTTTTTTAAGGTTTTTAACATCAACTTCCTTGATTGTTTGAGTATAATACTTTAAGTCCTGTTTCTTAACGTAAATTCTTTTATTCTTAATGTCCATTTCCCTTACAATGTATGTTTCACCGTTATGTATTAAAACAGCATTTTCATGTGCTTCCCTGAATGCCTGTTTTTCATTCATATCCTCAAGGAAACGATTTCCATTAAATACCTTGTATGGTTCGGATATCACGTCACTAAGGTTCACTTCAAAGTTAGGACTTTTGTCCTGCTTGAGTAACTCCATATCACTGTAATGCCACTGGTTATTTCTGAATTTAAGGATTCCTTCATTTTCCATTTCACTTATTTCATCAAAAACGATTCCTTCGTCATCAAATCCAAAACTGTCCATTTCCCCAAATTTTAATGGAAGTTCATAAGCGGCACATTTAAGGTGTCCTCTTAGGATTTGCTGGTTGTTAAGATCTATTATTGCATGTTCATGTGTTTTGTTGAAGAAAACTTCGGGATGCTTCATGAAATACTGATCCAATGGGTTTTGGAATGCAACCATGGTTATTATGGATTGCTGATTTTTTCTTCCGGCCCGGCCGGCCTGCTGCCATGTGGATATCAGTGTTCCTGGATAGCCTGAAATAATCACACTATCC
>OCVV012878346.1_pt1 | contig 16853 bp, 16 predicted proteins | sample 1539721 | NCBI WGS metagenome assembly OCVV01 (sample SAMN02144230, study PRJEB22623) | gut metagenome | biome: sheep rumen | host: Ovis aries | place: New Zealand | reverse complement strand
GCTGCTTCTAAGCTTTTAGTCGTTGCTAAAGCAGGACATGTTCCAAGAATTGAAACAAGTAGTGGGTTTTCTTGAATTATCCCTTTAAGGAAATTCTTCTTTGTTTGTCCTTTCTCTCTTTTCATACTATTCCTTTGCATTAATCTTCATAACAACGCTTCTAGCGTCGTTGACTAAATCACGAATTAATTTTGCTCCATAAGTTGCTCCACAGGAGACATCTTCTAAAGCATCATCTTTGTTATCGGCTTCTTTCATTGGATTAATGTAGTTATTAACTAATGTTGAAGCGTATGTTTGCTCGTTAACGATAACAGAGATTCCTTTAAATTGGTTGAGTTCGTTAAAACCAACAAGAAGAGAAATTTTGCCGTACATATTTGAGCCATCAGCTCTAAATGCATATTGGTTTTTCTCATCTGCTTTCACGAAATAAACAGTGTTTGTATATTTTTCGTTTTCAATTGCTTGAGTATTTAAAATAGTGGAGTTTTGACCGAAAATCTCGGCAATTCCTTCATTAATTTTATTTTGCTCGTTTTGCTTAATTTGTTCTCTTGTCACTAAATTAGTCACGCCAATGATAGCAGCACTTGCTGCGCCAATAATACCGAGAGTGATGGCGGTGATGACATAACGCTTTGTATTAGCCATTGACAACGCCTCCAAATTTAATAACGAGGAAAACAGTTAATCCTGAAAGAACAAGCAGTAATCCCATCGCTAAAAATTTCTTCCATGTATAACGTGGATTAGTCCATTCGTAGTGGTCTAAGAAGACGGCAATCATATTTGCTAAAAGGATGGAGAATCCAACGCCTTCTGGAAGAGCAGCGAATAAACGAATAAAGACAGTAAAGATAGCGGCAACGATGCCATAAATCCATCGACTTGGTGGATTAATTGGACTTGTTACCGGATCAGTTAACATAAATGTTGCACCGAATAAGACACCACCAGAAAGAAGTGCATATGCGGTGAAGTGTAGTGCGTTTACTCCTGGAATTGTTAAACCAGCAATAAGCATTAAGATTGCAAATGTTCCTAAATAGGAGACAACAATTCGATAATCAGCAGAACGACGAATTAATAAGTAAATTAATCCAAGAATAATGGTAATCTTAAAGACTTCACCAAGAGTTCCCGGAATTCTTCCTAGGAAGAGATCTAATAATGGATAATCTCCGATATTTGTGAGATTACCTCCATTAAGAACACCTAAAGGTGTTCCTCCGCTTGCTGCATCAGGAATGGTGTAGTACCAAGTATTAACTTGTTGATATTGATTTCCAAAGCAAATCTTGGCAAATAGCATACCAACAGCAGCTGGGTTAAAGATATTGCTTCCAAGTCCGCCAAAAACGAGTTTTCCTAATGTGATTCCAACTAAGGAACCAAGGAAGACGGCATATAATGGGCAACCTGCCGGAACAATTAAACAGAAGATAACTGCACTAATTGAAGCGGTTAATACGTTTGATAATCTGTATTTTCCTTTATAGGAGTAAGTAAATCTTTCTTTGAATGAATGCTTGAGATTATCTTTTGGCATCATGTTGCGTAAACCAACATAAACAAACTCACAAGCATTCATCGTTAGAAGCGAAATTAAGAAAATCCAAAGTGTATTTAATGGATAAACCACAAACGCAAAGATGAGAGTTGGTGCAAGCGCAACTAAAACATCAACCATCATTCTAGTGACGGAAGCTTTTCTTCTTAAATGTGGTGCGCTTTCTTTTACAATCGTCATTTTCTTACATTTTTGCGAATAGTTTCGCCCTTCTGACATAGTCAGTCACTTGAATTTTTGATGTACATGAATATGTGCATAAACCACATTCAATACATCTTAGTGGATTAAGTTTTTTAATACGTTCTTTATCAAGAGCTTTTACAGCATTCATGATTTGAACAGGTTCAAGATGGACCGGACAAGAAAGAACACATGATCCACATCTCACGCATGGTTCTTCTTGATAAGAACGTTTATTAATAACAAGGATCGAAGTAACGGTCTTTGTAATAATGCAATCATCACTTGGAACTGATGCACCCATCATTGGACCACCAAGAACAAAGACTTTTTCAGCCCCTTCTTCAGTATATCCTCCACAAAGTGGAATTAATTCAGAGATGGCTGTTCCACAGCGAACTCTAAAGTTCTTTGGAGATTTGATTCCATCACCACTAATAGTGATAAAACGTTTAATAACAGGCATGTTGTATTTAATTGCTTTATAAATACCAACAACTGTTGAAGCGTTGAAATTAATAATGCCACGGTTAGCTGGAAGCTCACCTGGTGCAAGTTGAATACCTTCAGCATTCTTAATCATTTCTACTTCCCAACCTTGTGGGTAGTAGTTGCCAACACAACAAAGTTCTATGCCAGAATCCTTATAGTTTTCTTCTAAAAGAACTTGGTCATAAACTTCTTTGATATCTTTATATTTTGATTTGATACAAATCTTGGCATGCTTACAGTTAAATGCTTGCATGACATATTTAATTCCGTCTAAAACACGGTATGGATATTCCATTAATAAACGGTGATCGGCATTAATAAATGGTTCGCACTCAATTCCGTTAATAAGAATCGTGTGAATTGGTTTATCGGTTTGGAACTTAATATAAGTTGGGAAAGAAGAACCACCTAAACCAACAACAGCACATTGTTTAATGATTTCAGTCATATCTTGCTTGGTTAGTTTAGCGATTTCTTCTGGAGTTCTTTGCTTAGCGTCTTTAGTTAAAGTGTCTTTCTTATCATTTTGGATTTTTAGATAATCGACAAGCTTTCCATTACGGTGGTAGTGTTTCTCAATACCAACAAATGTTCCAGAGACGGTGCTATGAATTGGTTGTTCAAAAAATGGTCCATGACGCATTCCAACAACTTGGCAACAATCAACGTGATCGCCAGGTTTAATAAAAACATCCGCTGTGGCACAACGGGCATTTGTTACTGCTAGATATATAAATTCTGGATCGACATATCGGATAGCTTGTAGAGCACCGACATTTTCCATTGCATCATGAATCTTTCTTGTCTTAGCAATCATAGTTTTAGAATATATCACAACATTTCTTAAAAAGAAATATCCGTCGTATTAATTCTTATATGGTTTTTGTTAGCTTTCAAATGATATGAGACGTTTTGGACATCTTATCTCGCCTGTAGTTTCTATTAATTCTATTAACTTTTCAAGTTCAACTTCATTTGGAGTTTTAAAACCCAATACAAACTTTGGCAAATTGTTATATCTTTTGTTCCATAATTCACCTTGATATCTAAGATCGTCCAAGGAATAAAATTTAAGGTTTTTATAAAACTTGTCCTGGTCAATTCTATGACTTCGTTCAACTTTCCCATTATGCTGTGGGGTTCTAGGTTTAATTAAGTGATGTTTTATGTTGTTCTTCTTTAAAAATGATTCTAAGTAATTATCGTATTGTCTTGCTGCTTTTGAGCCAGGCTTCCTTCTAACTTTATCAGTAAATTCTAATCCGTTATCAGTTTGTATTTCCTATGGAAAGCATCCAATTTTATTGTATGCATATTTTAATGACTGAACCGTTTCATACATTGAATGCTCCGCTGTAAAGTAGAGGATTCTTTTCCTAGAACACTCATCGAGAATTGTATATTGATAGAATCTACCGTCTAGACTATCAATCTTGCATTCGGAAGGTACATATTTAACATCGACTTGCCACTTTTCATGCACCATCTCAGGAGTATGATAATGTTTATCATGTTTTTTAGGATTTGGTTTATATTTTGTATACTCACCATTCCTTTTAAATATTCTTAAAACACTTGATGGAGATAGTTCAACCCCATCATGTTTAAGGTGAACCCAAATTTCTATAAAAGATTGATCCGGGTTTCTTCTATGAAGATCCAATACTCTTTTAACAATATCTGCTTTTAATTTGTTTGGATGATCGCTTAAAGGTTTATGAGATTTGTCTAATAATGATTCCTTGCTTCCGTCAAATCTTTTTAACCAACGATAAAGCGAGCTTCTTTTAATATGGTAGAAAGATAAAATCTTTCTTATAGGCCAATCTGAAACAGTCCTACGCAAGCAGGCATGTAATCTTGTCTCAATGTCTATTGGAATATAGTTACGTTCTAATGCTAAAATACTCATGGACATCTCCTTCTATAAAGCTTGAATAACTTAATTATAGATAAGATGTCTTTTTATTTGTTTATTTTTGTCTCACATCATTTGATATTAAACACATTATAAAAGTAGAAATTTATTGGATTATTTTTTCTCTTCAACAACAGAGATTTGATTAAATGGAACCTTGATGTTGTTCTCTTTCATGACAAGGAAGAGTTCTCTAATCATGTCACGATTGACTTGGTAACGATCATTTTCATCACAACTCATTGAGAAGGCAAGTTCGATACCAGATTCCTTTAAACTAGAAACACCAATATATTCGATTTTTCCAATAGCTTTTGGAAGTTTCTTCTGAATCTTTGGCAAAGCTTCAGCAAGAATTGCTTCAACGTGTTCAATATCTTCATCACGTCCGATCGTGAAGTTAACAACAATAGATGTTGCTTCACGAGAAAGATTGGCAACTGTAACGATTTGGGAGTTACTAATTCCTTTAATATTTCCGGCCCAGTCTTGAATCTTGGTACTTCTTAAGCCAATTTCAATAACTGTTCCACGGAAACCATCGATAACAACAATATCTCCAACATCAAAGAAATCATCGAAAACTAGGAAGATTCCGCTAACAATATCATTAATTAAGGATTGGCAACCAAGACCAATAATTAATGTAATAATTCCAATTCCAGCTACGATGGAAGCAACATCGACTCCACAAATTCGTAAGATAAGACCAATTGCAACAATGGTGATTGCATATTTGGTTAGTGACTTAATAAGTGAACCAATTGTTCGACTTCTTTTACCTCTCCAAGTGATTAATCCGATAATTAGATTAATAATGAATGAGAGCATAAATGCCACAGCAATGATACCAATAATTTCAAGCCACATAATTCCGTCAGAAAAGAGTTTTGAAGCTAACCAGTACCATCCTGAATTACCTTCGCCAAACAAATAATTAGAGATTGAAGTTAATCCTAATTCTTTAGTTGTTAATACAAAACAGCACAGAAAAAGAATCACTAGAGCAAAGACTAAAGCGATAATAAAGTATTTCTTTTGCTTTGGTGTTTGGGCGTTCCACCAGGAACTTGGTTTTTGTAATTTTTTAATCATAAAGAACCTCCAAATTAGTATGTAAACGTGTATAAAGTGACACGGTTTGTATAATCGATGTTATTTGTTGAAATAAACTTTAATTCATAATTTCCAGAATTAGTTACAAGATATTCGCCTTGATATTTTTGTGATTCATTAACTGGGAAACTTACAGTTTCTTCGCCATCATTATAAATGACGAGATTGCAATCATAGTGAAGACTATTTGATACTTCAAAGCTATAGTTCAGAACATTGCCTACTAATGAAAACTTTTGATCTTGAACCTTTGGCCTCATCGTTAGTGGATTTACAACTGTAATAATTCCAACAACTGAGGTAACCAAAATAGCAGTAGCGGTCAACGCAGTGTTTGTTCTCTTCTTCGTTTCTCTAACCCTGGTGTGACGGATGTTTTGAGAGTTGTTATACAAATCATCATAATCTTCTGGAGTTAGATTTGCCTGAGTGTGAGAATAAAGCTCTCCAACAGAGTTTTCGCCTTGTTTGACTGGCGTATGATCAAAAAGAGATTGGTCAACATCCCATTCCTGTGGTTCTGGATTGTTTTGATAAAGTTTATTATTATCCATCGCAAAATTATTATACTTATATTTCTTATTATTAATATAATTACTTTAATATGAATTACTCATTGAAGATTGGAAAGATATACAAAATTACAGAAGAAAACTTTGATGAAAATCTTGGTTATCTTCCGAAAGCAAGGCAAGAACATGTTTTGAAGTTTAAAGATCGTAACCGTCAAAAACAATCTCTTGTAGCCACGCTTCTATTAGAAGAGTGTTTAAAAGAACTCGGTGCTTTAGATTTATATAACGATGTCGTTGAAGATGAAAACGGACAATGGATTATCAAGGATAGTGATATTCACTTTTCGATTTCTCACTGTAACGAAACTGTTCTTGTTGCTGCAGCGAGATTTCCAATCGGTTGTGATATCGAATTAGTAAAAGACGCAAAGATGGATGTTGCGAAACGTTTCTTTTCTGAAAACGAAGTGAAACAAATCGAGACTTCTGATCGGCCAGAATTGGTATTCTACGCGTATTGGACAATTAAGGAAAGTTACTTAAAACTAACCGGTAAAGGTTTACTTGGTTCAATAGAAGACGTTGAAGTTGACGATAGTCTAACAATGATTAAAAACCATCCAGAACTCAAAGTAGAAAGCGTCTTTTTAAACGATTACGTAATGAGCGTTGTTTACGAAAAAAGATAAGTTTTGCTGGTTATTTTTTAACGAAAATTCGACTTTTTAAAATATGGTCGATTTTTTTTGCGTTTTTTCATTTTTTGACTGAAATTAACAACAATTTTCTTCTTTTTGCTTTATTTTAAACTCGTTTGCCCCTATTTTTTGAATTTTCTGAAGTTGAAATTTTAGCCATTTTTGAAAGGCATTTTTGATTAATTTCACCAGCAAAACATGCATATTTTATATGAGAAAAGTTTACTAATTTGTTTATTTAATAAATAAGTTTTAAAATTTAATTGCTGAACAAATGAATTGCAAAGCTGTATCGACGCAAACTCAAATAAAGCTCAACTAGTTTGTGTTTTTTCTTTTGCGTTCTAGGAGGTAATTAAAACCATGTACAAAAGCAAATACCTAAACAAAGTTCTTCGTGAAATCAAAGCTAAGAACAAAGGTCAAAAAGAATTCATTTCCGCTGTTGAAGAATTCTTCGATTCAATGGATTTCGTTGTCGATAAGGATCCACGTATTGAAAAATTCGCGATTCTTGAAAGAATTACAGTTCCAGAAAGAATCATCACAATGCGTGTCCCTTGGGTTGATGACAAAGGAAAAATCCGTGTCAACACAGGATACAGAGTCGAATTCAACTCGGCTATTGGTCCTTACAAAGGTGGCATGAGATTCGATAAGTCTGTTAATCTCTCAATTCTTAAATTCTTAGGATTTGAACAAACATTCAAAAACTCCTTAACCGGATTACCAATGGGTGGTGGTAAAGGTGGTGCTGATTTTGATCCACGCGGAAAATCCGATGGAGAAATCATGCGTTTCTGCCAATCAATGATGGCTGAATTATTCCGTCACATTGGTCCGAACACCGACGTTCCAGCCGGAGACTTAGGTTTCGGTGCTCGTGAAATCGGTTATATGTTTGGATATTACAAAAAACTTCGTGATGAATTCACCGGCGTCTTTACTGGCAAAGGCATGAGCTATGGTGGTTCATTAGGACGTCCAGAAGCCACTGGATATGGTCTTCTCTACTTTGTAGAGGAAATGCTCCGTGAATTTAAGAAGACTTCCATTAAAGGAATGAAAGTCATTATTTCTGGTTCCGGAAAAGTCGGCGGAATGGCTGCTGCTAAAGCCGCTGAACTTGGCGCTAAATTAGTCGCTATGTCCGACATCGAGGGTTATGTCTATGATCCAAACGGGTTAGATGTTCCTTATATTGTTAAAAAAGCAAAAGAAAAAGGCATGTTCTCTAAAGATTATGCTGCTGATCATAAAGGTGTTGAATGGCACGCTGGTCCACACGGAATGTGGTCTGTCCCATGTGACATCGCTCTTCCATGTGCGACACAAGGAGAAATTCATGAAGCCGATGCCAAACTTCTTAAGAAGAATGGTTGCTTCATGCTTGTCGAAGGCGCAAATATGCCATGTGATGTTGAAGCAATTCGTTACTTCAATAGCAACGGCGTTCTCTTTGCTCCAGGAAAAGCTTCTAACGCTGGTGGTGTTGCCGTCTCTGGTTTAGAAATGAGTCAAAACGCGATCCACTTATCTTGGACATTCGAAGAAGTGGATGCTCGCTTAAAACAAATCATGAAAGACATCTTCAAAAAATGTCACGATACAGCTGTTAAATATGGACAACCAACAAATATTGCTTTAGGCGCAAACATTGCTGGTTTTGAAAAAGTCATGGATGCCATGATTGCTCAAGGAGTTTGTTAATGTCGTTTACGACTATTAAAGCCCCACATATTCTTCTACCTAAAAAAGGTGTAAACATGACCGCCTGGGCAGTTATTGCCTGCGACCAATTTACATCCCAATTAGACTACTGGAAAAGGGTCGAAAAGTTGGTTGGTGATCAACCATCAACTTTAAGAATGATGTTTCCAGAAGCCTATTTAGGCAAGGTAGATGAAAAAGCGTACATTGATAAAATCAATGAAACGATTCAAAAATATCTTGATGAGAATGTTTTAGTTGACCAAGGCGAATGCTTTATCTTGGTCGATCGTAAAACAAATGTGGTTGATCGTCGATTAGGCTTAATGATCGCGATTGATTTAGAAGATTACACATACGAGAAAGGTGTGAAATCTCTCATTCGCGCTAGTGAAGCCACAATCGTGGAACGTATTCCTCCAAGATTAAAAATTAGAGAAAACGCTCCAGTCGAATTACCACATATTCTCTTCCTTTACGATGATCCAAAACGAAAAATCATTGAGCCGCTCTATGAGAATAAAGACGAACTCGATAAAGTCTATGACTTTGAGCTCAATGAAGATGGTGGACATCTGAAAGGATACAAGATTAAGGATACCCAAAAAATCATCCAACAATTTGAAGATCTTTTAAAAGAAAACAATAACGGATTGCTCTTCATTGTTGGTGATGGAAACCATTCTTTAGCTACTGCAAAAGCGCACTGGGATAAAGTGAAAGTTCATCTTTCAGAAGAGGAACGCAAGAACCACCCAGGTCGCTATGCTCTAGTTGAAGCGTTAAACATCTATGATGAAGGTTTAATTTTTGAACCAATTCATCGTGTCGTCTTTAATGCTCAAGATGATTTCCTAGAGGGGTTAAAGAAGGTCTTAAAAGGTGAGAACAAATCTTATGCCTACTCAACCAAAGATGGAAAAGTTGAACTCAATATTCCAAAGGTTGGTCCAGAAGCATACAAGATTGTTCAAACCTATGTTGATGCATATTTAAAGAGCCACAAAGATGCATCCGTGGATTATATTCATGATGAAGACCAAACAATTGAAGTGACTAAAGCTCACCCAGGTAGTGTTGCTCTAATTATGCCAGCACTCACCAAAGGTGATATCTTCGCCTACATCGCGAAAGATGAAGTGCTCCCAAGAAAAGCATTCTCCATGGGGCACGCTACAGAAAAACGTTATTATCTCGAGTCAAAGAGAATTGGATAACAGAAAAGGAGTTTAAAATGAGTCGAATTTACAACTTCTCCGCTGGACCAGCAATGCTTCCTGAGGAAGTCCTTAAGACAGCTGCTGCGGAAATGCTTGATTATCATGATTCAGGCATGTCGGTCATGGAAATGTCACACCGTTCGAAAATCTACCAAAGCATCATTGATGAAGCTGAAGCAGATTTAAGAAAATTAATTGGCATTCCAGAGAACTACAAAGTTCTATTTATGCAGGGTGGTGCTACCCTCGGATTTGCGATGATTCCAATGAACTTCATGGTCAAAGGAAAAATCGATTTAATTAACACTGGTGTCTGGACAAAGAAAGCAATTAAAGACGCCAAACTCTTTGGTGAAGTCAACGTTGTTGCTTCCGGTGAAGAAAACGGTTTTAAAAAGATTCCAGATGTTAAATCGATCAAGTTTAATCCAGATGCAGACTATGTCTACATGTGTGATAACAACACTATCTATGGAACAAAATTCAAAGAATATCCAGAAACCGGTAACGTTCCATTAATCTGTGATATGTCTTCTTGCTTCCTTAGTGAACCAATCGATGTGAAGAAATTTGGCATGATCTATGCTGGTGCTCAAAAGAACGTTGGACCAGCTGGTGTCACAATTTGCATTATTCAAGATGATTTACTTGCTCGTACACCAAGACAACCTCTTCCAGCATATTTAGATTATCGTCTCCATGCTGAAAATGGTTCGATGTACAATACCCCACCAACCTATGGTATCTACATTTGTGGATTAGTCTTCAAATGGCTACTTAAAGAAGGTGGACTTGCAGCACGTAAAGCAAACAACGAAAAGAAAGCTAAGATTCTTTATGACTATCTTGATTCAAGCAAGTTCTTTAAACCATACGTCGATAAAGATTCACGTTCATTAATGAACGTAACCTTCCGTACACCAAGTGATGAGCTTGATGCTGAATTCCTTGAAGGAGCGAAGAAATATCGCTTCACAAACCTCAAAGGTCACCGTTCCACTGGTGGTCTTCGTGCTTCTTTATATAACGCCATGCCAATTGCTGGTGTTGAAGCACTTGTCAAATACATGAAAGAATTTGAAGAGGCTCATAAATAATGAAGGTACTTTGTTTAAACAAAATCTCTCCAGTTGGTTTAAAGGTTTTACCTAGTTCTTATACCATTACCGAAGATGTTAATGAAGCAACAGCAATTCTTGTTCGTAGTGCGAACATGCTTGAAACTGTTCTTCCAGAAAATGTCTTAGCGGTTGCCCGTGCTGGCGCTGGTGTAAATAATATTCCTCTTGAACCATATGCCAAAGCTGGTGTTGTTGTTTTTAATACACCAGGTGCTAATGCTAATGCTGTTAAAGAATTAACAATCGCCGCGATGCTTCTTGCTGCCCGTGATATCCGTGGATCGATGGAGTGGGTGAAAGAAAATAAAGGTGATGAATTGATTAATAAATCAATGGAAAAAGCCAAAGGTGCTTTTGCTGGAACTGAAATTCTTGGTAAAACCCTTGGTGTTATCGGTTGTGGTGCGATTGGTGCATTAGTTGCTCAAGCAGCTGGTGGACTTGGCATGCATGTTATTGGTGTTGAACCAAGTAAAGATACGATTGAAAGAAACAAACATCTTTTCCCAAGCGATATGGAAATTGTTTCTTATGATGAAATGTATGCTCGCGCTGATTACATTTCCATTCACGTTCCTTTATTAGACGCCACACGCGGAATGCTTAATAAAGAAGCATTTGCCAAAATGAAAGATGGCGTAATCATTATTAACTGTGCACGTGATGCCATTGTTAATGATGATGACTTAAAAGAAGCCATTGCTTCTGGTAAGGTACGTAAATACGTTACCGACTTCCCAAATTACAAAACAGCTAATATGGATGGAGTCGTCGCTATTTCTCACTTAGGCGCTTCAACTGAAGAAGCCGAAGATAACTGTGCGATGATGGCTGCTAAACAAGTCGTTGATTATGTAGAAAACGGAAACATTATTAACTCAGTCAACTATCCAAAACTTGATTTAGGCAAAAAAGAAGGAACACGTGTTGTCGTTCTTTATGAAGCCGAAGCTGAAAAAGCAGTTAAAGAAGTCATCTCTAAAGCAGATGCTACAAAATTGGTTTGTGGCGTAAAAGGTGCTTTCGGAGCAACCTTAGCCGAAGTTAAAGGTAAGGTTGACGAAGCTGCTTTAAAAGCCATTGCTGGCGTTAAGAGAGTTCGCGTTATTTAATTAAAAATTTCAATCAAAAAAGTTGACCGTCAAAAGTCAACTTTTTTTGTGAAATAACCAGCAATTCTCGGTTATTTAATGATTGTTCCTGCTTTTAATTCAACAGCTAAATTTGCTTTTTCTAAGGATGAAATAATCGCGGTTTTACCAGGTTTTTCGTTCAAGAATTTTACACAAGCATTTACCTTTGGATACATACTTCCTTTAGCAAAGTAATCTGTTTTTAAATATTCTTCCATTTCCGCTTTAGAAACACATTCAAGTTTCTTTTCATCTGGCTTACGGAAGTTAATATAGACATTATCAACGGCTGTTAAGATAACAAGATAGTCAGCATCAACAAGAGCAGCAACTTTTGCGGATGCATAGTCTTTGTCGATAACTGCAGCAATACCTTCTAAGTGATCCCCATTTTTAATTACTGGAATTCCACCTCCGCCAGCACAGATGACAACATCACCTGCTTTAACAAGACGGGAAATGGATTCTTTTTCAACAACATCAACTGGAAGTGGTGAAGCGACAACTCTTCTCCAACCACGGCCAGCATCTTCTTTCATCGTATAGCCTTTTTCAGCAGCAATTTTCTTTGCTTCTTCTTCACTATAGAATGCTCCAACTGGTTTTGATGGAGATTTGAAAAGTGGATCGTCCTTATCAACGAGCACTTGTGTGACAACAGTGGCAACGTTTCTTTGAATGCCTTCATCTTTAAGTGCGTTTTGAATGGCGTTTTGAATATGGAAGCCAATATAACCTTGGCTCATTGCTCCACATTCTGGAAATGGCATATCTGGAGCAGAAGTTGATTCAGTAAAAGCAAGATTAATCATGCCTACTTGTGGTCCGTTTCCATGGACAATTACTACTTCGTTTCCAAGTTTAATCAAGTGGACAATGCTTTTTGCAACACCCTTTAGAAGAGCCTTTTGCTCTTCGGCGTTGTTGCCTAGTGCATTGCCTCCTAATGAGACAACATAACGTGACATTTTTCTACCTCTTTCGTACTTCCATATTATACAAAATCTACTGCAAAACACGCATATATTTGTGTTATTTAGTTTTCTTTTTATGCGCTTGCTTGATAGCGAGCGCTTGCTCGTGTAAAATATTTAATATATTTTGGATAAGATTGTATGCTAGGAATTATTCTCGCAGGCGGTTATTCCAACCGGGCAAAACTCAATAAGATGGTTTTAGAGTTTAAAGGCGAACCATTAATTTGTCATACATATAAAACAATGCGACCTTTTGTAGACCGCGTTGTTGTTGTGACAGGTCGATATGACGCTGAGCTTAGAGAGATTCTTCATCAAGCCGATGTTGAATTTGCCTACAACAAGAATTACCAATTAGGAATGTTTTCTTCTGTGCTAACTGGAGTTAGTAAAGCACATGATGAAGACATTCTTTTAATTCCAGGAGATATTCCAAACGTTTCTAGCAAGACTTATGAAACAATCTTACATTCTAAAGGCATGGTTCGTATTCCAACCTATCAAGGTCAAACCGGTCATCCTCTTTTTATTGCGAATCATTTACTTTCTTTATTAAAGAAGGAACCAGTTGAATCGAATCTACATGCTTTTTTAGATCAAAACAAAGACAAAGTTGTTGAGGTAGAAGTGAATGATCCATTTATCAATTTTGATGTTGATACGATGGAAGACTACGAAAAACTTCTGACTCTGACAGAAAGGAAGTAAACATGAAAGTAAACGAATATGTTCGTGCAGCTTCTTTAGAAGAAGCATACTCCCTCAAGAAGTCATCACCAAAAAATAAAATCCTTGGTGGTGGTTTATGGTTAAAGAAAGGAAATGGCGAAGTCGACAAACTAATTGATCTTTCTCGTTTGGGTTTAGACCAAATTAAAGAAGAAAAAGATTATGTTTCGGTTGGTGCGATGGTTACTCAAAGAGCTTTCGAAACCTCTCCAATTATTAAAAAGATTGGTGGAGGAGTTCTCTCTGATGCGGTTCATCAAATCATGGGCCCAGCTTTCCGTAATAGCGCCACAATTGGTGGTTCCGTTTACGGAAAATATGGATTCTCTGATGTAATCACTGCTCTTCTTGGATTCAAAGTTGATTTAGTTTTCTATCCAGAAGAAGTCATCTCGCTTGATGAATACGTGAAAAAACCAGGATTTGCTGATGGAATTCTAACTGAAGTTCGTATTTACAAGAGTTCTGCTAAATCTTTCTTTAAGAAAGTTAAAATGACTGCTCTAGATTACCCAATTCTTAATGTCTGTGTCACTAAAGACAAAGATTACCGAATTGTGGTTGGCTCTCGCCCATTAGTCGCATGTTTATGCGAAGGAGCGATGAAATATTTAAATGATGGTGGCAAAGATGTTGATCAAGCTGTTGAGCTTGCTATGCAAGAGTTAAAACTTGGTGACTCAATGAGCGCCAAAGGTGAATACCGCAGCCATCTTGCTCGTGTTTACTTAAAACGTGCTTTAGAGGAGGTTAAATAAATGGAAGTCAAATTCAATTTAAATGGTTTAGATGTTGTCTACTACGTTAAACCAGGTGAATACCTTCTTGATTCACTTCGTGCTAATGGAGTGAAATCAGTTAAAAAGGGTTGTAACGCCTCCGCTTGCGGAGCTTGTACAGTTCTAGTTGATGGAAAACCAACTCTATCTTGTTCTGTTTTAACAGCTTCAATTGAAGGAAAGAAAGTCATGACTGTTGAATCCATCCAAGAAGAAGCTGCTGAACTTTCCGAATATTTTGCTAAAGAAGGCGCTGACCAATGCGGATATTGCTCAGCAGCACTCGCCCTTGTTGTTCACGCCTTAAAAGAAGAAAACCCACATCCAACTCGTCAAGAAATCAATGATTACTTAGTTGGAAACTTATGTCGTTGTACTGGTTTACAAAGCCAAGGCAACGCTGTCGAAAAATATCTTGGAGGTAAGAAATAATGAAAAAGAATTTCCGTGTTGTTAATAACATTACTCCAAGTCTTGATGGTAAAGGCTTAATGCAAGGTCGTTCTTTTTACACTGATGACCTTGCTGAACAAAACTCGTTAGTCATTAAGCTACTAAGAAGTCCACACGCTTTTGCTCGTATTAAATCAATCGATATTAGTGAAGCGGAAAAAGTTCCTGGTGTCGCTTGTATTCTCACGAAAGATAACGTTCCACATGTTCCTTTTACACGTGCTGGACAAGGTTATCCAGAACCATCTCCACACGATAAGTTCATCTTTGATGACTACGCTCGTTATGTTGGCGATGAAGTCGCTGCTGTTGCTGCAGTTAGCGAAGAAATTGCTTTAGAAGCAATGAAGAAAATCAAAGTTGATTATGAAGTTCTTGAACCAGTTCTCGACTTTGAAAAAGCTTATGAAAATAAATCCGTCATCCACCCAGAAGAAGGCATCCACGAAATGTTCCCAATTGGCTTTGATCCAAAGAAGAACTTAGCTGCCTCCTATGAGATGGAAGTCGGTAATGTCGCTGAAGAATTAAAGAAATGTGACTACATTGTTGAAGACACTTTCTATTCTCAAGCCCAAGCTCACGCGATGCTTGAACCTCACACATGTAATGCTCGTTTAGATGAACATAACCGTTTAGTTATTTATTCAGCAACTCAAACCCCATTCCACATGAGAAGAATTATGTCTAAGACATTAGGTCTTCCTGTAGAAAAGATTCGTGTTGTTAAACCACGTGTCGGTGGTGGATTTGGTGGCAAGCAAGCTTTCCATGGCGAAATGTTCTGTGCCTTAGTTACATTAAGAACAAAGAAACCAAGTAAATGCGTCTTCACTCGTGAAGAAGTATTTGGCTGTTCATACACACGTCACCCAATGAAAATTACTCTTAAAGTTGGCGCAACAAAGGATGGTATTATTCAAGCCATTGATTGCCGCGCTTTAAGTGATACTGGTGCTTATGGTGAACATGCCTTAACAGTCTTTATGATTGTTGGTTCAAAAGTTCTTCCTTTATATAACAAAGTTAAGGCTGTGAAATTTGGTGGTCACGTTGTTTATACTAACCACGTTTCTGCTGGTGCGTATCGTGGATACGGCGCTATTCAAGGAAACTATGCTGTTGAATCCATTATTGACGAACTCGCCGAAAAGATGGGTATGGATCCAATCAAACTTCGTGAACTAAACTCCATGAAAGAAAAAGAAACCTCCCCAATCTTTGAGATTATGGGTGAAGGTACAGAAGGCACCGCGATGATTATGGAAAGCTGCAAACTTCCATATTGTATTAAACGTGGTCGTGAACTCATTGAATGGGATAAGAAGTGGCCAAGAAAAGAAGTCGGACCACACAAAGTTCGTTCAGTTGGCTGTGCTATTGCTATGCAAGGCTCAGGTATTCCGTTCTTAGACATGGGTTCTTGTACAATCAAACTTAATGATGGTGGTTCTTACATGGTCACTGTTGGTGCGACCGATATTGGTCAAGGTTCCGACACACTGATTGCTCAAATCGTTGCTGAAGAACTTCAAACTACTGTTGATAAAATCATTATCTATTCATCTGATACAGATTTAACTCCATACGACTGTGGTGCTTATGCATCCTCCACAACTTATGTTAGTGGTAATGCTGCATGGAACGCTGCATCTAAGATGAGAGAAAGACTTGTTAAAGAAGCCGCTGAATACATGAATGTGAAAGTCGGCACAGTCGAATTTGACGGAAAGATGTTTACATCTGGTGAAAAATCTCTCTCCTTAGAAGATTTGGCAACCAATCGTTTATATAACCAAGACACCCGTCAAATCGCTGTTACCGAATCCTTCCACGGACATGTTTCTCCACCTCCATTTATGGCAGCTTTTGGTGAATTTGAATTCGATACTGAAACTTTCGAATATAAGATGATTAAGTACGTCACTGTAACTGACTGTGGTACAACAATTAACCCAATGCTAGCTAAAGGCCAAGTTGAAGGTGGAATTATCCAAGGTTATGGAATGGCCTCTTCTGAAGAAGTCATTTATAACGACAAAGGAAAACTATTAACAACAAACTTCGATGTCTATCACATTCCAACCCGTGCAGAAGTTGGTGAATTAGTCACCGAATTTGCCGATTCATATGAACCAACAGGACCATTTGGTGCGAAATCTGTTGGTGAAATTGGTATTGATACTCCACCAGCTGTTTTGTGTAACGCTGTCTATAACGCCTTTGGCGTAAGAGT
>OCVV011345716.1_pt1 | contig 16857 bp, 11 predicted proteins | sample 1539721 | NCBI WGS metagenome assembly OCVV01 (sample SAMN02144230, study PRJEB22623) | gut metagenome | biome: sheep rumen | host: Ovis aries | place: New Zealand | reverse complement strand
AGGTAGTCGGTGATGTCCTTCATGCGGGCCTCGTACTCGGCGATGTCCTCGGTGTCCTCCACGAGGTCGATGTCATGGAAGCAGTAGTACCCGATGCCCAGCTTCTGCATGATCTCGAAACCGGCGTCGGCCTTGGCCCTGGCGCGGCAGTACGGGCACTCGCCCTTGTCCCACTCGTAGGAACGGGTCTGGCCGCCGAACGGGTCGCCGGAAGCCTGGCCCAGGGTGTGCCACCAGGCCATCGCGAACTTGAGCCAGTCCTTCATGGGCTTGCCCATCACGACGCGGTTCGCGTCATAGTAGTGGAATGCCATCGGGTTCTTGGATTCGACGCCCTCGAAGGGAATCTTTCCGATAGTCGGGAAATACTCTTTTGCCATAATGTTTTGTGTTTAAATTAGTTTGGATTTCCAATTCTCATAAGCCGCCTGGTACTCCTCCTCATGGGAAGGGGTGATCACGGCGAGTTTTTCCAGCGAGGCGAAGGCCTCGTTGTGGTCGCGGTAGATGCCGGCGCCCATGCCGGCTCCCTTCGCCGCACCCACGGAACCGTCCGTATCGTACAGCTCGATGGTGGCGCCGGACACGCCCGCGAGGGTGTCGCGGAAAATGGGGGAGAGGAACATGTTGGCCTTGCCGGCGTGGATCATCTTCACGGGGATGCCCATCTTTTCCATGATCTCGATGCCGTACTGGAAGGAGAACACGATGCCCTCCTGCGCCGCGCGCATGAGATGCGCCTTGCCGTGGCGGTTGAAGTTCACCCCGTGGATGCTGCAGCCGGTGTCCTTGTTGCCGAGCATGCGCTCCGCCCCGTTGCCGAAGGGAAGGATAGCGACTCCGTCCGAGCCGATGGGGACCTGGGCGGCGAAGGTGTTCATGTCGGCATAGGAGATGCCCTCCGGGGCGACGTTGCGGCGGATCCAGGAATTCAGGATGCCGGTGCCGTTGATGCACAGGAGCACGCCGATGCGGGGATCCGCGGCCGTATGGTTCACGTGCGCGAAACTGTTCACGCGGCTCAGCGGGTCATAGTCGATGGTCCCGTTCACGCCATAGACGACGCCGGAAGTACCGGCCGTGGAGGCGATTTCTCCGGGTTCGAACACATTGAGGGACAGGGCGTTGTTGGGCTGGTCGCCGGCGCGGTAGGTGACCGGTGTACCGGGCGCGAGCCCCAGCAGGTCCGCCGCTTCCTTCGTAAGGGTCCCCTGCGGGCCGAAGGTTGGCTTGATGACCGGGATGACGCTTTCGTCGAAACCGAAGAAGTCCAGCAGTTCCCTGGAAGGCCGATTCTCCCGGAAGTCCCAGAAAATGCCCTCCGACAGGCCGCCCACGGTGGTGCAGGCCGTGCCGGTGAGGCGCATGGCGATATAGTCGCCGGGGAGCATGATCTTGCTGATGCGCCCGTACACCTGCGGCTCGTTCTCCTTCACCCAGGCGAGTTTCGCGGCGGTGAAGTTGCCGGGATTGTTGAGCAGGTGGTCCAGGCACCAGTCGGCCCCGAGGGCCTCGAAGGCCTTGTTGCCGTAAGGGACGGCGCGGGAGTCGCACCAGATGATGGAAGGGCGCAGGACGTTCCGGTCCTTGTCCACGCACACCAGGCCGTGCATCTGGTAGGAGATGCCGATGGCCTTGATGTCGGCGGGGGAGAAGGCTTTGCTCTGGAGCGTGGCCTTGCCGCGCACCTGTTCCAGGATGTCGGCCGTGGCGAGTTTCAGGTTCGCCCACCACATGGCGGGATCCTGCTCAGCGAAGCCGGGCTGCCGGGACATGATGGGCGCTTCGCTCTTGGGATAGAAGGCGGTGGCGACGCATTTGCCGGTCTCGACGCTTACGAGACTGGCCTTGACGGAAGAACTTCCGACGTCATATCCGAGTAGATACATTTATAAGCGGGTTTTGTTGAAGTTGTTCTTGTCGAAACGGTAGTACCGCGCGGCGCGGTGGGCGACGCCTTTCTCGCGCTCGTCGAGCGGGACGATATAGGGCATCTGGACCATCTTTTTGTAGAAATTGGCCGGGTCCAGCCGGGTGCCGAACACCACCTCGTAGAGGTTCCGAAGTTGGGTGACGGTGAATTTCCGGGGCAGGAGGGCATACAGGATGGACGGGTCCATGGACCCCAGCGTCCGGAGCATCTTCACGGCCTCGGCGATGATCTGGTTGTGGTCGAAAGCGAGCGGGGGCAGTTTGTCCACCGGCACCCACAGCGCCTCGGTCCCCTCCATGTCGCTCATGATGCTGCGGCCGATCTTGAGCAGCGCCATGTAGGCGATGGTGACGGCGCGGCCCACGTGCATCTGCTCCGTGTCTTCCAGCCAATGGATATCCTTGGGATCCTTCGTGCGGTCCGGGGACCCGAAGGCGCGGAACTGGGTCAGGGGAACGTTCTTCAGGCCGGTGAGTTCGGTGAGGACGCGCCGTGCGGCATCGTCCAGTTCCTCCCCGTCCACGATGACGCTTCCGGGCAGTTTCATGTCATGGAATTCCTCCCCGCCTTCCACGCCCGTCCGGCGGATCAGCAGCACCTCCAGCCGCTCCCCGTCGAATCCGAGGACCGTGCAGTCGACCGAAAGATGGATTTTTGCAGATTCTGTTTCCATGGTTCTTGGTTTTAGCGTTTCAAAGTTATGAATTTTACTCCGTCCGGTCAAGTCCCCTTTTTGTAAATAAAGGTCCTTTCCCGTGTTTTGTTATTGTGTTTAATACAAATTGAATCAAAATTGACAGTTTCCCTGCGTTGCTTTTCCCGTTTTACTGATGTTTGCGGATTCCCGAAATATCGCTACCTTTGCGCTTGCATCGGGGTGTGGCGCAGTTGGCTAGCGCACCTGCTTTGGGAGCAGGGGGTCCCGCGTTCGAGTCGCGGTACCCCGACGGCACTAAATCAAGCACTTACGGAATCGTAGGTGCTTTTTCATTTTACGTTAGTCGCAATTTTGTCGCAGTTTCAGCATTTTATAACGTTTCTTTTATGCTGCTTTGAAGGGTGGAAAGACTGCGATGAAGAAGACATAAAAGCAGTCAAACTCGATATAAACTCCAGCATCACACCCTGGTCATGGAGGCAGATGGCTTGATCCGGCTTCTCAAAGGTCGTCAATCTCTCTGAAGAATCCAAGATGGCTTTGTCGCTTTTTCAAGAAGTCGGCTTGTAATAGGATTTGAAAGATGCAGGGAAACCATGTAATCCAGGAAAATTGTCGCACCAAATCCGGGTTTCTATTGTATTTTTCGATTCCAGCTCTTACTGTTTTAGATGATTTTTCAGTAATTTTGCAAGTCATCACTATCTGCATATGAAGAACAGCACTTCTTACGAATCTGGGAAAGAATATCAAATTCCTTCCATGAGATTCATTGAAACAAACCTGGAGACATCATTCCTCCAGTCCAACCTCGAACCGATTGGCGGTGGGGATGATCCTGATATTGACTGGTAAACACAAGAATACGATATGAAACGATTTGCTTTATATCTCGGACTTGCCACGGCTCTGGTGGCTTCCTGTTCCACCAAAGAGATTGACATCCAGACTCCTCTACAGGATGACGTTGTTTTCTACGCCTCCTTTGAGCAGCCCGCCGGAGGTACGAGGGTCTATGCCAACGAGGATCTTCTCCTCCGCTGGACCGCCGATGACCGGGTGTCCATTTTCAACAAACTGACCTATAACCAAGAATACAGGTTTACCGGGCCGACTGGTGCCAATGCGGGTGGTTTTAAAAAGGTTGACAACGATGAATTCATAACGGGTAATGCCATATCTCACGTGATCTCCGTTTACCCTTATCAAGAATCAACTGCCATCTCCGAAGGTGAAGAAATTAGCCTCACCCTTCCTGCAGAACAGCACTATGCTGAGAATTCTTTCGGACTCGGCGCCAGCACGATGGTCTCGGTATCGTCGGACAATGTTCTTCAGTTCAAGAGCGTTGGCGGTTATTTGATGCTCAAACTTTATGGCAAAGGCGTTTCGGTGTCTTCAATCACGCTGAAGGGTAACAACGGAGAGAAGCTGGCAGGCAAGGCATCTGTGACAATGCCCCTTGCTGGAGAACCTACTGTGGTGATGGCCGATGATGCCACGGATGAAATAACCCTGATTTGCGATAACCCCGTGGCATTGGAGGCAACCGTCGAGGAGAGCAAGGAGTTCTGGTTCGTTGCTCCTCCTGTTTCTTTTAGCAAGGGCTTCACGGTTACTGTCTCCGGCAAAGGCGGCGTTTTTGAAAAATCCACGGAAAAGACCGTGACCATCGAACGAAACAAGCTGTCCAAGATGTCTCCGATAGAAGTGGAACTCTCTCAAGCCAGGAATGTCATTTATTACACGAGTGTGGACGAGGCTGTCGTTACCCCTTATAATCCGGACGCTTTCGGTGTGCCCATTCTTTCCAATGATTATGCCGATGGATTAGGCATTATTGTTTTCGATGGAGATGTAACGTATATCAGGGATTGGGCTTTCTATGGCTGTACGAGCCTTACCAGTATCTCGCTTCCGGACAGTGTGACGAGTATCGAAAATTCTGCTTTCTGTTGGTGCACTAGCCTTACCAGTATCACGATTCCGGACAGTGTGACGAGTATTGGGGATGAAGCTTTCTATGGCTGTACAAGCCTTACCAGTATTACGGTTGAATCTGTTGCGCCACCTACCGTTAGACGGGGATTGTTTGATGAAACTGATAACTGCCCGATATATGTCCCTGCCGGTAGTCTTGAAGCCTATAAATCCGCACAGTTCTGGAGCGATTATGCCGACCGTATCTATGCCATTGGTACACCGATTGCGGTCGATTTAGGCCTTTCCGTCAAGTGGTCTTCATTCAACCTCGGAGCCTCCAAACAGGAAGAGTATGGTGATTATTATGCTTGGGGTGAGACGGAACCGTATTACAGTAGCCAGGACCCGCTGACATGGAAGGAGGGCAAGGAGTCGGGGTATGCTTGGGCCACCTACAAGTGGTGCAAGGGTAGTTACGATACATTGACCAAGTATTGCAGCAACTCGAGATATGGTTACAATGGCTTCACTGACACCAAGACCGTCCTGGACCTGGAAGATGATGCTGCCTATGTGAACCTCGGCGGTTCTTGGAGGATGCCGACCGACGCGGAGTGGGCGGAGTTAGTTGACAATTGCACTTGGACTTGGACAACGCAGAATGGTGTAAGCGGAATGCTGGTTACCGCAAACAACGGGAACAACATTTTCATTCCCGCCTCTGGCAGCCAGGACAATACCTGCCTCTTCAATGTAGGGTCCTTCGGCTACTACTGGTCATCTTCCCTGTATGCGGATAATATGTATGACGCACGAGGCGTCTACTTCAATTCCGACAATGTCAACATGTTCTGCCCCAACCGCTACTTCGGGTTCTCGGTCCGTCCCGTCTGCGCTGAATAATGGTGGCAATCTTTAACACTTTCAAGGACCTTCACGTCGTCGGTGGAGGTCCTTTTTCAAATAACGGTCACCCTTCCAAGAAACAGAAAAAAACAGCCACTCCATTTCTGAAGTGGCTGCAGTGTCCGGTTTTGCCCTAAGATGTGAAGCATAGTAGCCTCATTTCCTGTGTGGTCTAGTGCAAAGATACCGTTTTTTCGGGAAAATGCTTATTTTTGTAAATGCACTGAAACGTGAACTGATATGGAAACGGGAACCAAGCAGCGTCAGGCAGTTAAAGCGTTTGTCAAGGACTGGACCGGAAAAGGCTATGAAAAGGGCGAGACACAAAGGTTCTGGCTCTCCTTGCTCCATAACGTTTTTGGCGTGGATGACCCTACCCAGATTATGCAGTTCGAGATTCCCGTCAAGACCATCACCAAGGAGAAGGGCTCTGATTTTATTGATGCCTATATCTCCTCCACCAAGGTCCTCATCGAACAGAAGGGGTCCCATGTCGACCTTTCCGCCAAGGCCAAACAATCCGATGGTGCCGAACTGACTCCTTACCAACAGGGAAGAAGATATGCCGCCGGACTTCCTCTGTCAATGGCTCCCCGTTGGATTGTTGCCTGCAATTTCACCACCTTCGAGGTCCATGACATGGAGCATCCCAACGATGCACCTGAGGTGATTCGACTGGCAGACTTGGAGAAGGAATTCCATCGCCTCTCCTTCCTGGTAGATGATACGAATGTCCATCTGAAGAAAGAACTTGAGGTCTCCATCCAAGCCGGTGAAATCGTCGGTGTCCTTTACGAAAAGTTCTTGGCACAGTATATCCATCCTGAGAATCCTGATAGCCAGAAGAGCCTGAATAAGCTTTGTGTCCGACTGGTGTTCTGCCTTTATGCTGAGGATGCCGGTATCTTCGGGGCGAAGAATATGTTCCATGACTATATGGCTCAGTTCCCTGCCTCCGAGTTCCGAAAGGCCCTCATTGAACTGTTCCAGGTCCTGGACACCAGCCCTAAAGACCGGGACCCCTACATGGATGAAAAACTGGCAGCCTTCCCTTTTGTCAACGGTGGAATGTTTGCCGGTGATATCGAAATCCCTAGAATCACAGAGGAAATACGGGACCTTATCCTTCAAAGGGCATCTGATGATTTCGACTGGAGCCTGATATCGCCAACAATTTTTGGTGCTGTCTTCGAATCCACCCTTAATCCGGATACCCGCCGGGCTGGTGGAATGCACTACACTTCCCTGGAAAATATCCACAAGGTCATCGACCCTCTCTTCCTGGATGACTTGAAGGCTGAACTGGCGGATATTAAAGCGGAAAAAGGTATCCGTACGAAGAAGGAAAGGGCGATTGCGTTCCAGGACAAACTTTCATCCTTGAAGTTCTTGGACCCCGCATGTGGGTCGGGAAACTTCCTGACAGAGTCCTATACTTGGCTTAGAAGGCTGGAAAACGAAGTCATCAAGATTCTATACGAGGACCGTATTATAGGTGGCCTGGCAGATCCGATAAAGGTCTCCATTTACCAGTTCTACGGTATAGAGATTAACGACTTTGCCTGTTCTGTCTCTCAGGCAGCCCTTTGGATAGCGGAAACTCAGATGCTTCAGGAGACAGATGCCATTGTTGGATATGACCTGGAACCGCTGCCACTGAAAGACTACCACAACATCCATGAAGGAAATGCTCTGAGAATGGACTGGAATGATGTGCTTCCAGCGAGTGAGGTGAATTATATCATGGGTAATCCGCCGTTTATAGGAGCGAACGGTATGAGCTCTGAACAGAAGAACGACGCTGTTGCAATTTTCGGAAAGATAAAGCTATCGAATAGTATAGATTATGTTGGGGCGTGGTATCATAAGTCCTGTATGATGATGAAAGAGAACGACCAGATAAGGGCTGCTCTTGTCTCGACTAACTCTATAACTCAAGGAGAGCAGGTGGCTCCTTTATGGCAACCACTATTCGAACGCTACGATGTCCACATTGATTTTGCCCATCGTACTTTTCAATGGGATAGCGAGGCGAGCCAGAAAGCCCATGTTCACTGTGTAATTATAGGCTTTTCTACAGGCCACTCTGAAAGAAAGGTTATTTTTACAGGCACACAAACCATCGCCGCTTCGAATATAAATCCTTATCTATTAGACGCGCCTAACGAGCTGATTGTTAGTCGTGGCACTCCATTATGCGATGTCCCGAGAATGACTCATGGGAATATGCCCATTGATGGTGGAAACTTGATTCTGTCTGAGGATGAGCGATTGGAACTGATAAAGAAAGACCCTCATATAGAGCCGTTTATTAAGCGCTTTGTTGGAGCTCAAGACTTCTTGAACAATAATGTGATTCGTTACTGTATATGGCTAAAAGGAGTTCCTCCATCAGATTATGCAAAGAACCGGGACATCATAACTCGCCTTGAAAAGGTCCGAGAGGTACGGCTGGCAAGTTCTGCTGCTCCGACAAGAAAGGCCGCTGAAACACCATTTCAATTCTTTTCCTCTCCACAAACGGAATTACCATATTTGTGTGTGCCTGAGGTATCTTCTGGAAATAGAACATACATTCCCTTCGGGTTCAAAGACCACAAGACTATAGCAAGCAATAAATTGATGATTGTCCCCGACGCGACAATCTACCATTTTGGTATTCTTCAGTCTCTGCTGCATATGGCATGGGTTAGAGTGGTGTGTGGTAGAATGAAAAGTGATTATTCTTATTCGGCCGCTGTAGTATATAATAATTTCCCTTGGCCAACCCCAACAGAAGTGCAGCAAAGGACAATTGAAGAGACGGCACGGTTGATTCTGACAACTCGTGATGCTTATACAACAAGCACTTTGGCCGAATTATATAACCCAATCACTATGCCTATTGATTTGAGAAAAGCCCACCGAGCCAATGATGCCGCCGTCCTTGAAGCTTATGGTTTCCCCAAGGACGCTAGTGAGTCGGAGATAGTGGCCAGACTGTTCAAGATGTATCAGGAATTGACTAAGAAATAGAATAAGAGTTTATGAAAAAGTACATCAGAGTCATGCTTGGCCAGGGCAGTAAATATGCAAGGACATGCCGCCAAGAAGGGTATATTGGGGGGAACTTTGAGATCAATGTTGATCTGTCGGATTCTCTTTTTGAGAATTGGAGGGATTTCAACAAGAAGTTCATCCCAGTATGGATGAGCAATATGCCTGGGAAATCAACAACTGCGGCTGGATTGGCTTGTGCCGCCCTTTGGACAATCGTAAAGGGACTGAGAGTAGGAGATATTGTTCTATGTCCATCAGGGGAAGGCTACTACTACGTCGGTGTTGTTGATGGCGATTACTATTATGTTCCTGGTACAGAGTTGCCTCATCGAAGGAAAGTGATGTGGATGGACAAGGTAATTGACCGCAAAAGTATGTCTGTCAACATGAAGAACTCGGTTGGCTCCCTGCTAACATGTTGTGATGTGACGAAATATGCAAACGAAATAGAGGCGTTAATGAATGGATCTTCATTTTCAGCGGCCGTTATCCCCCAAACCCAAGAGCTGCCATTTGAACCTCCAAAGCACTTTGATGAACGCTCCTTGCATAAGCCGTTCTGTAGTTTCCTTCGTACTAGAGGCATCTATGCTAAAACCATATTCCACGAAAAATCATCAACCAAAGGCGATAGCGCCCAGAAGTGGATTCATCCCGATATCGTGGGTGTCCAATTCGAGGACTTTAAGAATGATGCCACGTTATCATTGCTTAAAGCGACAGAGCCAAAAGAATCTATCCATATCTACTCTTACGAACTTAAACGTAAGATTGAGTCTGATTACCAACTGAAGCAATACTACTTTCAGGCTCTGTCCAATAGCAGTTGGGCAAACTTCGGATATCTGGTTGCCTTTGAGATAAACGAGGAACTAGATGAGGAAATGGCTCGTCTGAATAACGCTTTCGGTATTGGCATCATCCTCATGCAAGCGAATGATTCAAAGATTCTATATCCTGCAAGAGAGAAGGCCCTTGATTACAATACCATTGAAAAACTGAACAATCTGAATCCGGACTTTTGTGAGTTTATTAAGAAGCTCTCAAAGGTAATGAATGCTTCCAAGGATTATACGGCCGACGCGAAAAGCTCCTTTGTAAAGATTTGCGACATAATATTTGAATCCGACGAAGAACAGGAAGCATATTTTAAGGAGCATAATATACCGTTCTAGCCCAAGTTTGATCTACGATGAAATCATATCCCAACCTTATCTCCGAACAGTGTCCAACGAAAGCAACAACCGAACTTGTTGCTAAGACAATCCCGATTCTTATACGGTGGGCTAAAAGTGGAATTACCACCAACACCTATGGCGATTTGAGTAGCGAACTAGGGAAAGGTCGGGCTTTCAGTTATATTGGTGCCGTCCTTGGATATACTGAAGATGTAATGAACGCACTTCGAAAGGAAACGAATCAGTCGGACATCCCTACTCTCAATGCGCTTGTTAAGAAAACTGGTCGCACCGATATCCCCAGCAATGGCTTCAAATACGTTCATCCCGGCTTCGATGATTTGCCCCCTCACACGAAAAAAGAGGTTGCCGCTGCTCTTAACGCCAAAGCCATCGATTACCCCAACTGGGACCAGGTTCTTCAAGCCCTTTGCCTAAAACCTTCCGTTGTCAATTCGGAGAAGGACGAGGCGTTAATCCGAGGTGGAACGCATTTTGGGAAGGGAGGAGAAGGGCCGCAGCATTTAGCATTAAAAGAGTATGTTTATTCTCACCCAGAGTCTGTTGGCCTTCGACATATCGCATTGAAGGAGACCGAACACATTTTGCTTTCTGGTGATAAGTTGGATGTGTATTTTGAGCAGAAAGATGGAACGAGGATTGCTGTTGAGGTGAAGTCGATAGTTTCGCCTGATTCTGATATCCTTCGTGGTCTTTACCAATGCGTGAAGTATAAGTCGGTATTGGATGCCGAGGGGAAAACACATGGACTCTTTGGTAAGAACGATAGCCTTCTTGTCCTTGAGGGGTGCCTTTCGGAAACCAATCAGCAAGTCAAGGATTCATTGGGTATCAGAGTTATTGAAATGTTTAAGAAGCTATAAATGATGGTTCATATGAAACACTTGCTTTTATTTACTATCTGTGGGGCACTTTTTTTACCAGCTGCCACCCGTATAACCAAAGATGATATCCCTTTGGATTCTACTATGTCTTTTGTGTTTGATTCCGATGTGCCTATAGAAACCAAGATGGTTAATGCAAAAACTTGGATTGCGAAGACCTACGGAGATTACAAAGCAGTTGTTCAGTATGAAGATGCCGAAAGTCATAGAATTATTATAAAAGGGAGGGCTCCCATTAGCGTTAGTGTATCCGGGGATGCATCTGGAACATATACAGCATCTTTTACGACAACATTCGATTTTAAAGATGATAGATTCCGAATTAAATATGAAGACATTCGTCTTACATATACATTATCCTATCATGGTCATGATCATGATCTTGGCACCACCACTCTTGAAGAGTTTTTCACTCCGATAAAAACAGAGCGTTATATTGCCGAAAAGAAGCAGCAACTTGAAGATCTCTTGAAAATAGACCGTTCAAAAATGCGGCGGAAAGATAAAGAGAATTTCGAGAAAAGGATTGCCGAATTGGAGAGGAATATTAAAGAGAGTGAGGAGTATTTGGAGACGGAAGCTTTAGAAACGTTTAGTAAGCACATCAATGATTATCAGAGCTCTTTTTGCAACCTTATTAATAGCGCCGTTGATGTGATTGATGATTTGGATGATTTTTAGTCTTAGTATCCTATTCTCCCATCAGGCTGAAATGACCCTCCCAGAAGCCATAGTATACCTCCTTGCCTCCTCTGGAAACGGCATGAAAACAGATCAGATTGCCCGTGAAATCAATGAGCGTGGCCTTTATCAGCGTTGGGATAAGGAGCCGGTATCAGAGAAGCAGATATGGGCAGTTGTATTGTCGCATCCAGAAACCTTTGTCAAGTCGGATGGGAGGATACGGCTGATGATATAGATATACAGCATCACTTTGTTGATGCCCAGGCCCGTCAGTCGGCGGTCAATTCGAAAGGGTTGACCGCTTTTTCATTTCCAGGATTATCACTAAATTTGCAAGACCACTAAAGGAGAGGCTGACTGTGAGATGTAAGCCTCAATGGGAAAAATGGGAACTGGCGGTTGTAGCAATACAGCCGCTATTTTGTTAGTCTTTTATGTATCAATTCATGCAATTTGACACAAAATCGTTATCTTTGCAAAGTGAGTAGCGAAGAGCTATTCATAGTTTAACAAGTTGATTTAATGGGCAGTTGCGGTGACGTACCTGCCCTTTTTTTAAGAATAAAGGTCGCCCCCGTAGGATGACCTATTAGTGAGTCCGCAAAGAAGCAGTTGACGAAGCAAGCAGAGAATGGTACCAGGATTTGAGTCTCTTCCTACATGAATAAGGGTTTGGAGTTATTGAGGAGATTGTATATCTTTACTTGAGATAATTAATATTTTGTGGAAGATGGACAAAGAATTGCCAAAATGGATCCATACGATTCCAGCAAATCCAGATAGAAAAGAGATCACCATCAATGGAAATGAATATACTCTTAATATTCCGAATAAAACTGCTATTCTAAAAAAAGGCTTCCCGTCTCGCCTTGTTATTATTCCAGAATCCGTTTCATTCAAAGATGTAGACTATCACCTAACTGAGATTTATAACAGAGCATTTAATGAAACAAATGGAATTGAAGAAATCCGTATATTTGGAAAGGGCCTCATTATTCAAGACTTTGCTTTCAAGTGTTGTTCCGATTTGCAAAAAGTGAGTCTGTCGGGACACATTGTCCGTATGGGGAAATCTGTTTTCTATAGATGTGAAAAATTAAAAGAAATTATAATATCTGGCAAGATAGATTCATTTGACAGTAATCTTTTTGCTTATTGTACACAATTAGAACAATTTGTTTTCCCCGAAGGTATTTCACAAATGTCAAAGGGGATGTTTAGGGGATGTTCATCATTAAAAACCATCTCTATTCCAGATGGTTTTGAGCAAGTTCCAGAAGCTGCATTTTTAGAGTGTTCCTCCCTTGAAACAGTCAACCTCCCTCCATCCGTTAAAGAGATTGGGAAATACGCTTTTCTTGACTGCGATTCTTTGAAACAGATTAACTATTCTGAGAGCACGACTTTGAGAGAAGGTTGTTTTAAAAGAACACCCTTTGACCCACTATGGAGAGAGAGGCATCCTTTTACTGACAATCAAAAGAAACGATATAGTGATCTTGATGAAATAAGGCATAACTTAGAATCAGGCATAGTTCTAAGTGATTCTCGGAGTGTATATGACACAAGTGGTTTTCTTCTTTATGGGGATAATCTTTTCAATGTGATAAAAGACTTTACGGACGGATCTTCCATTCATAATCGCATCAGTGAAACTCTTAAAACAGGATTGGAGCATAGAGGGCAAGTGTATTATTATCCGTATGGAGATGTATTTGCTCGTGTATGTATGGGGAGTTCTAGCGCCCATTTCATTAGAATGGGCGAAAATAGAGCCCCTTTGGGGAAAGCGACTAAAAGACGTTTATTAGAGGAGGGTATCTCTGAATGCTATTTAGATAATCCGGAATTATGGATGTCTGACTTTCTACATAGAAATCCAGATATTCCATGTATTCTTTCGGAGGCGTTAAAAGGCCTTGGTTTTAATGTGGCACCAAATGTTATTCAGAGTTTAGCGCTGGAAAGAATACACACAGATGAAACACTTGAAGATTGGAGTAAACTTTGCTGGGACACTAATCATTTAGGCATACTTACTAAGGGCATCTGTAGTTTCTATCTGAATATAGAGAAGTTTTATAGTGGGTATTCGGGGGAAATCTATTTTAGAAAAATCGGCATTTGTTATATCGGGTTAATCAATCAGCTAAGATATAGAATCATTAGTGATAAACTATTGGGTTAAAAGAGCCTTCCCCTTCTTCTACCAGCTGTTAGGCTGTGCTCCTTTTAGACATGGGGAATAGCCGAATGACAAGTTATATCACGCGGATGGAATCTGGATATTCGTCGAAGAGTGTGTAAAAAGAGGAATGAACTGTCTTTAAGTAACAAATCTTTTGCAACTATTGTCTTTTATGTTTTATAATCGTAAGTTTACTCAGATATTCCTATTCTTAATCTAAGAATTCATTATGCGAGAGCCCAGCTATACCGCCCCGATATATCTTTCGACGTATATGAAAGAGAACGGCCTTAAGCCATTATTTTTGTTAACTCCCACTGTTGCATCTTATTTTGGGGAAAACATTATAATCATTCATTTGGTAACGAAAATGCCAGATGGTACTATTAACCATTATGATATCTGGCCTCTTTATTCCTCATCTTGGGAGGAGATTCGCTCTATCCCAAATCATATCAAAGATGTTCGTGTTGTATTCCCGATACACCATTGTCAATCAACTGACGAATTTGGCGAAACATTTGACATGGAATCATGGGGTCAGCCAAGGTGGGTCTGCTATATTGATTCTAAGAATAAAGAAGTTTCACATCATGGAGCAAAAATTACATACGATGATGATCGGGAGTTTTTTGTCTCATTAGGCTCATTTGACCTCGAAAGGTCGCGAGACATTAGCTATGTGTTTTTTGACACTGAAACCACTGGGCTTCCTCAAAAGCAAGAGGACGAAGATAATGATGAATTAGTAATGCCTCGCCTTATTCAACTTAGTTGGATTATTACGAACATTGTCGGGGAGGTCATTGCAAGTGAGAGCCACATAATAAAGCCCGACGGTTTTATTATTCCTGAGAACTGTATCCTAATTCATGGAATCTCCAATGAAAAAGCAAATATGTTTGGTGAAGATTTAGGAGATGTTTTAGATGCTTTTGTAAAGGATGTCAACAGAGCTGGCGTAATTGTAGGGCATAATATAGACTTCGATATATCTGTTCTTGAGTCAGAAATTAGGCGGCTTGGCCGTAACCCTTCTTCTTTCAGTGGGATTGAGAAGATATGCACCATGAAACTATCTACTGACTTTTGTAAAATAGAGAAGGGCAGTTCTTTTCATAACAGTAACTATGCTTATCCATCCTTGTCTTTTCTGTATCATAAGTTATTTGGCAATTGGTTCAGCAATGCCCATGACTCATTAAGTGATGCATCTGCTACAATGAAGTGTTATTGGGAACTGCGGAAAAGAGGGATAATAGATTTATAAGAAGCAAGATCCTTAGTATTCCTATTCGGAGTCAGAAACAATAATGGTCCTTCTGGCGATATAATCTAAACGATTTCAATTTCAACAGTGTTATGTTTTTGTCGAGATGTTGAGATTCATTCTTTTCTTTTTATCAGCCTTCATTCTTTTTTTTGTCTGTCTAACTGCCAAGGGAGTTAGTAACATGGGAGATAAGGGAATAGAAGTCTGCAAGGCTTGTGAGTGTTTGTGCACACGAATTGTTTGGATTACTTTTGTGTCAGGACAAATAGCGTGAAACATGATTAAATCTAAACAGCTGTTAAGTAAATTCGTTAAAAGGTGGGAGTGCCATACCGCCTTTAGTTCTCTTGGAGTATTTCCAAATAAAAGCAAGAAGAGATTTGAGATTTATCCCATAGAAACAGATGGTCCATATCGTCCATATCAGAGTAATCCTGTCGCTGTCTTTGATGAAAGTGTTGAGGATGCAATTTGCCCCTTAAACTTATCTGATCGAAAAAAGGCCCAAGACAGACTTCATAGAATCATACATGGTCGAGAAGCTGACCTCTATACAGTATACACTGTAGAAGATCGCGGTAATCTGTACAATGTGATTAAGAAGACGCCCCCTGGAAATATCCTTTTTGTTGACACCGAAACAAATGGTCTGCCAAGGGATGAATCATTGTCTTTTATGGCCGTGGACAACTGGCCTATTATCCACCAGATTGCATGGATTGTTTATACAAAGAACGGCGATATTGTAGTTGAAAGAAACTACGAAACCAGCGCAAGTGGAAAGTTAGTAACGAGAAATGGCATAAACTATGTTTCGAAGTCAGTATCTCCAATATATGACATTCTTCCTGTTTTCATTAATGACTTATGTGAAAGTGATGTTATTGTAGGACATAATATTGATTTTGACATCAATACGATTCTTTGTGAATTATATCGTTTAGGACTCGACACAAGAAAACTAGAGTCAATTGAACGCTTTTGTACCATGAAGAATAGTGTTGAAGCCTGTGGCTTTAATACACGTCGTGGCAACCGCTTCCCAAAACTACAGGAGCTCTATATGAAACTCTTTCACCGTCCTTTCGAGAATCCACATGATGCGTATTGTGATATAAGAGCAACCGCAGATTGTTTTTGGGAGTTATTCAATGGGCGATACCTAAATCTGCTAGATTATCCGTCATTGATAGATAACAACAGAAAGAATCGAATTGCGTGGAGCTATTCAGATGAAGCGGAGAAGGAACTGGCAGACTCTACTCGCGAGACCAGTTTTTTTCGCCGTACACTCACGGCAAGTGGGATACTCCTTGATGAGTTGGAAGTAAGACTAAATGGAGGTTTACTTTCTATGGAAGAATCGGATCTTGTCCATTCTGCTATAAAGGACGAGCGAACCCTTTGCATGCGGAAACCCATTGAATTACACAAGAAAGCTGCTATGCTAGGTTATTCCTTTAGTATGTTTCGAATCGGACAGATTAACTATTTTGATTTAGAAGATTATGATGAAGCTGCTACTTGGTATAGCTATGCGATTGAGACAGAAGAAAAGAACAATGGTTTTGCTCATTTAGATTGTTATTTCGAGTGTGCTTCTGCTTGTAGCATGTCCTCTGGAGATTATCATTTGCTAAGTGAGAAATACTATTCCGAATGGGCGGAGTGGTGTGATTGTATCGTTGCATGTAATCCTCTGCCAATAGATCATCTCTTATTATATCTCGATGCTTTAGGATATGGTAGATATGGACAAAAAACGGATTTACAAAAGGCTATTACCATTTGCAAAGATGCTCTTTCATACACTAGAGTCTATAGCAAGGGAGACAAAAAGAGGATTCGTGAAAAACTTGATGTGTTTATTGCTCTACAGGAATAATGCAATTGCCCCTCGCAGAAAATAAGGATATCGTGTATTGTCTATGGGATCTCATTAGTTGACGTGATTACAGGATGAGATGAAAGTAGCCATCCAAATCTGCATTTAACCTTACTATAATATGACACCAGCGCCGCATTCTCTGATTCCAGTTGCCTTATGCGTTCTTCGGATGTCATCCCAACCCTTTGATTCCCAATTACAAGATACGAAAAAACGGCCATATATGCAAGTGTACGGCCGTTTTTCTTCTATATTTCTTCTCCGTTTTCAGTACTTTCTGAT
>OCVV012825247.1_pt1 | contig 16858 bp, 7 predicted proteins | sample 1539721 | NCBI WGS metagenome assembly OCVV01 (sample SAMN02144230, study PRJEB22623) | gut metagenome | biome: sheep rumen | host: Ovis aries | place: New Zealand | reverse complement strand
GAGAAGACCCACCCCCAGCCCCTCCCTGTGAGGGATGGGAGTAGATACTCTGCTCATCAATTTGCTTGATATATAATTCTTCATAATTATTGAGTTATTTGGAGACCCACCCTAACCCTCCCTGTGAAGGAGGAAATGTCCATCCGGATGGTTTCTCCCTCCCTCACAGGGAGGGTTGGGGAGGGTCTTTTATTATTATATTAGAGGTTGATTTTCACACCTACGAGGAATGAGCGACCTTGTGCAATGTTTCCTGCATCGATGCCTTGATAGAGTACGCCATTGCCAATGGAGAATTCTGGGTCGCTTCCGAGATAGTGGGTGAAGGTGAGGAGGTTGCGTGCCTCTGCCCAGATGTTGAGACCTTGGAGCCATGACCATGAACCTGGCACAGGAACATTGTAGTTGAGCTTCACTGTCTTGAGACGGAGGTATGAGCCATCTTCTATCCATCGGTCGCTAAAGCGGTTGTTGCCGAGAGGGTCGCCAAAGTTGACGCGTGGAAGTTCGGCTTTCTGACCTTCGTAACGCCAGCGGTTCACCTCTGCCACTTGCTGGTTGAAGAAGTTACTGCCAGAGTTGAGGATGGAGCGCTGATAGTTGTAAACGTCGTTGCCGAGGCTGTAGTTGAAGCCGATGTTGAGTGTGAATCGCTTGAATGTGACGTTGGCAAAGATGTTTCCGTAGATGTCTGGGTTAGGGTCGCCGATGATGACCTTGTCTGCCTCTGAGATGATGCCGTCGTTGTTCTGGTCGATGAAGTGAACGTCTCCTGCTTCGAAGTTGTAGGATGCGCCCGTTGCATCAATCATGCGGAGGTAGTTGCCATTGGCAGCTGTGCTTGCTTCTGCGTCGGTGGAGAAGATGCCTGCTGTCTGGTAGCCGTAGAACACGCCGACAGGGTTGCCTACCGAGGTGAGAATGTTCTTGTCTCCATAGATGGAAGATGTGAAATCGCCGTCAGGAAGTTTTGTCACCTTGTTTTTGTAGTGGCCGAGGGTTGCACCCAGTTCCACTGTCCAGTTCTTGCTGACAACTGGCTTCACGCTGATGTTGGCTTCTGCACCTACGTTGCGAAGGCTACCGCCGTTGCTCCAGTAGTTGTTGATACCACCGATAGGGTTGTCGAACGACTTGAGGGAGAGGAGGTCCTTGGTGTTGTGAATGTAGAAATCAACGCCTGCTCCGATGCGGTTGTTCACGAAATAGGCTTGAACGCCTACGTTGAACTTGGTGGTAGTTTCCCATTTGATTTCGTCGTTACCGATGTTTGTGAGTTGCAAACCTGTTGCCTGGTTGTTGTACTTCACGGCTGAGAGACTGGTGCGTGCAGCATAGTTGGAGATGTTGTCGTTACCGCTCATGTCGAATCCTGCGTTGATGCGGAGGTAGTTGATGCCGTTTGTCTTAGGGAACCATTTCTCGTTGGTGAGCACCCATGCAGCCTGAACGCTTGGGAAAATGGCCCATCGTGTACCAAAGAGGCTCATGCCTTTCTTCTTACCGAAACGGCTGTTGGCTTCTGCCAAGAGGGACACGGTGGCGAAATACTTGTTCATGTAGTTGTAGTCGAAATTGCCGTACCACTGCATGTTTTTCCATTTGTCGTTAGCACCGCTTACGTTTTGATAACCAGAAGAAGCCGAAAGGGTAGGGTTCTTGTCGTTGGTTTCAGAGGTGTATTCGGTGGAGAGGCTTGGAGAGTCGTAGGAGAACGACTGGAAGCGGAATCCACCAAAGGCGGCAAGGGTGTGCTTGCCATAGTTGTGATTCCAATCGATGCGCGTGTTGGTAACAAAGATGTTTTCCTTGGAGAAGAGCGACATGACCATCGAGGTGACGGTGCCGAGGTCGCTGATTTCGAATGAAGGAACTCCTACGAATGGACGATAGTAACGCTGGTTGTTGCGGTTGTAGCTATAGCTGAGGTCTTCTGTAATCTTCAGGCTCTTGTTAATCTGATAAGATGGAGCGAGACGTACATTGAAGATGGTGTTCTCTGCCTTGTTCTTGTTGTCACCATTGGCATTATTGAGGATAGCGACAGGGTTGGCAAGGGAATAGCCATTGCCCAACTGGCTGTAGATTTCATCATATCCGCTCAACAGGGAGGTGTATTTTCCCTGGATGGCACTATACTGATATGGGCTGACGATTGGAGCCTTGATGAGTGCGAGGAATGTTGGCGATGTGATGGTCCCACTGGTGAGGTCGGCACGCGCTCCATCGTCGAACACTTCGTTGTTGGTGCGAGAGATGGAGATGTCGAACTTCGTGGTGAGGTTCTTGAAGATGTCGATGTCGGTGTTGAAACGCACATTCATGCGGTCGAAGCCGTTCTCCTTTGCTGTGGATTTTGCGTTCATGTAGCCGATGGAGAGGTTGTACATACCTACGTCGTCACCACCTTGCACATTCACGTTGTAGTTCTGCGTGACGGCATTGCGATACACGTAGTCCTTCCAGTTCACGTCGTTGTGATAGGTGTGGTAGTAATAGTTGGAAGGGTCGTCGTTGAGGAAGTTGAACTCGATAGGAGTTTTGCGTTCCTGAATCTCTTTCATCGTTCCGAGCAATTCTGTGGCATAGTTGCGATACTGGTATGCGTTCATCGTGGTTGGAAGCGATGGCTTGAGCGTAATGCCTGCATAGATGTTGGCATCGATGCGAGTGGCTTGCGAGTGTCCGCGCTTGGTGGTGATGAGGATGACACCGTTAGCACCGCGAGCTCCATAGAGGGCAGTGGCGTTCTTCAGCACCTGCACACTTTCGATGTCGTTGGTGGAGATGTTGGAAAGCATATTCACAAACTGTCCGTCGTGGAGTGCTGGACGGTCGAGCTGCATGTCCTGCTCGATGCCATCGATGAGGATGAGTGGCTGAGCATTGGCATTGAGTGAGTTCAAACCACGAATGAACATGGCTGCACCTCCGTCAGCAACACCCGAACGCTGAATGGCATGGACATCGCCTCCGAGATTGTTCTCAATGTCGGCATCAATCACGACGTTGTTGGAGTTGCTGGTGTTGACCTTTTTGGTTGCGGTGTAGGTGGTGGTGTTCTCATACATCGTGTTGAATTTGTCGCTCAACATCTTGATGGTGATTTTCTGAGAACTGTCGTCGTTGCTGATGGCAACCTGCTGGTTGGCATAGCCTGGCGAGAAAGCGTAGAGGACGGTGGTGAAGGTAGGCACCTTGATGGTGAAGTTACCTTCTTCGTCCGACATGGCTGCGTATTGTGCGTTGTTGAGCACTTGGAGCTGGACACCACCAAGCGGTGCACCTGTGCCCATGTCGAAGACTTTTCCGCTGATTTCCATCATTGGATATTTAGCCACTTGCTTTTCGCGCTTCGGACGCTTCACTGCTTGGGTTTCTTCAGCTTCTGTCTCGTCCTGAGCGAGGACAGGGGCAGAAAGCGTGAGTGCAAAAGCACAGAGCATGAATCGGAGGCTCTGCTTGCGGAGTGTGTTATAGTTGCTTCTCATAATCAGTTTCCTCCTTTTTCATATTCTTCCATTTCGATTGGCTTCAGGATGACAGCTGCAATGCGTAGGTCGCGAGTGTAGGTTTCCATCATGGTTTTGTTGAAGACACTGAAAGGAGAGGTTATCTTGATGTTTGGATAATAATTGGTAATGCCTCTGTAGCAAACTGGGAAAGTGTGCTGGCCGATGTAGAGTGTGTCGATTTTCGACACGTCGTTGCTGAATGTGCCGAAATTCTTGTCTGCCAAACTACCGTTGGCATTGCAATAGTTGAGCGTCACATTGATTTGGTTAGGCTTGTTCTCGCGGAGTGAGTCAGCTTTGGAAATGTTGGCTGGAACCATTACAAGGTAGATGTTGTACGTGGTGGAGAGTACTTGTGGCAGATAGATGTCGAGCTCTGGCTTGGAGTAGTTGCTGGTTGGCTCTACCCAAATGTAACGGAGCGGTTCACGCATTTTTTTGAAATCTGCTTTTGTAGAGTCGGGGTCATCCACGCGCACATCGTGGGACGTACCTGTGAGGACACGTGAGCCATAGAAAACAGCCGAAGCGTTGATTTCCGACGAATAGCTTTCCCAAGGATAGTAGGCAATGGAATCCATGACGAGGACTTTTCCGTTGCTCATTTCGATGGACTCTGAGCTTGCCTTCAGAATCTCAGCTGGGTTTGAGAACTTGGCACGATTGGTGGAACGGAGTGTGTCCTCGGGGTTGAAGCTGGTCTTGTTGAGAATGGCATTGTAAGTGTCGTTGTTGCTGAAAGCCAGGTTGCCAATGATAGCACGTTTCACAAGAGAGTCTGTCATGTATTCAGTGTCGAACGAGCTTACTTGCAGAGTCGGAATGTCGGTGTTCGATGTGGAGTTGATCAAGTCCTGCATCTTCAAGTTGTTGATGTACTTGTAAAGAGGTTTAATCTCGTTGTAACGCTTGTTCCATGCATCGTTCGAAGGGTAGAGGAATGTGTAGGTGCTGTCCTCTTCATCCAAATTGGCACCGAGATAGTTGAGCAGTGTGTTTTCTGTCACCATTACAGAGTCGATGTAGGTCTGACGGCCGTCAACGATTGGTCCCACCACCGAACGCTCTTCATCGAGGAATGTGTATTCGTAGTTGTGGAAATAGTTGGCGATAGAGTCTTCACCATATCGTTCCTGAAGATATTCATACACATTGGTGAGGAACGGAGCTTCAGATGCGAGAATATGCATTGTGCCATTAACGCTTGGCAGATTTGCTTGCTGGACATTAACGCCCGAAAAAGTGTAGGCATTGGCGGTTCCTTCGAAAATGTGACTCTTCAGGTTGAGGGAACGAATGCGTTCAAAAAATGCTCCTGATGCAGGATGATTGTATTCGGCTATGTGGTTCTTGACAAATTGGAAGAGTACTTCCTTGTTGTCTGTCTCCATGAGAGCCTGCGCGTCGTAGGTGCCATTGAGCGGTGCCCACACGGTGTAGTAGTGAGCAGCCTTGAGTTCATCATCGAATCCGACTTTCTGGATGATTTTGGCAAAGTCGCTGAGTTCTGGATTCTTCGAGATGTTTTCCCACAGCGAGAGGTCGGCTGAAGCGTTGACAGCATCAGGCTTCACCTCATTGTAGTCATTCCAGTCGGAGCATGAGGTGGCAGTCAGCATAGCTGCTGCCCCTATCATGAGTCCTATATATTTATGTAGTTTCATATCACTTTGATTGTTTATTGAAATTGCTTCCTTTCAACGAAATCTTTTTTCATTTGAGGGTGTAATACTTGAATCTCTGTGTTAGTACCAGTCCTCTGAGTATTGGTCGTTGTTCACAACAGAGATTGGTACAAGTTCGATGAAGTCAACCTGCCACTTCAAGTCGGTTTCGTCGCTGATGACACTCTTGATGCGGAACCAGTGGTCGTCGCTCTGCTTGAACTGGAGAGTGCCGAGAATGCGGCGCAAGGTGACAACTCCATCGCCACGGCAGTTGGAGGAGGTGAGTTCGTCGCCGCCTGTGCCTGGGTGTCCGCGGAAACTGAACGGAGCGCGCATGTAGCCACGGCTGCGCATGGCAATGTCGGTGGCAATGCCTCGGTCGTCTTCCTCGTAGAATGGAGTCCAGCCGATGCGAGGGTCGCTTTCCTGGATACGCACGTCAAGCGGAATGTCGAGTGCTTGCATACTCTGCACGTTGGTGCTGGTGCCCAAGTAGAACTGCATCATGCCTCCGTGTCCCATTGGAGAGTAGAACAAGCGGAATTCGTATGTGCCTGTTGGTACAGGTGGAATCTTGATGGCAATATCGTAGTTGTTCCATCCTTGGAAAGCATCGGCTTGGTATGCACGGTAGTCACCCTTCACGTTGTAGCGCAAGTTGGATGTTGTGTTATACACCTTCACATCGTCGAAGAAATCGGTTGGGAAGGCAACGCGGGCACCACTGCCACCACCGTTGAGAATACTTACTTCGTTCATCGACATGTAGCGAATGCCTGTGTTGATGAACTCCTCAAGGTATGTGGTAGTCTCGAAACGCAGACGCTCGTTCAGCACACCGTCAGGAACTTGGCTGCCATAGAACAACATGCTGCGGATTGGGTGGATATAGCCGTTGTAAGCCATGATGTCCTCACGAATGATTGGCACACCTTGCGACTTCACCTCGTGGTTCGTACCCATCGTACCCACTTCGTTGGTCAGTGTGTTGAATGTGCGGTAGCGGTTGATGTAGAGGTTCTTACCTGGCTGTGGCTCCCAAATCTTCAACAGTGTGTGAGGGAGCATGGTTTCGTAGTAGTCGTATGGCTCTCCACCGTTCACGTAGTTCCACTTCGACACTGATGTGCTTACTCCTGACTGGTTCTCGAACACCAGTTGGTCTTGAGCCATAGAAGCGTAGAGAATGTGATAGGCAACGAACATGTTGAGTGCGTTGAAGCGGTTGGTGTAGTCATCGCCTGTGCTCACGGTGAGTCCTTTTTCGCTCATGTAGTCATACCACGATGGAGCGTTTCGGTAGTAGTTGTTCACGTAGCTGATGAGGTCTTCAATCGAGTGGATTCCATAGTTGGCAAACACGGCATCGCTTTCCGCAAAGATGGTGTAGCCAATAGGGCAGGTCGTAGGCTGGTAGAGTATATCTCCATTGGTGTCGCTGTGGTCTGGCATCAGTTCCCAGGTCTTGCCCTTGTTGCTTCGTGCCACGGAGTCAGCCAGTCCTGTCATCTGGAGAGCTTGGTTAAAGATAGTGTAATCTTTCAGATACTTGAAGGTGTCACCGAGCAAGCGGGTTGTGCGTGGCACCACCTTGTTAATCTTGTGGACAATGCCATTCACCACTTCGTTGTCCTCGCTTGTGATGATGGAAACGCCATTCAGAACGGTGCGGCCCAAGGAATCTACCGTGGTGGAGATTGGTCGTCCAAGCATGGTCGAGATGGTCGTTCCTGCACCACCCATTTCGATGATGCTGTAGAGACCGTTGGCAATGTGGTATTTTGCAATGTCGATGCAAAGGCTGTCGGACAAGCCTTCCAGCGAGTGGCTCGTCATACCATTATGTTCAATAACGGCATCCTCGTCGTTCCACAAACTATCCACATACGCAGTCACACCCTCGTTGGATGGAGCATAAACGGTGTATTGTCCGTAGGCTGCCATGCTTCGGAGCAAGTTGGCACGCTCCAGAATATAGGTGAACGACGTGAGTGTGGAGTCCTGCTTGATGAGGCTCTCGATAGTTTCACCTGTGCTGGTATAGAGGTTCTCACCGTCAGGTTCGTCCACGCACGACACGAGTCCGAAGCCTACGCTGCAAGTGGCAAGCAATGCTGCCGAAAAGAAATTCTTCATTGTTTTCATATTGAGTTCCTCCATATTTTAATAGTTCTTTTCCCACTGGTCGCTTGATGAATAAGCAGGATTCTGCCGTAGCAGGTCGTTCGCTTTCATTTCGCTTTCGATGATAGGCATGTAGAGGTAAGGTTCGGTGCGCATCTTTGCGCTTACAGAAGCACCTCCAGCTGTATATTTGCGAGTCATCAGGCTCATCATTTCCCTGCTCACGTTTGGCATGGTCTTTCCCTGTTCGTTTTGGGATGCAAGTGTTGTGGTGTAGTCCACGTTTTCCATCTTGCGATAGCCATAGCGCATGAGGTCGTACCAGCGCTTGCCCTCGAAACAGAGTTCACGCAGACGCTCGCTCAGCACGAGGTTTTCCATGCGGTCCAACGTGTTGTAGTTACCCCATTTCAAAGAGTCGTTCGAAAGACTTCCTTCATAGATGGAGCGGTCGTTCACAGCCTTCACGAGGTTGAATGCCTGACGAAGCAGCGTGTCGTTTTCATCCACGGCAAGCTGAACCATCGCTTCGGCTTTCATCAGCATCACATCGGTCAGACGATACACAGGGTAGTTCTGGCGGAAGTTGGCGTAAGCACGGTCGCTTTCGCGATCCCTGCCGCTGGCAGCTCCAGGATTGCCAACCGACCAGTTGGTCTGAGTGATGAGTTTGCGAATGTCGTATGACTCATTGGATGTACCAGCTTTATAGACATTCTCCACGAAGCGGTAGTCACCATTTTTCTCATACACCATGTTCGTTCCGCGTGTGCCGAAGATGGAGGCAGCACGGAGGTAGCCGTAAGGTGAGTTGTTGCCAGCATATTTAAAATAGTATTGGCAAAGAGCGGTATTGCTGTTGTTTGAACCGTCGAATTGGAGTTCAAGGATGCTTTCTTCTGCATTCTGAACAATGAACAAGTCGTTGTAGGCTTCTCTTCCTTCAGCAAGAGGATATTCCTTTTCCTCAATCTGCAAGCGTCTGCTTTGGTGCTGAGCCTTCTTGGATTCAATCACCTTGTTGCTGTAGAAGATAGCTTGCTTATAATCTTCGGAATTCTTCATGACTGAAGCACGCCACAGATAGATGTCGGCAAGCAACGCATCCACGCCGTCCTTGTTGAACCAACCCACGCGACGCCAGTCATTATAAGCTTCAGCTGAGATGATGTCGGCTTCAGCTTCTTGCAAGTCTTTGATGCAGGAAGTGAGTACGGAGTCGGGAGACGACTGAGGCAGGCGCAAGTCCTGACTGCTGTTCATGTATGCCTTCGAAGAATAAGGCACGTCGCGGAAATTGCGCACCAAGTAGAAGTAGCAAAGTGAGCGAAGTGCTTTCATCTGAGCGCAGTCCGATTTCCAGTCGCCTTCCGTGTAAGAAGGGTCGATGTTGATGACTGCTTGCGATTTTTCCAAAACAATGTTGCAAATGTTAATCACCGAATAGAGCGAAGACCAGTTTGCGTAGTTGTTCGTAATCTGAATGTTGGCTGCATAGATTTCGTTCAGTGCCTCCGTGGTGGAGTTGCTGATGGAATTCACGAGCACCAACTCGTCGGAACGGAAGTCACCCCAAACAATCAGATGGGAAATCATGTCGGTGGAGAGCATACTCTTGTAGGCACCGTTCACCATCGAGGACACATCCGCTTTGGTCTGCCAGAAGTCCTCGTCAACAGTCTTGTTGTATGGCAGCAATTCTGTATCTACACAGGAACTGAGCATCAGACCTGCTGTTACTATGATGAATGAAAGTATCTTTTTCATAATCCTTCAGTTTTTAGAATCCTATGTTGATGTTTGCTGTGAAATACTTAGCACGTGGAGTCTTCGAATTATCGGTGGCAACACCCCATGAACCAACGCTGATTTCTGGGTCTGTACCGCTATACTTCGTCCAGCAATAGATGTTGTTGATGGAGAGGGAAGCCTTCAGGCTGGCAAGTCCCCAACGCTTCACTTGCTTGCTTGGGAAGCTGTACATCAGCTGCAAGTTCTGGAAACGAACGAATCCACCATCTTCAATGTAGCGGCTCGAACCCTGCCAGTTGTAGCCCGTGTTGTACATGGCACGTGGCATTGGCGTGTTGTCGCCATCCTTGCGCCAGCGCCAGTTCACAGTCGCGCTCTGGTTGTACGTGTCGTACATCTTTTCAATCTGCATACGGGCAAGGTTGAAAATCTTGTTGCCGAAGCGGAACATGAAACGTGCTTTCAGGCTCCAGTTGCCATACTTGAAGTTCAGGTTGAAACCACCGTTCACCTTTGGCAGAGAGTTGCCAAGATACACAATGTCGAGGGCATTGATTTGTCCGTCATGGTTGATGTCCTCATACATGGCATCACCGCCCTGGAACGTGTAAGTGGAGTTACCATCAGTATAGTTGTAAACCAAGTGCTGAGGAGTGCCCTGATTGGTCATCAGCACCTTGCCGTCTGTACCCACCACAACAGGGAAGGTTTTGCCAGCTGCCAGCTGCTCGTTAATCCAAGCCTCATACTGAGCTGCATTCAGGTTGTTCTCCTTCTTGTAATTCTCTAAGTAGTCGTAAGAATACTGATACACTCCCTTGTAGCGGAAGCCATACATCGAACCGAGAGGGTTGTTGAGCTGAACGCGGTTGAGCAAAGCACCGCGGGTCGTTGCTGCCCATTCAGAGTTGATAGAAGCCAAGACGGTTGGATCCATCTCCTTGATGAGGTTCTTGTTCTGAGCGATATTGAAGCTCAAGCCGAACGAGAACTTACCCTTCTTGATGATGTCTCTGGCATTGACGTTCAATTCCCAACCTTGGTTCGTCATTTCGCCCACATTCGCCCAGCTCATGGAGCCGAAACCTGTAGTGCGAGGAATTCCCACGTTCTGCATCAGCAGGTCCTTCGTGTCCTTATAATAATAGTCGAATTCGAAATTCAGTCTATTGTCGAGGAAACCGAGGTTGAAACCGAGGTTCACGCTGCTGGTCTTTTCCCAGCGCAAGTCATCCAGCTTCAGGGCATCGAGAGCGGCAGTGTTGGCAGCCGTGCTTCCCACGCCGTAGTAGCCTGCCGAAGTGGAGTAGGTGTTGAAGTAGAGGTAGTCAGCCGAAGGAGCGCGTCCGTTGATACCGTAGCTGGCACGCAAACCGAGAATCGACACCTTCACCTTGTCCATCAGTGGACGCATGAATGGTTCGTCGCTGATGTTGTAGCGCAGAGAAACGCCTGGGAAGTAAGCCCACTTGTGAGCTGGACCGAACTTCGAATTACCATCGGCACGGAGCGAGAAGCCCAAGCTGTAGCGTCCGTCCTTGTAGGAAGCATGCAAGTTGTAGAGCAAGTTCTGGTCAGCGGAGCGGCTGTTGCTGCTGTTCATGGCGCTGAGATAGCCGTCAGCCACAGTGGAAGTGATGCCACCAGGCAGTTGCTGCATCGTGTTGCTCTGTGCGCTGCTCTTCGACTTGTGGAACTCATACTGAGCCATCATCGTCAGGGAAATGTCCTCGTTGTTGAAGTGAGGAGTATAATTCAGACGGGTGCGGCTACCAATGCGGAAACGGTTGCTTTCCGAACTGATACTCTGGTTATAGACACCGCTCGTCCATGCGTTGGTTGCCAGCGATGCTGGATACCATGAAGGAGAGCTGTTCGAGTAAATATCGAAATCGATGCGCTGTTCAATGTTCAAGCGGTGAGAGTGGTCGTCAGTGCCCAAGAGTTCATACTTGAGCGTGAAGTCTGGAGTCAGACGGTATGTCGTTTCCTTCTGCCAAGCATTGTGGGCAATAGCCACTGGGTTGCCGAGCGCACGGATAGCACTCAGACGAGCGGAGGAGAAGTTGCCTGCGTATGGGTCGCCGCTCGGATTCATGATGTAGTATTCACCAGTGTCATTTCCGTTCGCATCCTGGCGATAAATCGACATGTTTGGAGCCATGTTCAGCGCCTTGCTGAGAAGGGTGTTCTTTTCTCTTCCATCCCAGTTACGATGATTGTTCGTGTAGGTGAGGGCGAAGTCGGTTGAGAAGCGGATGCGGTCGCTCACGTTGTAGTCCAATGCCAGACGAGTGGTGAAACGGTCGAGCTTCTGCTTGATGATGGTACCCGTCTGGTGGTCGTAACCTCCACTGATGCGGAACGTGGCGCGCTCACCACCACCCGTGAGGTTGAGGTTGTAGCTGTGCTGCTGACCAAACTGAGTCACTGCATCTACCCAGTCCGTGTTGTTGTTCCAGTTTTCATATTCTGCCCAGCTCTTGTCGTAGTTCAGTTCGGCGAGGCTTGTGGTTGCGCTTGACGACTGAGCAGGATTGTAGAATTCCTCCTTCATCATCATGGTGTAGTCGTCACCATTCAGCAGCTCGTAGCCCTTAGGCTGCCATGTGCCTGTGAACTTGTAGTCGAAGGTCACCTTTGTCTTGCCGCGAATACCGCGCTTCGTCGTAATCAGAATCACACCGTTTGCACCGTTAGCACCCCATACGGCTGTTGCAGCAGCGTCCTTCAGTACGGTGATGCTCTGGATGTCCTGTGTGTTCACCGAAAGCAGCGAGGCATATTCCTCTTCGCCTGCGTTCTGGAAGTCGAAGTTCTCGTCAGGATTGTCGAAGATTTTGTCGTTGACAACAATCAGTGGGTTCGCATCGCCCGTGATGGTGGTCACACCACGCAGACGCATCTGCGTTCCAGCACCGAGGTTACCTGAGTTGGCAACGATGTCGAGACCGGCAATCTCACCCTGCAAGGCTTCGTCGGCACTCGTGAAGGCAAGACCTTCCACGTCTTCCATGTTCATGGTCTGCTGTGCCACGGAGATTTCCTTCACTGGAATACTCAATCCGCCCGACTGTGTGCGGTTGGCTTTCACAACCACTTCCTGGATGGCAACGGCATCGCTGCCCATGATGATTTTGAATGTGCGCTTGTTGCCGATGTCGAGCACCTGTGTCTTGTTTCCCACGAAGGAAACAACGAGCTTGTTCTTTCCGCTCTTGATAGGCATAGAGAAGTTACCATTGGCATCTGTTGCGGTAGCATTGACAACACGATTATTGGCATCACGCTCCACCACATTTGCCATCATCACAGGGCCGAAGTCGTCCTCAACCGTACCCGAGATGCGGTTATTGGTCTGTGCCATTGCCATCTGCACCATCGTGCAGAGGAGCAGTGATATAGCAAATATCTTTTTCATACGATTTCTCTTTTTCTTTTTTAGCTGATAGGAAATACTTGAGTGTTTCGTCTTTTTCATTCCGTTCCCCTCGCCCTCAGGAGAAGGGTTGGGAGTGAAACTATCCTTTTTCCCTTACAGCTGGTTGATTGCTTTGCGTCGTGCATATTCCTTTTGAGCATTCTCTCTTGCAGCTTTCGTTGCCCATTCCGTGTCGAATCGCTTGTTGCGGTTGTTGTAGAGAGGCTCTGTAATCTCATGTACTGCACAGAACGAAGAGGTGGTAATTGCTGTAGCACTTCTTCTGTCTGCATTGAACCAGTAGTCGCGTGTCATGTAGTTCGTCAGCTTCGTTGGGTCGTTGGCATCCACCGTGTGCTCCACGCCTGCCAAGTCCTTCACCACTAACTTCTTGTTTCCACCCGAAACGCTCATGTCCAGCGAAACACCCACGTTGTCGTATGACAAGCTCTGGTAGGTTCCGCTTTCCACTCTGTTGTCAGCATAGACACTGATGCTCTGGAAGTGGTAGCGAGCAAAGTCACGCATTGCCTTCACCTTGGTCCAGAGTTCGCTCTTCATGGCTTCCACCTTGGCTTCGTCGGTTTCCACGATGCCCTGGTTATAAACCTCCTCAATGTCCGACCAGCTTGGAAGTCCTGCTTCGTATGCCTTCTGCATGGCTTCGTTGTCTGGAGCATAGAGGGTGTAGTTGTAAGTGTTGAACATCTTCACGTTCTCATCCAGGCAAGCCTGTTGCACTTTAGCGTTTCCGCTGCCGTAGGTGCTGGTGAAGATGGTGTATTGTTCCTGTTCGGTTGTGCCAAACTCGTTCTGGGTAGCGTCAATGCCAATCCAGCTCAGAATGTTTTCAGCAGCAAAACCTGCACAGAGCTGATAGAACTCGCTGAACTGGCTGTGGCTCGTCAGCACTTTCGACACACTCTCCTGTGGAGCCTGAATCACGTGGTCGATTCTGTACGCATGTCCGTTCTTCTCCTTGTAATCCACTTCAATCTTCGAAGGAGTGATGCCGTTGTAGAGCTGAGAAGCGCCATAGACGCTGTTGCCCACCTTGCCGCCGTCCACATAGATTTCTCCTCCATGCTTCGTCTTGTAGTAGCTGTTGGTCATACCAATCGAGTCGCCTTCTTCGAGGATGATGGTGTGGTAGTTCAGAATGTCGGTGAGAGCCGACTTGATGCGAGCCAGGTGGTTCTGGTTCGTCAAGCTCAATGTGGCAATCATGTCGCCCACTTCGCCCGTCTGCGAGTTGTACTTGTAAGTCTCGACTTTGAAAGCCTGCGAAGGAACCACATTGGTGTCGTACCAGAAGCGGATTACTTCCTGCTGAGTGTGGCCCAGAGTCGTTGGGTCGATATAATACTGGTTGAATGCTTCATCGTCTGGAATGAAGAATGCGTAGTTGGCACTCATTGCCAAGAGGTAGAAGCGGAAGTCGATGCCCAAGTAAGTGCGGTCCTGCACAGCCCAGTTCATCACGCGCATGTCGGGATAAGAAGAGGATGGTGCCAAAACAGCCTGATACTCGTCAGGGGCAATCATGTCTTTCAGAATATAGATGACACCGTTGTTGGCAAAGCGAATATCGTACTTGCCATCAGCTTTCGTCTGCAAGTAGCTCATGTTCATGCCCATGTTCTCGCTCGCATCGTTCGAAATGGTTGTGAACTTGCTTGGAACAGTGGCAGAGAACGAAGACTTCTGCAAGTTGCGCACGAAGGCAGTCAGAATCTGGCTGTTGGCAATGTGCAGCGAGTCGAGGTTCTCAAGCAGGTTTTCCTCAGTATTAGCTTTCTTGCCGTAGATGTCGATGAGGTAAGCACCAGCACCGCCTGGGAGGAAGTATTTCTTCACAGCGTTGTCGTCAGGGATGAACATCGCACCGATGTCGGTAATCGTGTTGTCTATGCCTGTCGTATAGTTGCTGGCAGGATAATACTGGTTCCAACCTGGGTCGTAGGAAAGAACCACCGAACTCGACAAGGTCTTTCCGTTAGGGTCAACAATCAGCGTTGCATTCTGCGAACGTGAACTCAGATAGCGTTTCTCGAAGATGGAGTCTATCTGCTCATATCCGTTCTGGATAGCCCACGCATTGTAGTTGTTAGTAATTGTTGCATTATAATAAGGTGCAGCATAGTAGTCCAAGATGTGGCTGAAGATGCTCGTGTTCGCATTGCGCGACAGCACGTCGGTCATGTTGCCTGGTGGAACCAGCACGTCCTTCACCTGATGGATGTAGCCGTTCTTACAAGTGATGTCGCTTGCAATCACTTGGTCGTCGAAGATGTAAGCACTGCCCTCCGTGTAAGGAGTACCCGTCAGGATGGCAAAGTCGCTTTGGTCACCGCTCACGGTGATGTTGTTGTTGAGCATGTGTTCACGAGTGAAGTGAACCAGCATAGGGCGAGTGGCATCGCTCACTAAATACATACCACCGCTTCTCTCGCGGTAGCGGTCCCAGTAGGAGTTGTTCTTTGGCAAGTCCTTGCCTGCTATGTGAGTCACGGAGTCAATCACGCTGATGCTCGTCTGGTGCTTCACAGCCTGTCCCTTCACCACTTCCGTCGTACCGTTCGACACGTTTGGAAGCATACTCAGCAGCAGTGCATTGTCAATCATCGACGAATACAACAGCAGTTTCTTCTGGGTGTTGCTCAGCTGATAGTAGCTCTGCACACCCCAAATGTTAGATTTGAAGAAGCGGTCGAAAGCCTCGTCGTTCGCTGGGAAGATGGTCTTACTACCCGTGCGACTGAGCGTTTCCATTTCGCCCAAATCGCTAATCAACATCTTGTAGGTGTTGAACGTGCCCTGCAAGCCATTTCGTTCAGGGTTCGACAATTCCTCATAAATGCTCTCGCCCAAGAAGCTTGGCTTGGAGTCGGCATCCACTTCTTCATACTTGTCCACACAGCTGTTCAGCAAGGCCAAACCAGCCAAGGGAATCAATAGAAAGAATTTTTTCATAAGGAGAATAGTTAGTTGAATTTAATTGTAATTTGCCGCAAATTTAAAAAAAAATTAAGAAACACAAAACATTGTTTAACGCATTGCGCGCATATATGAACTAATTTTAATGATTTTGAACGATTTTTTCTCCCATTCCATTCCTTTTCCTCCATTCCCTCCCTGTTCTGAAATATGCAATGATTATGCAAAAATCCCATCTCATCCATCATCCCAAACATTCTTCATCTTTACAGACTAAGGTAATCCAAAATCATCCTACTTTCATTCCTCCTTCACTAATTTTTTCCGATGAATTCGCCAAAAATTGCATTTTGTAGTGCGTCTAATCTTGTTCGTAAATGCGTCATGAAGATCCCCATCTGCTTCTACTCATGCTTTTCTTCGATGATGCCGATTCACTCTTTTGTTCGAATTGTATCGCCCATTTGATTTTACTGAAATGCCGAGCCCTCGTCGTTTTTCAAACGAGCCCTCGCTTGAGTTTCACCGAGCCCTCGCTTGAACGATAACGAGCCCTCGGCAACTTGTTGAATCCTAAAGAACGGTTCAGCCAATCCTCACATGCGCTTCTGAAAATCCCCAAAAGAAGTCCACTCAATCTCCACGGAGAGGGGAGATATAGGGTAGGAAAACTATCAGGATTGCATACTCCTCCCTTGAAGAGGTCGGAAGGGGACTTCCAACGTCCCGTTGTCCTCATGTTCCCTTTTTCTTCTTCATGTTCATTTGTGATAATTTGTTGACTTTTTTTGGTTATTGAAAAAATATCGCTACTTTTGCGATGTGAATTCAAAATATGTCGAACCCATAAAATAAGTGGTTGTGAATATGAAAGGAATAGTAGGTGAATTTACTTTAGTTTTTTCAGAGAAAGCTGGTAAAATAATCAGAAATTTTTTAGGAAACTTGTAGAACCTAAGATTACCATGAGATATATATTATTAACAATTCTTTCTCTGTTCCTTTTACACGGACTGTCGTGCTGTAGTAGTATGTATAAAAGGGGTGAAGATGATCACTATGACGCAATGATGTCTCACTTTTTGGAGGCACATTTAAGATACCCAAAAACGGGTGAAGATTTCTGTTATGGACTGTTCAAGGAGGACAGCGTTAATGATTTTCGTAGTTTTTTGAAGTTTGAGAGTGCGGTGTTGAATTATGATTTGACGCATGTGGATTTGAATCTCCTTTCTTATCAAAACTATTGCATACTACTTGACTCTTTGTGTCTTAGGAGACAGGAACTTATTTCTCATTTTGAAAATATTCCAGACTCTCACATAGTTGCTGTATTTCTCAGTGAAACGTCCTGGTTAGATATCTACCAAAACAGGAAATGGATACGGTTTGAAGAAAAGGACTCGATGCTATCCATGTACGATACGAAGCATAAGTATGAA
>OCVV011331443.1_pt1 | contig 16869 bp, 20 predicted proteins | sample 1539721 | NCBI WGS metagenome assembly OCVV01 (sample SAMN02144230, study PRJEB22623) | gut metagenome | biome: sheep rumen | host: Ovis aries | place: New Zealand | reverse complement strand
TACACATGGTTTACATAATACTTTACATTAAATAAATGTCAACATCTGTCAAGTAGAATTGTAATACTTTACACTTTATAAACTACATAAAAGAAATTGAAGAAAATGCAAAATAATTATTGACTTTTATGCAATAATTTGATAACATTATATCATGGAAGGAGATAAAAGGTTATGTATTTGTTAAAAGTTGGTACAGTTTTATTACAAGAAACATCTGATGAGATATTAATGGATTTAGAAGGTCATACTCAAGCCATTAATCAACATACTGAACATTGGTTAATCGAGGATATAAAGTTAGGTAAATATAAATTATATAATCTTGATACTAAAAGAGTGTGGATTATACCTTATAAAGAGTTAGAATTGATGTTAAGAGGTAATAAACGTTATAATATAAAACCAATGTTTACTATATCTGATGAAGTTGCATAAACTTCTTCTTAATGTAGCCGATAGGGTGTCCCAAGCCACCATAAATACAGAGGGAGAAAGAAGGTATATATGAAAACAAGTAACACAAAAGAAACAAAGAAAGGAGCTAATGAATTAACTGAAGCTTTTGCATTATGGTTACATAAAAGCAAAGCTGACAATGAATATTTATCAGGTTTAACAACAGCTGAAAATGGTGATGTGAGATTAGTTGGATATTTTAATACTAATAAGAAGAATCCAAAAGAACCTGATATTAGGGTATATTCATTAAATGATGAAGGTAATCAAGATATAGAGGTTGCTGACTTATGGGAAAATGTATCTAAACAAGATACAAGATATTTATCAGGTTCAACTAATGATAAAGAAAAGCTAGTTGGATTCTATGGAGATAAGAAAGAAGAAAAAAGACCATATATAAGAGTTTATTTTAATTAACAGGAGGTTTAATATGCTAACTAGAAATGGAATAGCTTACAATTTAAAATTATCACCTTATGAGGTAAAAGTAAAATATGATAAGGATAGTTATGTAAAATATAAGTTTTCATCAAATTTATATAAAGAAAACTTTGAAAACAAGTTATTATCTAATAGGGATAGTATCAGTACATCATTATCTAAAAGATTCGGATTTATTATTATTAATGAAAAGTTATGTGATTTAAAACTTTATTCTAGTATTGAAAAAAGAGGATTTTTAATTGAAACTAAAGAAGGGTTTATTGAATGTCTAAATATCATAAAATTAGATGGTCAGAACAAGATACAGAAGAAATAAATAGAGCTGTCAGGAACTTTAATTCTAAAATAAATAGAGTTGCTAAAAAGAATCCTGAAATAGCTAATTTATTACCTGAAAAGATTAGTGCTAAACAATTAAAAGAACTTATTAATACTAGACAGGATTTACATAGAGAATTAAATTCTTTAAAAAGATTTTCTAAACGTGGAGCTGAAGAAATAGTAACAATTCCTGATACAGAATATAACCTACAAACAACTCATTGGCAACGTACAGAAATGAATAGAAGAATAGGTATTATTAATCGTAGAAGGAAATCAAGATTAGAAGAAATACAAAATATTGAAATGACATCAAGAGGTGAAGCTTTAGGCTATACTAGAGGTCAATTAGGTATGGGTAGAGCTGAAGAAGTTGCTCTACAGCCAATGACAGCATTTTATAGAACTATGGGAAATACTGACTTAAAAAAGAGATGGCAAAGCATTTTGACACAATCACAAAGCGATTATTTTACTAAAAGGGATTATCAAGTTAGAGATAATTATATTACAGGATTAAAACAAAATTATAATGAATCTGATATTAAAGATATAATTGATAAAATTGAACACATGGATATAAAAGAATTTTTAAATATATTTAATCAAGAAGGTGGAACATTTGAATTTTTATATCCTAATAGTGAACTAGAAAGTGAGTATATAAGCTCATTAAGAACTACATGGAATGTTGAGAATAAAGATTTAAATAGTAAACAGATTATAGCAAATAATGTTTTAAAATAGGGTGATGATATGGGTAGTTTTGTTGCTGACTTTGAAACAACAACTAATATTGAGGATTGTAGAGTTTGGGCTTTTGCTATATGTGAAGTAGGAAATAAAGAGGATGTAATTATTGGAACAACTATTGATGAATTTATGGAATGGAATATTAAAAGAAAAGAAAATGATACAGTATTTTTTCATAATTTAAAATTCGATTCACAATTCATAATGAATTGGTTATTTAAAAATGGATATGAACATACAACAGAACCTGAACAAAAGAAAAGTAAAACATTTAATACTTTAATTAGTGATAAAGGTTTATTTTATCAGGTAGAGGTTATATTTGAAAAGAAAGGTAAAAAAGTAAATAAAGTTATTTTTCAAGATTCTTTAAAATTAATACCATTATCTGTTGATTCAATAGCTAAATCTTTTAAACTACCTATATCAAAATTAAAAATAGATTATGATTCACATAATAATTTACCTATTGGTTCACCTTTAACACCTGAAGAAGAAGAATATATTAAACATGATGTACAGATTGTAGCTCATGCTATTGAGTATTTTTATTCACAGGGTTTAAATAAAATGACTATAGGTTCATGTGCATTAAGTGAGTATAAAAAGATAATAAAGAAAAGGAATTTTGATAGATATTTTCCAACACCAAAATATCATGATGATGTTAAACAATCTTATAGAGGTGGTTTTACATATCTAAATCCTGATTATACAGAAAAGGATGTTGGAAAAGGTATTGTATTAGATGTAAATAGTTTATATCCTTCTGTTATGTATGATAATTATTTACCATTTGGAACACCTATATATTTTAATGGTAAATATGAACATGACCCTATTTATCCAATATATACACAAATGATAAGATGTCAATTTGAATTAAAAGAAGGAAAAATACCAACAATACAAATTAAATATGGTTATAGTTTTAGAGCTAATGAATATTTAACAACATCAGGTGATACTGAAGTAGTATTATGTTTAAATAGTGTTGATTTAGAGTTATTTTTAGAACAATATGATGTGTATAATTTAGAATATATATCAGGATGGAAATTTAAAGCTACAAAAGGACTATTTACTGATTATATAGATAAATGGTCTAATAATAAAATACAAGCCAAGAAAGATGGAAATCATGGCTTGTACTTAATATCAAAGTTATTTTTAAATTCATTATACGGTAAATTTGGAACAGATACAAGAGTTAGAAGTAAAATTCCTTATTTAGGTGAAGATAATGAAATACATTATAAAGATGGTAAAGCTGAAATAAAGAATGGTGTTTATATTGCTATGGCTAGTTTTATAACAAGTTATGCAAGAAAAAAGACTATAACATCAGCACAAAGAATTATGGATAATCATAGAAATGGTTTATCTAAAGCTCAATTTGTATATGCTGATACTGATAGTTTACATATAGTTTTAAATGGTGAGGATGAAACAAAATTTTTAAATGATAGTAATTTGGATATATCTGATACTAAATTAGGAGCATGGAAATTTGAAACTAAATTCAATAGAGCTAAATTTTTAAGACAAAAGTGTTATATTGAAAATTCAACAGAAGATGTTTTAAATCCTAATCCTGAATATAATTTAAAAATTACAGTAGCTGGTATGCCAACAGATTGTCATAAATATGTTAATTTTGATAATTTTAATATTGGAGCTTCTTATAAAGGTAAAAAGCAGCCAAAGATTGTACCGGGTGGTGTTGTATTATCTGAAATTGACTTTACTATAAAAAGAGTATAAAATAAATATAGAGAGATAATACTAGTTTTCATATTTAGGAATCTATTATGACCAATGGTGAAGAGCTACATAGTAGATATTGGGTTGGTTACCTACTAAATAAATTAGTTTTATCTCTCTTTTAATTTGGAGATGGTTATAATGAAAAATAAAATAGATACCTCAATGTTTTGGGATTGTAAAAGAACATTAACACATAACACATTAATTAATATTATTGTTGGTAATCGTGGTGGTGGTAAATCTTTTGGAGCTAAAGAATTAGGTATTGATAATTTTATAAAGAAACGAGAACAATTTGGTTATATAAGAAGGTATAAGGATGATTTAAAAGAACCAATGATTCAGTTTTTTAAAGATATAGAATATAAATATCCTGATTATGAATTTAAAACTGATTCTAAATACTTTTATTGTAGATTAAAACCATCTGACCCTAATGAAAAATGGACAGAACAAGATATATGTGGTTATGGATTTACACTATCAACAGCAAGTAATAAGAAATCAATTTCATATCCTAATATAACATTATTAATATTTGATGAATTTTTAATTGATAAAGGAAATCAAAGATATTTACCTGATGAACCTGTAAAACTATTAAATTTATATGAAACAGTAGCAAGACCCGGAACAGGTCATCCAAGAGTTATATTATTTATGTTAGCTAATGCTATAACAATAACTAATCCCTACTTTTTATTTTGGAATTTAAAAATGCCAATTAAAAAAGATAAAAATGGAAAATGGATTTGGAAACATCCTAATAGACCAATATTAGTTGAGGATGTAAGAAATGAAAAATTTATTGATACTAAAAAGAATAGTGAATTTGGTAGATTAATTGATGGAACAAGATATGCTGATTATTCTATTGAGAATAAATTTTTACTTGATGATGATAAATTTATTGAAAAGAAAACATCTAAATCAAGATATTGGTGTACATTTATTTATAAAGAAAATAGTTATGGTATATGGATAGATTCATATGAAGGTAAAATGTTTGTATCAAAAGATATAGACCCATCATATCCGATTATATATTCTATTACTATGAAAGACCATTCACCAAATACACTATTTTTAAGAGATAAATCAAGAGCTGTTAAATTTAAAGTATTTATGGAAAATTATAAACTAGGTAATGTTAGATTTGAAAGTATTAATATAAAAAATATAACATATGAAGTTATACAATTATGTATGTACAAATTTTAACTAAATATCACAATTTATATTAAATGTCAATAATTTTATTGACATTTTTTATTTTTAGTTATAAGTTATGGATGTAATACAAAATTATGAAATGGGGTGATATTATGGAAGAACTAATTAAATTAATGGTTGATAATGGATTATCTGTTGTTTGTGTTGCTTATTTAATATATTTTCAACTAACAACTATGAAAGAAATATTAAGAACATTAGGGTCTATTAATGAAAGACTAACAATAATAGAATCACATATTGAAGTTAAAAAATAGTTAGGAGCTGATTTTATGGAAAAAGAGATTGAAGAAAAAGTTGATGTAAAAATTACTGATGTTGGTGAAGTATTAGAACTTACAGCTGATTGTGATAATCCTGTATCAGATGGAAAGGAATTTAAATAATGACACCACATGATTATTATTTATCTGTAATTGGTAAAGGATTTGATGAAGATGGTCAATATGGCTGTCAATGTGTAGATGGATTTAAACACTTTTGTAGAACTCAATTCGGATTAAAATTAGGTACAATATGTAATCCATCAGGATATGCAACATCAATTTGGGATAATTTTGAATCATTAGGACTAGATAAATATTTCGATAAAGTAAGAGCTGATTCTATGGTTGATGGTGATTGGGCTATTTGGTCAATGAAAAGTAGGTCATGCCCATATTCTCATGTAGCTATGTTTCGTAAAGATAATGGAAATGGTACAGGTGTATTTTTAGGTCAAAATCAATTAAATCATCCTGAATTTACACAATGTAATATATATTATGATGGTTTAAGAGGTGGATTAAGGCCTAAAATATATCATGCTAATGAATATATAAATATACCACCATCAATAGAAGCTAGAAATATTTATAATGTTAATACTAAAAAACAATTCGCAACAATCAAACCTAAAAAATTTGGTGGTCTATCTTATAAAATATTAGCATATGTAGAAGGTAAAACGTATGCTGAAATAGAAACACATGATTATGGTAAAGTTTTAGTTAAAATTACAGATATGACACCTATCACAAACACACCACAATATTCACATGGTAATTTTTAATTAAGTAAAGGAAACAATTATGAAAGCTTCACAAAGATTATATGATGGACAGGGAAATGAAGTATGTTTATATCCTTTAGCATATATGCACCTGTCACAGGGTGAACATCAACAACTTGCTATGGACTTTTTAGGATGGAATCAATCAGGTAGAGTTTATGATTGTCCCTGTTATGCACCATTTTCATGTCAGGTTGTATATAGAGGAAATTCCCATAATATGATATGTTGGTCTTTAAATCCTGTTAGATTAGCTGATGGAACACTAACAGATTTATCTGTATTAGTTGCACATAGTCAAACAACACCTAAAAATGTTGGTGAAACATATACACAGGGTGAATTATGGTATCATACAGGTAATTATGCTTCCGGTGGTGATTATTCATCAGGTGACCATTTACATATAGAATTTGCTAGGGGTCATGTTAGATGGGATACTACAGGTACACATCTAAAAAATCCTGAACATATGTATAATGTTGTATGTGTTAATGATACAGTTATGGATTATGCTATGAGCTATAATTGGCAAACATATAACCTAGAATGGATTAGTAAGGATGAATATTTAAATCAATCTGAAATGGAAAACAATGCAAGTATAATTATAAGTTATTATAGAAGTATTGGTATAGAAGATAGAACAATAGCCGGTATATTAGGTAATATGCAAGCTGAATCAACTCTCTCACCTATATTAAATGAAAGAGGTGGTGGGGGTGGATATGGACTTGTACAATGGACACCTAAAAGTGATTTAATTAATGCCTGTAGTACATTAGGTTTATCACCTTATACATCAGGAGATGTACAGATTCAAGTTGTTAAAGAAGAAATAAGTGGACCATCAAGTGTTAGACAATGGTACACAACATCAGCATTTATAAGTAATTATTATGATTCAGGTGCAACATCTGACATGATAGGTATAACAGGTGATGAATTTTTAAATAACACAATGAATTGGACACCTGAAAAATTAGCAATAATGTTTATGGCTGGTTATGAAAGACCAAGTTATTTACCATTAATAAATCATTATTTACAAAGACAACAAAATGCTAGAAATTGGTTTAATTTTATGAGTGGTTTAACCCCTCCAACACCAATATATTCAAAGAAAAAGAAAGGTTATAATTTTGTATTATTTAATAGAAGAAGGAGATTAATAAAAAATGGATAAAAATGAGTTTTTAGAAGCAATTAAACAAATTGGTACTGAAGCTGATGATGTTCAAAGAAGAACAATGTTAACAGAATTGTCAGATAAAATATCAGGTATATTTGATTCTAATACTGAATTAATGGAAAAGAATAAAAGTTTTGAAGAAGATAACGAAAAATTAAGAAGTGCTAATATGCAACTATTTTTAAGAGTAGGAGCAAATAAAACTGAAGAAGAAATCCAAAAGAATCAAGTAGGAGATACAGATTCTGTAAAAGAACCTCGTAAATTTGAAAATCTATTTGATGAAAATGGAAATTTAAAATAAAGAAAGAAGGAATGATTATATGAATTTACAAGAAATTTTAAATACAATTAGAGATAATGCTTCAGAAATGTATCAAGATAGAATACCTGAAGCAACAAGAAATAATATTACAGATATTCAAGAAGTTATGACTGACCCAAATAATGCTGTTGTAACTAATGAATTTATGAGTATGTTATTGAATTTAGTTATTAAACAAGTTATCCATTCAAAATTATTTTCTGACCCATTAAAGAGCTTAAAGAAAGGTAAAAAACCTTTAGGTGATACAGTAGAAGAAATATATGCTAACTTTTTAAAAGCTAAACAATATGACCCAACAGGAGCTGAACTTTTAAATAGAGCATTACCTGATGTTAAAGCTGTATATCATAGAATGAATAGACAGGATAAATATAAAGTAACTGTTAATCCTGAATCATTATTTAAAGCTTTTGCAAGTTATGATAAATTACAAAGCTTTATTGCTAATATCATTAACAGTTTATATAATTCTTCTGAACTTGATGAATTTGTATTAATGAAGCAATTAATCAAACAAGCTATGGAACAAAATGCTATGAAAGTAGTAGAAGTAGCTGACCCATGTACAAGTGAAGCTAATGCAAAAGCATTTATTAAAACTGTTAAAACTGTTAGTGGTGATATGACATTTCCTAACTCAAATAACAATGCATGGCTAACAGCTCAATCAACTGATACAAATCCATTAATCACATTTAGTAGAAAGAATGAACAAGTATTAATTCTATCTAATCCTACAGATGTAGCTGTTAATGTTGATGTATTAGCTTCTGTATTTAATATGTCAGTAGCTGAATTTAATGATACTAGAAAAATCATTATTGACGCATTCCCTGACCCTGATATTCGTGGTGCTTTAGTTGATGAACAATTCTTCCAAGTATTTGATGATTTAGTATTATTTAAAGACTTTGAAAATAGTGAAGGATTATATAAAAATTACTACCTTCATATTTGGCAAACACTTGCTTATTCACCACTAGTAAATGCTGTTGTATTTAAAGTTGGTGGTAGTGATAAAGATTCAGATGGTGATGTTGATACTTATGATATTACATATTCATTAGCAACAGGTGTTAAATCATCAAATAAGAGAAAGACAGCAACAGAAGGAACTAGATATTCAACTACATTAACAGGTGTTAAATCAACTCATACTGTAACTGTTACAATGGGAAGTACAACAGTTGAGAATGTAGAAACACCAACAGATATAACTGATGAAGTATATGATAAAGATACAGGTATGATTGTAATTGATTCAGTAACTGATGATGTAATAATTACAGTAGCTTCAGCTTAATTAAATAAAGGATGGTGGAATAATCCATCATCCTTATTTTTATAGAAAGGAGATTAAAATGAAAAAATATTGTTTAAAGCATTTACCACATTGGGTTTTAACTGACCCACAACCAGCTTTTTATGATTGCGAATCAGCAACATCTGTTCAACAAACAGCAAAGATATATGCTAAAATACAAGAATTAATAACAATATATAATGATTTTGTAAGAGATGTTAATAGATATATAACTGAATTTGAAGAAGGTATTATAAAAGATTTTAATTGTTTTCAAAATTGTATTATAAAAACAATGAATGATTATATCGAAACAATCGATATGAAAATTAATTTACAAGATGATAAAATTGAAGAATCTATTAATAATCAAAATGCAACAATTCAAAATGCTGTTGATTATATGAAAGAAAATTTAGTTAGTACAGTAACAACATTATTTAATAATGCTGTACATAATGGAGATATTACAGCTAATTTACTTGAAACTTATGATTCTGATGATGAATCATTAGTATTTAGTATAGTAGCAAGTGAAGGAGATGGTATTTAATGTCAGATATAGTTACTTTAAATGGATATAAAATTAAGGATGAAAAAGCTATTAGAAGTTATGAAACAGTAGCTGAAATGAAAGCTGATACTAAATTAAAAGAAGGTTATCATGTTAAAACTAAAGGATATTATGAAGCTAATGATGGTGGTCATGGTGAATATATTATTGTTGATGATGAAACTTTAGTTGATGATGGTGGTTCAATTCATGTTTTAACTAATGGATTAAGAGCTAAATTAATAATAGGTGAAATAGTAAATATTAAACAGTTTGGTGTTAAAGGTAATGGAATTGATAATGATACTATTAATTTAAATAAAGCTATTAATTATTTAGCTGAAAAACATGGAACATTGTATTTTCCAAATGCTACTTATTTAATAGATTATATGATTATTAAAAATAATGTAAATTATAAGGGTGAAAATCAAGATAAGACTATTATTAAAGCAAGTGCTAATGCTACCAATCATTTAATTTATTTAGAAAATGGAACTATTAGAAATTTAGTATTTGAAAACTTTACATTGTTATGTGATGACGAAAACACTACATTAATTGGTTTAGATTTAACAGCAAGTGAATTATCTGGACCAGCATATAATGGTGGTGTTTGGTACTCATCATTTAAAAACTTAACAATATCAAAATTTTTAATTGGTTTGAAATTAGAAGCAATTGATAATCAAGGAGATTTGGCAAATCAATTTTTAACTTTTGACCATGTTGATATTTACAGAAGAGGAGTTAGTGCAACAGAAAGATGTTTAGTTGCAAATGAACAAATTGGTCAAACAACTTTTAATACTTGTTTATTTGAATCTGTAAATGAAAATAACACAGAATATAATTTAGCAACTGGAATTGATATTGATATTAATTCAACTATTAATGTTGGAAGTTCTAATGTTAATGAAATTATATTTAATAATTGTACTATTCAAAATTCTGTTGATGGTGTATTAGTTAATGGTAGTGCCTATTTTAATAATTGTTGGTTCGAAAATATTGGAAAAGCATTTACTACCTATACTAATGCTAAATTAGTTGTAAATGGTACTAGATTTGCTAATACTGGTTACATGACTGATAACTCTGGTTATATAATAAAAGGTGCAATTCAAACATATATAATAGCACAAAATAATGTTCAAGCTGGTAGATGTGATAAATTCTTTGATGGTACTAAAAATGAAAGGACTGTTGAAATATATGGTAATTCTTTAGGTACTTCTAATTTATCATCTGTAGGAACAACAGTACAAATGGGAGTTGCAACAAATGGAAGTATAGATGTTAAAGGATTAGATACTATTACTGTTGGAGTTAGTGATACAGAATTAACAACTATTAGTGGTGTTAAAACATCACAAGATAAAATAACTATACTTGTTTGGGGTGGCGATAATGGAAATAGTTTGAAAATAAATAACACTGGTAATATATTACTTCCTCAAAAACTTATTTTACATAAACAAGATGCTGTTGTATTAAAAAAGATTGATTTAGTTGATAAATGGATGGTCGAAAGTCTTGTAAAAAATAGATTTACATCCCCAACTATTCCATCATCAAATTCACAATTTGACGGAACAAACTTTGTTGTTGGAGATATTATATATAATTCTACAATATCAAGTGGTCAACCTGAAGGATGGATTTGTACTGTATCTGGTACACCTGGAACGTGGATTAGTTTTGGAGAATATTCATAATTAGAAAGGAGATAAAAATGGAAAAATACAATAAATATCATGAATCTTTAGATATAGATTGTTGTGATAAAGAAATAAATAAACCAAAATCTAAAAATAATTGTTGTTGTGATGGTATTAATTTACCATCACATAACAACGAAATAGAAGTATTAATTAGACAATTAAAAAGAGAAGTAAAAGAGCTATTACAAACAACTCAAGCTAAATTATTATGTCAAGATAAAAAGATTGCTGAAACAATGGTATATATTAAAAATAATTTATCTAATGCTATTAGAGATTTACTTGATTCAATGCTAACATCAGGTGAATTAGATGAAATAATTGAATCTATAATTACATTAGATGTTATTATGACTTATGATACTGTTGCTGATTTGAAAAATGCTACTCTAATTAGTGGGCAATATGTACAAACTTTAGGATACTACTCTATTAATGATGGTGGTGCCTCAACTTATTATATTAGAGAATTAGGTTTAAATGAAACATCAGATAATAGTTTACTAATATCATTAGATTCTGGTTTAGTTGCTGAATTAATTATTAGTGATGAAGTAAATGTTAAACAATTTGGTGCATATGGTGATAATATACATGATGATACTGAATCAATACAAAAGTTATTTGATTTATTTGATAAAACAAATAATTTGATACATATTGAAAAACCTGAATTAAATATTGAACAAGATTTTACAGGATTTAAAATTGTATTTCCATGTGGTAAATATAAAATAAGTAATGTAAATGTAAAAGGTTACAATTTAGATATTACAGGTAATGGTATTATTAATGGTACATTAACATTAGGTGATGATACTATAAAATGGTATAATACTAAAGTTAGTAATATTACATTTGTTGGCTCTACAAGTGGTATAATACTGAAAAACTTCAGAAATGGTATTATTGATAATGTAAGATTTAATGATTGTACTAATGCAATTTATTTACCTTTACAAAATCATGATTATCAACAAGCAACAAGAAGAATAAAAGTAATTAATTGTCATACTAAAAATATAACTAACTTTATTTATAGTGATGATACAACAGGTACTAATACATTTGCTGATTTTATTATTACAAATAATGATATATCACTAACAGGATATGTTATGTATATTCATCAAATGGACGGTGTATTATTTAATAACAATACTATATTTGGTGGTAATAAAGATATATTTATTGATTATGGTGTTGAAATGACATTTATTAGTAATCAATTCTTTGAATCATTAGATACTTGTTTAAATATTAAACAATTCCAAAATTTAATTATTTCAAATAATAATTTTGCTTATAATTCAAAAGATAATTTACATTCATGTATTTTACTTGAAAATGGTGATACATCTAATGATATTTATTCTTCATTTAATATAAGTAATAATAACTTTTTACAAACAACATCTAATGCTATTAAAGTAATTGATACAAATACAGGTAATATTAGTGGAAACACATTTACAGCTGTTGGTAATAATCCACTTGCTAGTGTAATAAGTACAAATAATGATAAATATGGAATTATATGTACAAATAGTAATTATGTATTAGCTAATAATAATATTTCTGTTGGAAGTTTACAACCAAGTCCAACATTAACAATTAATAGTGATGATTATGGTTCTAATAACTTTATTGTTCCATTATATGTTGATAAAATTAATGTATCAGGAACATCACCATTTACAATAACTCAATTTAATGGTGTATATTGTAATAAAATTATTCAAATAGAAGTGTATGGAGAAATTTATATTACAGATAGTTATAGTCAAAAGACTTTATCAGCTGGTATATATGATTTACATATAAATAATGGATATGTTACTATTTTAAATTAGAAAGAAGGTTAATATATGGCTAATCCAATAACAAAGGTATATCTTTTAGATGTACCTTTGGAAAATGATTATAAAAATACTTTATATTTTGCTAATGCTTCAGCTCAACAAACATATTTTCAAAGTAGAATTATAACATCATATAACTATGATAATTTTACATATCAAAGAAAAGACCAAATTATTAGAGTACCGGCTCATTATGATAGTATTTATAAATGTAACTATGTTATGTATCAAAATAGTGCTTATTCAAATAAATGGTTCTATGCTTTTGTAACAGATTTAGAATATATAAATGATGGTAGAACTGATATACATATTGAAACAGATGTTATTCAGACATGGTTATTTGATTATGATGTAAAAGCTTCTTTTGTAGAGCGTGAACACGTATCAGATGACACTTTAGGATTAAATACAATACCAGAAAATGTAGAACTGGGAGAGTATGTTATAAATTCTCATGTAAAAGACTCAAATTTAACAATTACAAAATTTGTATTATCTTCAACTGTTGCTCCTAGTGATATTATTACTCTATATGGTGGTAAATATAATGGTATATTCTGTGGACCTAAATATTATCCGGGAACAGCTACCAGAATAAAAGAACATTTACAAGCGTTAGACCAAAACGGAAAAGCTGACGCTGTAGATTCTATTTTTATAGCTCCTAGTAATTTAGTAGATGATGTTGGAGGAATTGTACCAGATAGTGATACACCAGTACAATGGCAAAAGGAAATAGACCCTATATCACAGTTAGACGGATATACACCAGTAAATAAGAAATTACTAACATTTCCTTACTGTTTTATTAATATGAGTAATTCTAATGGTAGTAATGCTGTATATCATCAAGAACTATTTAATAGGAGTGCTAACAATAAATTAAGATTTCAAATAGACGCTTGTTTAACTCCCGGTTGTTCTATCAGATGTTATCCAATTTATTATAGAAATGAAACACTACCTTATGATGAATCACTTGTATTAGGTAAATATCCTCAATGTTCATGGGCTACAGATACTTATACAAACTGGTTAACTCAAAACGCTGTAAATATTGGTCTTGGTGTTGCTGAAAGTGGTATTAGTATTGTTGGAGGTGCTGCAACTGGTAACGCTTTAGCTGTTGGTAGTGGTGCTTTAGGAATAGCTAATTCTATTGGTCAAATATATCAACATTCATTAATTCCACCTCAAACAAGAGGAAATACAAATAGTGGTGATGTTGTAACAGCTAGTTTAAATAATACTTTCCATTGGTTTAATACTACTATAAAATCAGAGTACGCAAGAATAATAGACGGTTATTTTAATATGTTTGGATATAAAGTAAATGCTGTAAAAGTACCTAATAAAGCTCATAGAAGTAATTATTGGTATACTAAGTGTATTGATGTATCAATAGACGGTAATATACCTCAAAATGATATGAGAAAAATTAAAGATTGTTATAATAATGGAATTAGATTTTGGAGAAATGCTAGTAACATAGAAGATTATTCTATTAGTAATGGTATAGTTTAGAAAGGAGATTATTATGAATGATTGTCAAAATAAAAATTATAAAATGTTAAGTTATCAAAGTGTAGCTAAACAAATGAATAATAGAGTTTATACACACTATTATTATAAATTGATGTTAATAGCAAGAAGTTTATTTGAATGGAAAAACTTGCCTAATGGTCTTAATGAAAAATGGATTGAAAGGTATTTATTTAGTGAAGGTTCATGTGTATTTTATAAAGACCCTGTTATTGGTTATATGGTGGCTCAAATAGGATATACAGGACAATTAAATTATTATGATGAACCAACTACATTAAGACCCTATGCAACTAATTATTTATATAATAATCCTGAAACTGATGATATGTTAGAAAATAATGTTGATTGTGTTATTATTAGAAATAATGCTGATTGTATTCCAACATTCCCAACAATCCAATTATATAGTGCTGATTTAACTAATATTAAAAGAACTATTGATACGAATATTGAAGCTCAAAAGACACCTGTAATAGTTAAATGTAGTGATAAACAAAAGCAATCATTTAAACAAGCTATTAAACAAAAGCAAGATAATGAACCTGTTATATTTGCTGATAAAAATTTAGATACAAATGATTTTTCTGTTCTTAATACAACAGCCCCTATTGTATTTGATAAATTACAAGTACAAAAGACTAATGTATTAAATGAATGTCTTACATTTTTAGGAATTAATAATGCTAATACAGATAAAAGAGAAAGATTAGTTACAAATGAAGTTGAATCTAATAATGAAATGATACAAGTTAATTCAGATGTTATGTTAGAAGCTCGTAAACAAGCTTGTAAGGAGATTAATGAGATGTTTGGACTAAATATATCAGTAGAACGTAGAAGAAACCTTAAAATTGATTTAAATGAATTTGATGATGATGATACTATAATTGATGAAGAAGGTGATACAAAGTGATTTATGCTAGATATACAGAAGTTTTATATAATTTATTAAATAATGAACAAACAAAAGCTTTAATTGATGAAAAGATGTCAACATATCCACTATATGTATCAACATCTAAACAAGAATATGGAATCCCAAATATCATACCAACTAGAGAAGAATTAAATAAAAAGATATTAGATTATTATAAATATCGTGAAATTGGTTTTGAAACTGTAGGTAGATTTCTTGATGAACTTGAAATATCATTAAATGAAATAATGCCATATTACAATCAATTATTCTTTAGTGCTGACCAAGATTATAATATTATTTATAATGTAGATTATAAACGTACTATTGATAGAGATTTATCAGGTAATACAACATCTTCTTCAACTGGTGAAACAACATCTAATTCTAATGATTCTAATACAACAAGTACAACAACTAATCTATATAATAAAAATGTTGAATCTGATACACCTCAATCACAATTAGGTATAACTAATAAACAAATTGATAGTGTAGATTATGCTAATAAAGTAACATGGAATAAAGATACTACAGAACAATCAGGAACAAGCACAGGAACAGCAACAACTACAGCTGATTCTACAGCAACAGGAACGGGTACTAATAAAGAAATAGAATCTACACTTGAAACTACTAAAGGTAATTTTGGTGTAGTATCAGCTCAAGATTTAATTAAAAAATATAGAGAATTAATAATTAATATTGAGCAAATGATAATTAATGACCCTAGAATCACAGAATTATTTATGTTAATATACTAATGTTTCACGTGGAACATAATAAAAAGAGCCTATTCTTTAGGTTCTTTTATTTAAATAAAATCATCACTTATAAAATCACTTCTTTTATATTTATCCATCCTTTTAGGTTCTTTTAAACGATATTCTATTATATCCAATACTCTTTTAGATATATAACTTAATAAAGCTATTATCATAACTATAATTATAAATAAAGATACATCCATTTATTTATCACTTCCATTTTCTAATATAGTTAATACATCAATTATTCCTTTTTCTTTATTACTTAAATTGATATAAAATTCATCATCTATACAATGTTCTTTTATGTATTTTATAGCTTTATTTATGATATTATTTAGTCTTTCTATTTCTAATCTCTGTTCTATAACTTTATCTTTTAATTTCTGATATTCATCTTCGGCTTTATCAATAACATTGCTTAACTCTTCGTTGCTCACTTCTCTTTCACTCTCCTAACTTTAACTTCCTCTGTTTTACCATTAAACTGCTCTAATATTTCTTTAATGTCTTTTAATTCCTTTATTGTGAACTTTTTATAATCAATTCACTTCCTTATCTAATATTTCTAAAAGTTCTTTTTTATCGAAATCATATAAATGATAACTATAAAATTGCTTACCATTAAAAGCATCGTCACATTCA
>OCVV012860569.1_pt1 | contig 16885 bp, 11 predicted proteins | sample 1539721 | NCBI WGS metagenome assembly OCVV01 (sample SAMN02144230, study PRJEB22623) | gut metagenome | biome: sheep rumen | host: Ovis aries | place: New Zealand | reverse complement strand
GATTTTGAATAGATTTGTTGGATTTGGCTACGCCGAGCTAAAGGTTCTGCCCGAAAGGGCACTTCTTAATATTATTCGCTGAATAGTTACTAACGCAACAAAATGTGTTAATGTTTTTAAAAATGTCAAGAAAAAGTCGTTGAAAAGTATTATTTAAATGCAACATTTGATTATTTTTGCAGCAATATCACCACAGAAAAGCTATTCTCAGCCTTTTTGCTCGGCAAGTACACATTATTATAACATATTTAAACAAACTATTATTAACTAAAATTTAAAACGACATGAGGAAATTATTTACTCTATTGGTTGTTGCACTCACTTGCATCTGCGTGAATGCACAAGAGACTGCCATCTATTCATGGCAGGATGTTTTTTCCGCTGCCAATTCCATCACGTTCAGCGATGGAGCAACGATTACCATTACGGGTAACGCTGACAAGAACATTAGCAACGGAGCAAGAATCACTGTTGACGGAACGGAGTACGTTTCGATGAAGGTGTCGAATGGTGCTGAAAACACTTACGTAGCTCCTGCTGGTAAGGCTGTTTCAAGCGTTACCTTCTACAGCTATGTGAACAAGGACGCTCAGACAGATCGTCCAGCTTACTGGAAGGAAGTAGGTGGCGTGGAATACGACATGGATGCCTCGGGCGGCGAGATGATGTGCTTCAAGGACGGAGCCAATCCTGACGTTCGCACGTACAGCATCGGCGGAACCAACAAGTTCACCTTCACCAACACAGGCGAACAGCTCTGCTACGTGATGGTAGTGACATTTGGCGAAGGCGGCAACAGCGACGGTGAAATCATCGCTCGTCCAAAGACGAACGCTGGTGCTCCAGCTGATGGTGGCAAGTTCATCCTGGTGAATGCCTACAACCCTGCTGGCTACATGAGCCGCACAAGCTGGGACGGCGCATTCTACTTCGTGGATGAAACCCGCTCGAACTATGCAGACCATGCCTTTACTGCTCAGAAGAACGAAGATGGCACTTGGTGCTTCTTCTATCCACAGGAAGATGGTGCAAACCTCTACCTCTCTCTGCAAAACGGTTCGGGCAACCTCAACGCCAAGATGGACGAACCAGTTTATTGGAGCGTGGAGAACGGCTCCATCAGTGGTTACTACGGAATTCGCGCTGGCGCAGGCAACTCCAATGCCACACAAGGTCTGCTCCTTCATCTGAATTCAGCCGGTGAGTTCTTCGTCATCTCTGAGGAAGTGAATGGTGGTAGTTGGTATCCAGACTATGCAGGCGGTTCCATCCCTGCCGACAACGACTACGGCTTTGAAGTGGATGAAAACGGACGTGCCATCATGGCAGACCACACTTCGGAGAACTGGCAGTTCCTGAAGGTGGAAGACGTGCCTGAGTACATGGGCTATCAGTCGGCTTATGCAGCAATCATCAACTTCGCTAAGGAATATGGCGAAGTGGAAGGCTACGAGGCTGGTTTCAAGAAGACCCTCGACGATGTGGTTGCCATCTACAACAATGCTGAGTTCAACTGGGAGGAAGACCCAGCTGCCATCAGCCAGGCAATCAACACAAAGGTGCTCCTCTACAAGCTGATTCTGAGCGCAAAGGAGATGGGCCCAGATGCAGCTCTTGAAAATGCCATTGCACAGGCAAAGGGCATGTTCGACCAGACAAGCAACGCAGCAGAATTGGAATCAGCCCTCTTAGCCCTCAACAATGCTATCGTCGCATTCCAGCAGGGTAGCGGCGACCTCACAGCAATGGGTCAGAACATGAGTTTCGAGGATTTGAGTTCACAGGATGGCAACCAGACTACATCGGTAGCAAATCCTCCAGTGGGCTGGAACGAATTCATCAACGGCAAGCAGGTGTTCACTGCTGACGACGTTCGCGCCAATGGTATTCCTAACTGGCACGGTGTGAACAACGACTGCAGCGGTGACGCCAAGGACGGAAGCTACGCATTCGGTATCTGGACAAGCGGAGTTCCTAAGTTTGAAATCAGCCAGAAGATTGAAGGCTTGGAGAATGGTACATACCTCATCAGCGCAGGCTTGATGGTCGGTGCAAACGGCAATGGTTCGCGTCGCACGACTCAGCGTATTTTCGGTAACTTAAATTCTACGCTCTTTGCTTCCGAAGCTGAATACGATGCTGACATCCTCAGCACTGAATACAATGGTGAAATCTTCAGCTATGCCGACCTCGTGGAACCAGTGACTGACACTCAGCTCCAGCCAATCGAAGTGCGCGCATACGTTTACGATGGTACCCTGACCTTCGGTCTTCGTACAGACAACAACATCAAAGCCGCTCTCCGCGAAACCAATAACGGCGCTGGTGGCGACGGTTGGTTCAAGCTCGACAACTTCCACATCCAGAGCCTCGGCTACGTTGGCGAAGATGCAGCAGCAGTTGCTAACCACTTCATCACAGCCATTGAAAAGGTGCGCAACGAAAAGATGGAAGCAAGCTTGTCGGAAGAAGTGAATGCCATCCTCGACAAGTATGGAGTTGTTTCAGCCGACACTCCAGCCGAAGACATCGACAACATCATCGTTACCCTGAGTGGCAAAGCTGAAACCATCAATGCTTCTGTTGCAGCTTACAGCAAGCTCTTCAACGCTGTGGAAGATGCTTTCAACAAGGCTGACGAATATGGTTACCTCGATGGTACAGACGCTTTCGCTGAATTTGTGGAGCAGGCAGAACTGGCAAATGAAGCTTACGAAGAAGGCACATGGAACAATGAGCAAATTGACGAAGCCATCGAAAAGTTGAACGACCTCTACGAAGCTATGAAGCAGAGTGCATGGCAGGTAGGTGAAGAAGTGGCATTGACGAACGGCAGCTTCGAAACTCTCGACGCACAGGGTGGAAACAACTCTAACGGTGCAGCAAACCCTCCAACAGGATGGAACCTCTTCCTGAACGGAACACAGGTGAAGAGTGCTTCTGAATATGGTGCAGCAGGTGCAAGCCTCGGTTGGTGTGCTATCAACAGTGGTGACAACCTTGATGTAACCGATGACGAAGGCAATCACTACGACCACCAGTACACCGACGGTAGCCACCTCTGGGGTATCTGGGCTGCTTCAATCCCAACAGTTGAACTCTCTCAGACCTTCGTTGGTGTGCCAGCAGGTACTTACACACTCACGATGGACGTGATGGTTCAGAACGACTGGGCTGGCAACAACCTCACCACTCAGCGTATCTTTGCTAACGAATTCATCCAGATGTACGGTGCAGAAGAAGTTTATACAACTGACGGTGTTGAACTTCCTGAAGACATCGTTCTCGCTCAGAAGGTACAGGCTGCCCACGCAAGCGAACTCGATATTCCAATCATCACTTACGCTGGTAATCCTTACGACATCAATTATGGCACTTCTGGTCTGTTGAAGCCTCTCACAGTGACAGCAGGTGTGGCAGAAGGCAATTCTCTCACCATCGGTTTCCGCACCGACGGCAACCAGCTCAGCAGCCTCACTTACACGAACGAACAGGGCACAGGCTGGTTCAAGATTGACAATGTTCACCTCACATGGGATTCTGAGGAAGTTCCTGCTTCTGTAGCAGCCATCAAGGACGAAATCGAAACTGCCATCACAAACAACAGCAAGAGCCTCGAACTGATGGGCCAGCAGTTCTACACTGCCAACGGCATGAAGCTTTCTGCTCCTCAGAAGGGTATCAACATCGTGAAGAACATGATGAGCGATGGTAGCGTGAAGACAACGAAGGTGCTTGTGAAGTGAAGCAAGACGAATCTCTGAATTTTCCCAACAGGGTTGATTTCAGAGGACTTACAAAAGGGGGTACACTGCACGGTGTACCCCCTTTTTGATAAAAATAGAATTGTTTTTATGATAGATTCGGGGATTATTCCGTATCTTTGCAAACACAAACGGACGTGAAGAATCATTTTGCAGAATCATTAAAATCAGAGAATTAACATGCAGACCATTGAATTGTTCCTTGGCGACATCACCACACTCGAAGTTGATGCCATCGTGAATGCAGCCAATCGCTCCCTCTTAGGTGGAGGCGGCGTTGACGGTGCCATTCACCGTGCAGCAGGTCCGAAACTGCTGGAAGAATGTAGAAAGTTGAATGGGTGTGAAACGGGTGAGGCAAAAATCACCAAAGGCTATGATTTGCCTGCCAAATATGTGATTCACACGGTAGGTCCTATCTATTTCTCCGAACAGCAGAACAAAGCAGAACTGCTTGCCAACTGCTACCGCAACAGCATGAGGATTGCCAACGAAAAGCATCTGACGACCATCGCTTTTCCAAGTATCAGCACGGGAGTCTATAGCTATCCGTTGGAGGAAGCCGCAGAAATCGCCATTCGCGAGGTGCGCTACTGCCTCATGCGCTATCGCAAGATTCAGAAAGTGATTTTCTGCTGCTTCAGTCAGCACGACTACGATGTATATACACAAAAGCTGGAAGAATAATACGCAAACCTTACATGAACGATACAGTACTCTTTATCCTCCAATTTTTCGTTGGACTGGCACTTATCCTGAAAGGAGCTGATTGGCTGACCGATGGCGCATCGAGCATTGCCCGTCGGTTTAATATTTCCTCCATTGTCATTGGTCTTACCATCGTGGCGTTCGGAACTTCTGCGCCAGAACTGGTGGTCAGCGTCATATCAGCAGTGGAAGGACAGACTGAAATGGCAATAGGAAACGTGGTGGGTAGCAACATTTTCAACACGCTCGCCATCATGGGAATCACGGCGCTGGTCTTTCCAGTGGCTTGCAGCAAGAACAACATCCGTTACGACGTGCCGCTCTGCCTCGTGGCTTCCATTGCACTTTTCGCTATGGCAAACGACGCTTTCATTTCTGGCGATGCGAACACGGAGAGTATCATTTCGCGCAGCGATGGCATCACCCTGCTCTGCTTCTTCCTCATCTTTCTTTCTTACACCTTTGCCATTGCCAAATCGGGAAAAAGTTCCGATGGATTCGCCAATTCTGAGCAAAAGAAAAAGGAAACGGCTGAAGAGACAAAGGAAATGTCGATGGGCAAAGCCGTGCTGCTTTTCTCTGTAGGACTCGCAGGTCTCATCTTCGGTGGCGACTGGATGGTGGATGGTGCTTCGGGCATTGCCACACTCTTGGGCGTGAGCCAATCTATCATTGCCCTCACCATCGTGGCAGCAGGCACTTCGTTCCCTGAGCTCATCACTTCGGTGGTGGCAGCCCGCAAAGGCGACACCGACATGGCGATGGGAAACGTGGTGGGCAGCAACATCTTCAACATCTTCTTTGTATTAGGCGTTTCGTCTGCCATTGCTCCGCTTCGTCTCGGCAACATCGAGATGTTCGATTTCGCAACGCTCTTAGCTGGTGCCGTTTTCCTTTGGATATTCTGCAAATTCGGGAAAAGATACCACTACATCACACGTTTTGAAGGCGTTCTTCTCACGCTTTGTGCCATTGCCTACTATATTTATAAGGTAATGAATGCATAAAGTTCCAAAAAATATGCTTAACTTTGCGCCCACCATCTGAAGAAGATGGCGAAACGACTTGTAACACCACACGAAAACAACAATGGAGAAAGACTTAACCATCAACCTGGAGAACCTCAGTACGGGTTATCGGGTGAAAGGTAGCGACAAGGTGATTAGTCAACATCTGACAGCCGAACTGCACGTCGGTGAGATGACTTGTTTGCTCGGACCAAACGGTGCGGGAAAATCCACCTTGCTACGCACACTTTCTGCCTTCCAGCCAGCTTTGAGCGGAAAGATTCTCATCGACCAGCGAAGCGTGGATTCCTACAATGCGAAAGACCTTTCGAAGTTGCTCAGTGTGGTACTGACCGACAACACCAACATCAAGAACCTCACGGTGACGGAAGTGGTGGCCATTGGGCGCAGTCCTTATACGGGCTTCTGGGGAAAGCTCAACGAGAAAGACAAGAAAACCATTGAGAAATGCCTGCAATGGGTGGGCATCACCCATCTGCAAGACCGCAAGATGGAAACCCTCAGCGACGGCGAAAAGCAGAAAGTGATGATTGCCAAAGCCATTGCACAGGAAACGCCCATCATCTTCCTCGACGAACCGACAGCCTATCTCGACTATCCATCCAAGGTGTCGATGATGATGTTGCTCCATCGTTTGGCTCATTCCCTCAAGAAAATCATCTTCCTCTCCACGCATGATTTGGAACATGCCCTGCAAATTTCCGACAAGATTTGGCTGCTCGACAGCGAACACGGACTCACCACGGGCATTCCCGAAGACCTCTGTGCGGAAGGCAAAATCGAGGAATACTTCACACGTCCAGGCATGACATTCGACCGCGAGAACTGCGCTTTCAGCATTCAGCATGAAGTGGCTCGCGAAATCATTTTCCAGGGAGACGCTTCTTCCCTGTCCTACAAACTGGCAAGCAAGGCTTTTCTCCGTCATGCCATACAACCTATCAGCAGCATCGAGGACGCACAGTTCGAAAGCACCCGTCCCGACATCGTTGTTTCCATTCCCAAAGACGGCAGTTACCGACTCCTTGAGAATGGCAAGGAAGTGCTTCGAGTGGAGAAAATCGAGCACATCCTCCCTGTCACCAATTCCTACATCGTGAAGAACCAAATCGAGGCTCTACGCGATGCCGCCAACATGACACCTTTCGACTAACGTCTGGTTTCCACACTCTTGCATTGAGTTCCAAGACGTATGTTTATTTCCTTTTCGACATTATAACTATTTTATTGAGCAATATGAAAGAATTGAAAAGATTGATGCTTCTCCTCACAGTTGCTGTCGTCAGCCTCAACCTGTCGGCAGTTCCTGCGCTGAAAGTGAAGCGAACCGTAACGCAAAGCGATGGCACAAGTCTGCAAATCGTGCTTTGCGGAGATGAGAACTTTCACTACTACAAAACCATCGACAACGTACCTGTCATCAAGAACGACCAGGACAGCTACGAATATGCAACGATGAAGGACGGTTGCCTTGTACCCACCAAGATACTGGCACACGAGCCACTTCAGCGCAGCGTGAGCGAAAACACATTCATCAACCTCAGCAAAGCAAGCATCAACGCCGACATACAAGCCACATGGAACGAGCGTCTTGCCAAGCGCAACGAGCACCGACTGAAGCGTGCAGAACAGCGAAAAGCCTTTCAAGCATCGGGTGCCAACCGCATCCGCAAGGCAGGAGCCACGTCGGGCAACGTGAAAGGACTCGTCATTCTCGTCAATTTTGCCGACAAGAAGATGACCCGCACGAAAGAGGAATTTGAAGAGCAATTCAACAAAGTGGGCTACAACAAGAACCGCCACATCGGTTCAGTGCGCGACTACTTCAGCAGTCAGAGCTATGGCCAACTCAACATCGAGTTCGACGTTGTCGGTCCCTACACCTTGAACAACAACATGGCATACTATGGCAATGATGTTGGGCAGGAAGGCGACGACGCCCACGCCACACAGATGGTCTATGAAGCCTGCAAACAGGCAGATGCCGACGTAAACTATGCCGACTACGACTGGGACGGCGATGGCGAAGTGGACCAAGTATATGTCATCTATGCTGGATATGGACAGGCACAAGGAGCCGCATCCAACACCGTTTGGCCACATGAGTATGTGCTCGAAGGAGGCGGCTACTACAACGTGAGATACGACAACACCCGCCTGAGCACCTACGCCTGCAGCTGCGAGTTGACAGGCACAAGCGGCACACGCATGGACGGAATCGGCACTGCCTGCCACGAATTCTCCCACTGCTTAGGTCTTCCCGACTTCTACGACACCCGTCCCGTTCCCAGCAACTTCGGCATGGGCACATGGAGTCTGATGGACACAGGATGCTACAACGGACCAAGCACCACCTACGCAGGTTCCGTTCCAGCACCATTCACCTCCTACGAGCGCTTCTATGCAGGATGGTTAGATCCAGTTGAGCTCAGCGAAGGCTGCCAGGTGGAAGGACTTCGCAACATCGTCAGCCATCCCGAAGCATACATCATTTACAACGAAGCCAACAAGAACGAGTACTATCTCCTCGAAAACCACCAAAAGAACCAGTGGGACGCATGCTCCTACGGCAAGGGAATGCTCATCATGCACGTTGATTACGACAAGACAGCTTGGTACGAGAACAGCGTCAACAACGTCTCTTCCCGTCAGCGTTGCACCATCATCCCTGCCGACAACAGCCTAAAAGTCTATTCTGGCTACAACTATGCCACCACCGACCTCGCCGGCGACCCTTGGCCTGGCTACAAGAAGAAGACGGAACTCACCAACACCTCCACGCCAGCAGCCAAAGTCTATAACCGTAACAGCGATGGCACCTACTTCATGAACAAGCCTATCACGGGCATCGTGGAGAACACCAAGGACTCCACCATCTCTTTCACCTTCAACGGAGGCGTACCTATCGCAGCACCAATCGCCAACGACAACATAAGCGAGGCACATTTCTCCAACGGCACATTCACAGCCACCTGGTCAGCAGTGGAAGATGCAGAAAGCTACACCATCGAATTGCAAGACGCATCCAACCAAGCACAGAAAATCTTCTCGCAGAACTTCGTCAACTTCAACGGCGACATCACCAATGCAGGCTATGACTTCGCAGCCAAGAACGAACTCGACACCTACCTCACAGGAGGCAAGGGATGGACAGGCGACAAGGTGTTCACTGGACAGGATTTCTATTCCAACACATGGATGCTCAAGTTGGGTTCCAGCACAGCTACAGGCTCCATCACCACCCCAACCATCAAGGCGCCAGGTTCAGGAGCCATCACCATCCATCTGCAAGCACATCCGTTCAACCGCCTCACATCGCTCAATTTCGATGTCATCATCACCGATGCCGACGGCAAAGAAATCACAAGACAGAACTACACCAGTTCCGACATGGCATACACCGTTGTTCTGAGTGCAGAAGTGGGCAACGACTTCAAGGTGACCATCAGCACCAACTCAGCACAGAAACGTGCCTACATCCGCTTCCTCAACATCTATAACGCCGCACTCACCGAGAGCGAAATAGCAGAACTCGAAGGCAGCAACGCAGTGAAAGCAATGGCACCAGTCACTACCACCAGCAGCGATGGCATCACCACCGTGGAAGGACTGACCGACACCCAATACACCTTCACGGGACTCACAGCCGCTCGCTACACTTTCCGCGTGAAAGCTGTTTCTGGCAAACGCGTGTCAGCGTGGAGTAACCGAGTGTCCATTTCCGACCCAACAGGCATCGACGCTATCACCATTGATGCACTCGACGGAAGCACACTCGTAGATGTGTACACCACCAGCGGACAGCTCATCCGACGGACTACCCTTGCCAACTGGAGCCACTCACTCCCTCGTGGCACGTACATACTCCGCACCAAGAACACTGCATTCAAATTAGCACGATAAGAGTGAAAAGCGAGTCAACAAATTTCTTTTTTTTGTCAACAAATGAACACAAATAAGGCACAAAAAAAGGATTCAACTTTAACCCTAACCTTAACCTTAACCGCCATCCGGATGGAAAGTTAGGGTTATTGTTATCGTTATGGTTGGAATTTTTGAGATAATTTGTGTTAATTTGTTGACTCACTTTTTACTTTTCTCTTTTCACTAAAAAAATGAACAAAATACTCTACATCATCCTGTTTCTCCTTTTGGGCATGCACACCTTGCATGCCCAAAACATTTCTGACGATGCCGACCGTCCACTCTTCTCCCAACTTAAGGAAGGCGAGAAAGGAGCTGTGTTAGCAGTACACATCGGCACCGACAACGACGACGTAACCGCACGAACCATCGTTCCGTTCAACAACCGTTTGCAGAATGAGTTTCCCGACCAGGCATTCTTCACCGTCAACACCTCCACCCAGTCCCTCTCGCGCCAACTCATCTCCCTCACCAAAGACGGATACACCCACCTCCTCATCCAGCCATCCTACATGGTTGACGACGTGGAAATGTCCGCACTCCGTCAGGAAGTCAACCAGATACGCAGCGAGTTCATGGACATACGCATCGGCGAGCCACTCCTCAGCAGCGAAGACGACTGCCAGCGCGTCATCAAAGCCATCAGCCAGAACTACGGCACCAAAAACGCCAACCTGCTCATTGGCGAAGGCACCTCCCGCATGACGCAGGCATTCAATTCACCCTACACCTTCATCCAGTACGCCATCTCCACCCCTTCGATGCTCAAGCAGCTCAAAGGCGACTGGTACGTGGCAACGCTCCACGGCTACCCCACCCTCCACAACGCCATCGAACGGATGCAAGCCGACAAGCAGAAGCGTGTCAACATCATCACACTCATCTTCGCCCACACCGCCACCATCCACAACGAAGTGTCGGAAGCCATCAACCAGCAACTCAGCACAGCAGGATTCAAGACTTCCCCATCCCTCCATTCCCTCGGCGAACTGCCCGAAGTCATCGACCTCTTCATCCAACACGCCCTCCATGCTGCCACACACACCTCATCCCTGCCCATTGAAGAAATCTTCATGAGAAAAACAAAATAAAAAAATAAGTGAAAAGAGAAAAGTGAAAAGTGAAAAATGCCGTCCGGTTTGTTTGCGGCATTTTTCACTTTTCTCTTTTCACTCTTAATCTTTACCAGCCAGGATTCTGCTTGATGTTAGGATTTTGCTCCATGACGGTGATTGGATAAGGGAAGAGTCGGTTCTTTTCCTGGAAACCAACTTCGAAGCCATCATCCATTGCCTCGTGGGTATGAACAATGTAGAAACGGCTGTTTGCCTCTGTTCCGTGTTCCCAAACCACTTCCTTATCTGTATCCTTAACAGGGCGGAACAACTTGTCGTAGAGGTGAGGGACATGATGGCCAGCCTGCTTGAGACGTTCTATGCAAGCCTGGTCGTAAGCACTGTTGTCAATCTTGCTCCAACGGAGAATGTCCTGGAAACGGCAACCCTCGAACCAAAGTTCGAACGACTTCTCGGTCTTCAGCACATCCAATGTGGCAACGGGACTGATGGTCTTCGAACCAGCACGTCTCTGAATCTGGTTGATGTAAGTAAGCGCAGTTGCCGCGTCGTTGGTACGTAGGCAGCACTCAGCATAGTTGAGCAACACCTCAGCATAGCGCATGATGATAATGTTGTTCAGGCGTCCATTGTCGCCATGCATACCACCATCGTCGCAGTCGCTGGCACGAACAATGTTCTTGAACGGAAGATAGAACGACTGGCCGTAGAGACCATTGTTAGGATCTTTGATGCCAATCAGCGTCGATGCCTTCTTCTCCTCAAGCGTCATGTTTTGAATTTTTTGATGTATTCAATGAGATTGGATAGCAGAACCTCGATTGATTCAAACGTGTTTAATCTCGATTCGTTGAGAGGTGTTATATAGAGGTGTTAAATGTATTTTTTCACATAGTAGCTGAACTATTTTCATGCTTGACTGACCCGTGACATTTGACATCAGAAAGCCGAATCGAGGGCAAAAACAGAATATCTCAAATAAAAGAATTGTAAAAAATGCAACAAAAACTTTAGCTTTTTTGTCCCAACCCCCTTTTTCTCCCCCAATGTATCAATTCTATTACAATTTGTATTGAAAAGCCATAATCAAGTACAAAGAACAAAGTACAAGGTACAAAGGAAGGACAAAGTACAAAGGAGACGCTTCACACTTCACGCTCCACGCTTCACTTTGTACCTTGTCCTTTGTACTTAATTTGTCCTTTGTACTTTGTACTTAATTAAGCCTTTTCACATAGCGGCTGTCAATGCCATGAGCCAAAGCAAAGACTTCAGCTGACTGGCCAACAACTGATGATTACCACAGCGACCAAGTGCTTGGGTCTTTCATCTTTTCATCTTCCGACGCTTCCTGCTCGTCAAAGGCATCACGCTCTTTCGTGAGTTGCTCGTATGTTGAAGCTTGGCTAAGAGCCCGCATTTCCAACATGATGTTGTCAGTATTCAGGTCTATTTCCAACCCTGACTTAGGCTGTATATAGGTTTTCTTATTCATAGTCTTTAAATTTTGTCTTTAATCCTTAAATCATCAACTATTTCACAAATACTTTCTTACCGTTTACAATGTACATACCTTCTGGCAAGTTGCCCTTCGACGAGTATCGTCTTCCTGTCAAATCGTAAATGACGGTTTCTTTCTTTCCGCTTTCGATAGATTCAACACCAGTGGAACTATCATTGAATGAAATGCCAAGAGCTTTGACCTCCGACGAAGCAGGAAGGACGAGGAATGCCTTATTAGGCTCCAACCAACCATAATTGCCATAGTATCTACAAAAGGCTACATCATCACCACTGTAAGAGCCATCACTACTATAGTAATGACCGAGTGTGAGAACGGTTCCTTCTATATCTTCCACATTTGTTTCTACCAATGTGCCTTGCAACAAGTTGTTACTAATGCTTTCTCCTTCATCTGAAGAACGGAAGAACGTATATGTACCTGGAGCGGCAGAAATCACAACACCCGTATTAGCAGGAATCACTTTTTGGTTTATCTTGTTAAAATTAATAAAACCAACATTAGCCCAGTCAAACCAGTCTATGCTGTATGCATAATACACACCTTCAATGTTGCTGTCATCAGGAATGGAAAGAGGATAGCCAAAATAGAGTGTGGCAAGCCCCGCATCGGTTACTGTCACCGTCAAATATGTGTCTTTTAAGTTCTTGAATTGATTCCAAGAACTCACATTAATATATTTATCGTATGTGCCATCAGGAATGTTAAGAGTTGCATCATAATTGGAGAAAGTTTCTTCTGAAATCTCAAAAGGTTCTTCTATTTCAGAATTGATTACAGCAAGATTTTCACATCCCATGAATGCACGGTCTCCGATGCTGGTTATACTCGATGGAATCGTGATTTCAGTCAAACCCGAACAAGAAAAGAACGCTCCGTCGCCAATCGAAGTCACAGTTTCTGGTATAACACTATTCATACATCCTGTTAACAGTGTGTTTGTAGCAGTTTCAATAATTGCATTGCAAGCATCTCGAGAATCATAAACGCCATTCCCTTCCTCCACAGAAATGGTTGCCAAATCAGAACAGACTTCAAAAGCTCCCATTCCAATGTTTGTGACACTTGAAGGAATCGTGATGGAGGTCAAACCACAGCCACCGAAAGCCTCCATCTCGATACTGGTGACACTCGATGGAATCGTGATGGAAGTCAAGGACGTACAGTAAATAAAAGAACCATAACCAATGGAAGTGACACCTTCTGAAATAGTAACGGAAGACAAATTTGGACATTGATAAAATGTTGCCATTCCTGTACTGGAAACACTTGATGGAATCGAGACAGAAGTCAAATCTTGGCAGCCACTAAATGCGTACAGACCCAGTGTGGTTATTCCCTCTGGAATCGTAATGGAAGTCAAGCCAGAACCCGAAAAAGCACTTTCCTCGATGGTGTTCACTCCTTCAGAAATCGTGATGGAAGTTAATCCACAACCACTGAATGCATATTTTCCAATAGCAGTTACTCCCGCAGGAATAGTGCTATTCTTACATCCCACCATCAACTTATTCGCAGCTGTTTCAATGATTGCATTGCAGTTGTCACGAGAATCATAAACGAGGTTATCTGAAGCAACAACAAGAGATGTTAAGTTATCACAAGATGCAAACGCAGCTCCACCAATGGTAGTCACACTTGATGGAATAATGATCGAGGTTAATTCATCACATCCAGCAAATGCACTTTCTCCGATGCTAGTCAATCCATCTGGCAAAGTAACAGAAGTTAAACGAGAACAAAAACTGAATGCACTACTTCCGATGCTGGTCACGCTCGAAGGAATCAATACTTCAGAAAGGTACCAACAACTACTAAAAGACCAATCTCCAATACTGGTCACTTGGTAATGAGTACCTTTACCATCAGGGTCCGACCATACTTCATTGAGGTCGATGATTCCTTCTGTACTATAAGGGTCAATAGCAGCATCATAATTATTGAAGACTTCAAAATCGGTTCCATCAATCGTTCCTTGGATTTCTATCCACGAAACGCTTTCGTCGGGAGCAGTGAGTTTCACGTATGCCGTATCAGCCCAAGCAGATTGGGCAGACAGCATCAGCATTACCATTAAGGTAAGAATAGACAATCGGTTTTTTTTCATGACTTAAAAATTTTATGAGTGAATAATAAAGATATATAATAAGGTACAATTACGCAGAAAGTCCACCTCGTTCCGCATCTATGCAGAACGAAGTGGACTTCTTACTATTATGGTGGCAGCAGGCAGAGACGCATAACGCTTTCATTGGGTTTCCCCATGATGCTTGCGACCTCCTGCAAGACAAAAAATGGTGATGAATCAGTGCAACTACATCTAAAAAAGAAGCGTGAGATCCGTACTTTGTTGCTCATCTCACTCTTCAGGCCGTCGAACTTGCCCCATCGTAAAGACAAGCAACTTCGAAGCCCACGCCGATATGAATATAGTACCCCCACAGCATCATATAGGCACACAAGACTTGTGTGCTATATAAATGCAAACGAAGGGGATGCGTATATACACATCCCGAGGACATCTACCGTTGCTCCAATCCTACGATGATTCTTCAAGTGTTCGACGTTTGAAGAGTAGAATGTGAAGCGCCTAAGTAAACGCCTTTTCTAAAATGTAGTGATTCTTGCTATTTCCACCCAAAACCCGCCTGATTGTGTGACAGGATGCCTCACTTGGCTCGGCGTGGACGAATGTCGTCTTTGTGAAGCATGATAAGTTCCTCAAACCGCACATCGACTTTAGTTTACAAGAATCGGGTGTAAAAGTACAAAAAAAATCTTTATGGATGAAAAAAAACGTAAAAAAACATCCAAAGTTCAATAAAAATGCGTCCAAAGAGACTCTGTTAGCCGAAGTGCAGAGTGGTACAAAAGGAATAAAGAAAAATTTCCTTACGAAGCAACGAGCGCAACGAACCTTCGTTGCAATCACGATGAACCTTCATTGCAATCACAACGAACGCTCGTTGTGACTGAAACGAAGGCTCGCCGCTTTATTCATTCCAAAAGAAAACGAAAGCGGAAACGAAAACGACCGTTTGGAAAGGGAAAGGGGGTCGTTGTCGTTTTCGTTAACACGGGGAAATTCTGGAGAAATTTTAGGAAAAGAGATTTATTGTTAAAATTCAGTCATTGCGGAACGGGAAAAATAGTTTATATTTGCAAACTGAATGTGTGATGACATACGAATAACACCACCAGAACCCTCGGTAAATTAAAAATTTAAAAGTTAAAAGGAGTCTCCTAAAGAACCTTTAGCTCGGCGTAGCCAAATTGGCTAAATCAGCAAAATTCAAATAAAAATTAGTACATTTAGTCTATTTCTTTAGGAGACACAAAACTCAAAAACTCAATAAGAATGAGAAGAATTGTATTGACTATGATGTTCATCATGGGTTTGCAAACAGCCTTGGGGCAGGATTTCGTGCGCGTGGGAAACGGTCAGTTCATACGCCACGGTCAACCTTATCACTATGTGGGAACGAACTTCTGGTATGGAGCGGTGCTCGGTTCGAAGGGACAGGGCGGCGACAGGGCAAGGCTTGCCAAGGAGCTGGACTTCCTGAAAAGCATCGGCGTGGATAACCTGCGCGTGCTGGTGGGTAGCGACGGCTTGCAAGCCGAAGAGAGGTATGTGCCGAGTTTGGTCTATCCCACGCTTCAGACGGCTCCAGGCGTGTATAACGACACGATTCTCGATGGGTTGGACTACTTCATGGCGGAATTGAAGAAGCGCGACATGCTGGCTGTGCTCTATCTGAACAACTCTTGGGAATGGAGCGGCGGCTATGGGCAGTATTTGGAGTGGGCCGGCGAAGGCGAGTGTCCTCATCCAAGCGAGGCTGGCTATAGCAAATTCATGCAGCACGTGGCAAGTTTCGCAACGAACAAGAAGGCTCAGAAACTGTTCTTCCAGCACGTGAAGAACATCATGAAGCGCACAAACCGCTACACGGGTGTGAAATACGTGGACGACCCGTGCATCATGAGTTGGCAGATTGGCAATGAACCTCGTGCCTTCACGAAGGACTACAGCGTGAACCAGGCTCCACAGCGTGCGGCATTCGCAGCGTGGTTGGCTAAGACGTCGAAACTGATGAAGAAACTGGACAAGAACCATCTGGTTTCGACGGGCAGCGAAGGCAAGCATGGCTGCGAGGAGGACTTGGCGCTGTTCGAGAAGGTACATGCGGACAAGAATGTAGATTACATCTGCATCCACATCTGGCCTTACAACTGGGGATGGATTAAGCAGATGAAAGACGGTGAGGCTCAAGGCAATACGGTTGGAGCCAAGGGTGGCTGGATGAATGCGGAGGCTGCGAAGGACAGCACGAAGGCTTATCTCGACGAGGCGCTTGTGGTGGCAAAACGCTTGCAGAAGCCTATCGTGATTGAGGAGTTCGGCTTTCCTCGCGACAATATGCAGTATGCTATCGGTTCGGCTACTACGGCTCGCGACAGCTACTACAAGTGTGTGTTCGACTTGGTGAAGGACCCATCGCGTCCGTTGGTGGCTGGTTGCAACTTCTGGGGATGGGGCGGTTTCGCTCGTCCTGAGCACGAAATCTGGAAACCCTACGACTCCTACACGGGCGACCCAGCTCAGGAGGCGCAGGGTCTGAACTCGGTGTTTGCCACGGACAAGACCGTGGAGGTCATCAGGAAGGCAAATCAGGGATTTTAAGGATTTAAAAGGGATTTTTTTAATAAGTGAAAAGTGGAAAGGAGTCTCCTAAAGAACCTTTAGCTCGGCGTAGCCAAATTGGCAAAATGTAACTATTCAGCGAATCATCTTTTTGAGTCGCCTACGGCGAGAAATCTATCAAATCTTAAGCAAATCAAACAAATCCTTATGGCAAA
>OCVV012824399.1_pt1 | contig 16886 bp, 13 predicted proteins | sample 1539721 | NCBI WGS metagenome assembly OCVV01 (sample SAMN02144230, study PRJEB22623) | gut metagenome | biome: sheep rumen | host: Ovis aries | place: New Zealand | reverse complement strand
TTATTTGCTTGGAAATCCGAATTTGGGTGATACACACCGAATTTCCGATCATATAGGACTCACATCAAACACATATAATGGCTATTCACTCATCAGACAGAAAAAGGGACTGTGAAAAAATGATTATCTCATTTTTTCACAGCCCCATCTTCTTGTACATTCAAGTTTTTTCTGAATCGAATTCCTATAAAGCAGAGTGAAAACATTCAAGAAAATCTGCTCTATTACCATCTTCAATCCATAGAGGGTGTATCGTCAGAAATATTCCTTGGCATAGGATTTTCAGTAAATCATTGGAATACTTCGATCTAACAAATTGGGAATTCCCGAAGGAATTACTTTCTCTCGCCGCCTAAGAAAGTCATCTGGCGATCATAGGTGTACTGCTTACCGAATAACTGAGCAGCTTCCATGATGTAATTACCAATCTTAGTGAAAAGGGACTTCTTAGCAGCCTGCTTAGCGTTTGCTTTGTTTAATACGTCTTTTGAAGGATTTAATACGATTGTCATCATTTTAACCTACCTCCTTGTTTCTTATCTTTTCTTCTCTTTACATCTTGTATTCTATCTCCCCAGCCACTATAATGCATATTAAAATCATAGTTTAACCAATCAAATCTTGCGTTTTGTTTTTTTAGCAAGGAAACCATATGCCATATTATGGTTTCTTAACAATTAATAAGCTCATATTTTAGGAGATTTTTAATGATTCCTCTATACCAAGAAAATTTAGATGCCATCCAGATACGCGAGAAGAATTCCAATCATTTCTCGCCACACCTCCATAAGTCCATTGAGATCGTCTATATCACCAAAGGGCAATTGGAATTAGGAATCGATACCCAGTTATACCATCTAGATGAGGGAGATCTCGCCATTGTTTTCCCAGATCAGATCCATCACTTTCAGGTCTTTCATCCTGGTAAAAATAGGGCGATCCACCTCCTTGCAGCCCCTTCCTACTTTGGTGCCTATCATGAGTTACTGATTACATTACAGGCCAAAAATCCAGTAATAAAAAAAGACTTCCTGGATGCGGAGGTCCTACTGGCTCTAAATAAAATCATGGAATTAGCAGGAGAAAATACTACCTTGCATGAAGGTAGAAAAAACTTGGATAATACATCTCTATCTACAAATAATGTCATCACTCCAGGCCAGTTAAATACGAAGAATACCCTACTTCACTCCTGGATTCAGATACTCTTATCCTATACTCTACAGGAACTAACTCTAATACAGAGACCAAATATCCATGACTATGACCTGGTATATCAGACCATTGCCTATGTGGCAGAGCACTTTCATGAGCCTCTTTCCCTTACCTCTATGGCGAAGGATCTGGGAATTAGCCAGTTTACACTGTCTAGAGTATTCTCTAGGACCTTTCATAAGAACTTTAATCAATATGTGAATGAGATTCGCTTAGACTATGTCACTCTTCTCCTTAAGGATAGCGACACCTCGGTTACAGAGATCATGTACGATGCCGGTTTCCAGAGTCAGGCCACCTTCAACAGAGTATTTCAGGAGAAGTATCACATGACACCGAAGCAGTATCGTAAGCTGACGCACATGGCATAAAATTTGGATCTAATTATGAGGATGTAGTCAGCCTATACGGTGCATGACACATTGATCTCCTAGAGACAGCCCATTCGATCCAGTCGGTCATAACAGAAGCAATAGAGTTCCTTCACCAATAGCGTCTCCTTATCCGATATTAGATATCTATGGCGATAGGCCTGAATAAAGGCAACACACCCCACTTCCTTCGTCAAAGAGGATCTGGGAATGATATCCATCATAATGTCATAGAGATTCCCAATATCTGCTCTCACCTTCTGCTTCACCATCTCCTGGCAGGGATAGCTCAGACCCTCTAAGTACTGATACTCCTCCTCATCAATCTGGTAACCACGTACACCATGCTCTCTTAAAAAATAGCGTTCACATCTACCATCCACATCCAGAAGTGCAGCTAAGGTCCGAAAGGCATTCTTACTCCTTGGGTCCGACTGTACCTCTGCCAAATGAGACAATGATCGAAAGAGATACTGGATCTCTGCCCTTGATAGTCTCACTTCATTTTCCTTATCTGCCACTGTCTCACCTCCTATTCTCCATATTCCATGAATCCACCATATTCCAATGACGATCCAGCCTAGAACAGTACTCTCATTATTTTTAATTTCCCTATTGACTCGAACAAATGTTTCGTGTACTATCACACTATACTATCGAACGCCCGTTTGTGCAAGACTTATTTTTGTTCTATTTCAGACAGACGGCAATCTGGTTTTTACCTTTTCGATTGCTCCAAAGGATTGCATCTACCATCGCAGCTGGATATGGTCTATATTTATGTATAGATTCAATGATTAATAATGAGAATGAGGATCACCATGCACTATACAAAACCATCCTATTATGATAACTTCCGCTGCACCGCTGGCGACTGTCCAGACACTTGCTGTCAGGGCTGGCAGATTATCATCGAGCCAGAGGCTATAGAGAGATATAAGGCGAATCCAGAATTATGGAATTATGTGAAGGATTCCATCGATTATCAGTCTGCTGAGGATGGGCCATGCTATAAATTAGAGGGCAATCACTGCACCCATCTCACTGAGGATGGTCTGTGTGAGATGCAGGTGAAGTACGGATTCGATGCTCTGTGTCAAATCTGTAAGATGTTCCCACGTCATACGGAGGAATATGATGGCGAGCGTGAGTTATCCATCGATCTGTCCTGTCCTGTTGGAGCAGAGATGATTCTGAATGATACCGAGGGTCGATTTGAATCTTGGGATGACGATACTGAGGAGACAGATGACTACGAGGACTTCGATTACTTCCTATATACAGAGTTGCAGGAGGCTAGGGAAAATCTCTTTAAGCTGATTGATCATAAGGGGGATATCGATACACTCTTGAGCGTCATCCTCACGATGGCTAAGAATTGGCAGGAGTGCTTAGATGATAACCGTGTCTGTGAGATGAATGAGGAGAGATATCTGTCTCTCATGGAGTGCTTCAACTATGAGAATGAGAAGCGACTCTTTTCTAAGCTTTTTGATATGGAGCTTCTACGCCATGAATGGATTGACACGGTGCAGACTACTTTTGATAAGGTATTCGCCGACGAGACTTCCTATAAGAAAGCTGTTACTCGTCTAGAGGACTATAATCCATATATTCGCCGTGTTCTCCGCTACATGATCTATGTCTACTTCAATGGCGCAGTCTACGACGACATGATTTTTGCTAAGGCTGCTTTTGCTGTGTTCTGCACCCGTTGGAGCTTCTTCGTATTTTTCGCCTTAGATGATTCGGGGGATGAGATGACAGATCTCATCAATGCGGTCTATATCTTCTCTCGTGAAGTAGAGCACTCTGACATTAATATCAATATGCTCGAGGACTGGTTCGAGGAGACCCTGCTGTAGAATAATTGTGGGGCACCTTCTTCTAAGAAAGTGCCCCTTCAAATAAAAATCAAGAGTCCCTTATGGAAAGCACCCAGATACGCTTCCTGGATGATAATCTAATTGACTCCTTAGATATACTTCTTAGCGAAGTTCTGAATCTCTGTGTGGTGTGTCTTCACTTCCCTACTCTTCAGATAAAGCACATCATCTGCTACTTGGATTCCCTTAGCTACAAGCTTCTCTCTCATGAGATCAAGGGCATGCTTTGATATCCAGGATGTAGAGAACAGAACAGCTTTCTTTACCTTCTCGCCGTCTAGCGCTTCGATAAATGCATTTAGTTTCTTATCTAAGCCATATGCATAGAGCGCGCCACCTACGAATAATACATCTGTTGGCTCATCGATCTCTGCGCCCTGACTGTCTACAGATACTGCATCTACACCGATGGCCTCTGCAATCTGCTCTGCTACTTCTCTTGTCTTGCCTGATCTGGAATAGTAACGTACTTCTGCCATTTTTTCCTCCTAGTCCCTTGACCCCATTTATACATTCTTTGTTTTGATATATCTTTTCCTTCGATACATCATAATCTTACGCCATACATAACCTTCTATTATTTCTTTGATAGGTTATATAGATTTAATAGATTGAATAGGCAAAAAGAATCAAACATCATACAGTACTTGACCTGCCATATATCTTCTGTCCACCATCCACCTACCACTCAACTTTACTCCACTTGATTTCAAATTCAAGTGGCATCTTACAAACTATATCTGTCAGATTTTCTCTCTGAAAGCGGATGGCTATGTATCCCTTTCTCCCTCACAAAATCCTCTATTCCACATTGGACCATAGAGTAATAGAATAGACCCTATAGGAGGCTGGAAAAATGCACTTTTTAAAGGATATTATTTTTGATTTCACAAGGGCTGTACGAGAATTTCATCGTCGCTGGGCCAGCTATCTCCTACTGATGCTCCTTCCCAGTTTGATTCTGGTCCATGTTATCATGCCATTTTTCAATCTGCTGGGCACATGGATCCTTAGACTTTTTTCTATCCCCTTTATTTCAAATGTCACTTTTTTGGAGATGCTGAGACAGCCTCTTTGTATCCTATGCCTCGTAGGCTTACTCTACCTATTGATTCTCACCGCATTCTTTGAATTCACAATCATCCTCGTTGGCATACAAGAGATCTCACGGGATAATGACAACTGGCTGGATATCCTCCTTCGTTCCCTGCATATTCTCTTGCACAGAGGCTTCAAGTCCTCTCTAACCCTGCCTATATACTTTCTATTAATCATGCCATTCGGCGGACTGATCTACCGCTCTGAAGTCTTTACCAAGCTGCAAATCCCCCAGTTCGTAGAGGAGTGGATCTTTGAACACTGGCTGGTTGTACCACTCATCATCTTCTACATCTGGGTTATCTGGCTAGCCTTAAAGCGGATGTACATGCTCCCACTGGTTATCCTACAGGATATGTCGACCCGAGAAGCCTTCCACGAAAGTAAGGAGCGCACCCAGGGTCATCTGATTCCTCTGTTCATCCGAATTCTTATTACAGGGACACTATCCGTGGCGGTTGCATCCGGCGTATACTTCGGTCTATATTTCCTGCAAATTTATATGGACCGCCTGCCTAATGTGATAGCGACTGCCGCGGGCATCTTCAATATGAGCTTGATTCAACTCTTTGGTCTATTTTTCTCCCTGTGGGTCTCTGTCATCATGCTGCTAATCATCCTGCCAGAGGACTGTGTAGATCTGACCCCTGGGACAGACCACACATATGCAGACTTCTCCGACTATGAGGACTTCCTGGGTAATGTAGACCAGGCGGAAGAAATCCTATCTAAGGAAACAAATGAAGCCATCGAAGCAACCGCAGCTGAAGCTACAGATGAAGCGCCAAACAAAAGCTCAGAGGAAAGCATCGATAAAACCACAGACAAGTCCTACAATATTCGAGACCTGCTAACCAAGAATAGACGTCGTGGGCGAACTCCGCTGGTACGTCATGTCACCACAGCACTGGTATCCATCTATGTGGTTTCGGTTGTGATCTATAGTGCCTTCTATCTCCTTCGAATTGACATGGATCACACCATGGTCATCTCTCACCGTGGAGTAGACGGTAATAACGGGGTGCAGAATACCATCCCCGCCCTTCGTAAAACCATAGACTCTGCTCACCCAGATATGATTGAAATCGACATCCAGGAGACCAAAGATAAGAAGTTCGTGGTGATGCATGATAGCAATCTGAAAAGTCTCTGTGGTATCAATGCCAGCCCACAGCAATTAACCCTAAAGGAGCTCACCAAGTTAAAGGCTAAGGAGCATGGCAAGTCTGCCTATGTAGCCTCCTTCGATGAATATCTCAAGGTTTCAAATGGGAAGAAACAGCGTCTCCTAATCGAAATGAAAACTTCCAGTATGGATTCTAGTGACATGCTAGAGCGCTTCGTGAAGGAATATGCCAGCAACCTGAAGAAAAACGGTCACTGGATCCAGACCCAGGACTACATGGCATTAGATCAAATCAAGAGACTTGATCCAGATCTAAAGACCGCCTGCATCCTGCCTCTGAACCTGATCTATCCAAGTACAAGTGACGATGGATACACCATGGAGATCACTGGTATCAATGATCCATTTATCTCTAGAGCAGGCCATAGAAATCAGGAAGTCTATGCCTGGACTGTGAATAACACAGATGAGATGAATGAGCTTCTCTTCATGAATGTCTCTGGCATCATTACCGATTATCCTTCCCGATTAAACACTGTGGAGGATGCCTTCGAGAATGATCCAAACTATGCGGACCGGCTCTATCTCTATGTGAATGGCTCAAGAAAGTTACAGAATCTCATGAAAAAAATAACCTATCTAGGCAACAGTTATAAATAATAATCCCCCTATTGCATGGTGATTCCATAGCAATAGAGGGATGAAAATAGCCCTACATAGGCCTTATTCAGATGGATTACTCCCCAAGGAAGTTTCGTTCAAAGATAGGATCACTCTGGACCAATGCTGGATTGAATCCCTGCAGGATGCGAACACCCTTGGGGATTGCTTTTTCTAAGCGACGAATCAATTCCTGAGTGGATACGAAGCAGCCAGCCTTCGGATTCTTATTGATAATATGTCCATGGAGCTTCTCATACTGACCTACAAGCTTCAGACCAGCATAGATGGTATTTCTCTTCAAGTCATCTGGACAAAGCAGAATCTTATGGAACTTCACGAAGGAAGACAGCGACTCTAACATGACCTTCTCATCGATTCCATCCCAAGACTTCAGATGATAAAATGGCAAAATCACTGCAGCTGAGAGAGGACTTTCATGAAATCCTGGGATACGGCTAGAGCGGAATGGGCTCTTATGATCCCTAAGAAAGAGTTCACGATCCAGTTCGCTTTCAATCTCATAGTGAGAGATTCCGCTTTTCGCCGCATAGTCATTGATATAGCCATGGCACTCCGCATCTAAGATGAAGTGACACAATACACCAAGGGTATAGACATAAGCCTCCTGCGCTGCCCGAAGCTGAGCTGGTTCTAGACCAGTCACATCACCTGTTCGATCCTCGCCACGGATTCCATCTACGATATCGATTGCACGAAGAAACCACTCACGTCCGGTCTCCTTATGCATCTGATTTCCAATTCGATTCACTTCATTTTCCTTCAATGGACGATAATAAAAGAGGATGTCTGGACCCTGCAGACCGATAACAAAGAGGTCTAGATTCTTTTTAATCACCTCCTGCATATCCTGAGGTAGTCTCTTCAATACTTCCTGTCCGTAGACGGTATGTGCATATCCTGCTGGCATAATTTTTCCTCCCTTTTTCTATACATCTATATATTATAGTTTTGAACCAAACGGTGCTTTCTTAGTGCTTATCTATCATTTTTTGATTATTTTAGAGAATGATCGCTTGCCTTGTTCCACAGCATACTCCCGATAGATCTGGCTGGATAGAACTCCTCGAAGAACTCGACCAGCAGCCTGATCCAATTCCTCTTGGCTAAATACTCCTCGACGGAGTCCCTTCATAAGGGCTCTTCGAACCCCACCACTTCCTGGCATGATCAGATCATTCCCTGCTGCGATAGCCATTGCATGATCTCCTAGACCTACTCCGGTGGCCAGCCAGTCTGTCATAATGAGACTATTATAGCCCCATTCCTCTCGTAGGATCTCTCGAATCAGTCTCTTCGAATTATTAGCATACTCTCCATTCACCCGGTTATAGCTAGTCATGAGCCCACCTGGGTGTCCATAGCGGAGGGCAATATAGAAGTTCTTCAGATAGATCTCCCGAAGAGCTCGCTCCCCTACAATGGCATCTGTATGATTACGCTCAGTCTCCTGATTATTACAGAGGAAATGCTTAATGGTGGCGTAATTTCCAGGAGTCTCCTGCACACCACGGCAGATTGCTGCCGCCATATGGCCAGACAGATAGGGATCCTCACTATAGTATTCAAAGTTACGACCGCATAGGGGATTCCTCTGTATATTCATACCTGGCGCCAGCCAATAGGTGACACCATAGGCAGACATCTCGCGGCTTACTCCTCGGCCAACTCTCTCCAGGAGTTCCCGATTCCAGCTATTGGCCAGTGCTGTTCCAACTGGAAAGGATGTGGTGAACTGATAGAGTGGGCGTCCATGTTTTAAGTCACCGAACATGAATTTCTTCGCAATGGATGGGAAATAATTCAAGAGGCTCATTTGGGCGTCAATCATCTTAATCTTACCATTGGCATAGACCACCGATGTCTTCTGCAATCGGAGTCCCGCAGGGCCATCCGCTAATGAGATATTAGGGATACCCTTATCTAATAACTTACTAGTGGTATTTCCCGCACAGCCAAGGGCCTCAAAGTAAGGCTTCCTTAGAGAAAGCTGTGTCATTCCTGCCCCAACTACCAGATGAATCTTATCGCTGTTACTGAGATACTGCAGTTGGTTTTGGACAGCTCGATCCAAGTCACTGCTACCTGAAAGCTGGCCACTTCTCTGATCTAATCTCTGACCTGATACCTGATCGATTCTCTGTTCTAATCTCTGACCTGATACCCGATCGATTCTCTGACTGCCATCCACAGGCTCTACCTCGAGCACCAGCTCCTGCTCCACCGTGATCTGGCCCAGCACTTTGGTATTGGAACTACAATCACCAAGATGGAAAGTATACTGCCCTGGCGATAGTATCCACTGCATTCGATTCTCATCATAATAGGCTAGATCCAGAGGATCCACAGACAGGGTCAGATCCTGTGACTCTCCTGGGGAGAGCTTCTTGGTCTTAGCGAAGGACACTAGGGACTTTGGTGCTCTCTGGATAGCATCCTGTGGTCCAGTCACATAGAGCTGGACCACTTCCTTACCAGAGTGCTTTCCAGTGTTTGTCACACAAATTTGAACGGCGTTTTCCTCTAACACCTTGAATGTAGAAGCATCCACTATTCCATCACAAGCTATCCCGCCCTCAATGGAAAAGTCCGTATAGGACAAGCCATAGCCGAAGGGGTAGCGAGGAGTGATTCCCTCCTTATCAAAGTGACGATATCCTACGAAGATACCCTCATCATAATCCTCGCGCAGGCTATTATTGAGGTAGCTATAGTCCATGCCACCAGGATAGTCCTGATAATTCCTAGCCCAGGTCATGGCCAGCTTACCGCTGAAATTCTCCTGCCCCTTTAAGAGTGCAGCCAAGGCATCTCCGCCACGACATCCCTCCTGTACGAAGTAGATAATCCCATGGATATTCGGAATCTCATCGATCGGAGACAGATCCACCACGCCACCTGCATTAATTACAAGGATGACATGGGCATACTCCTTGGACAGGAATAAGAGGTCATTCTCCTCAGACTCAGCCAGATAATAGTCGCCTGGTTCAAGTCGCCGGTCTACACCCTCTCCCGCCTGTCTAGACAGGACATAGATGCAGGTATCAACTGTATTTTGATGACCGTCAGCATTCCCATCCTTATGTCTTCTATCCCAGGTATGGATATCTCTCATAGTAATCTCCTGACCAGCTGGCTGCTGGAAAGGAGGCGTATTAATGAACATCTGTAGATTCTTCAGGATATTCAGCCCAGACAGTAGGGAGGCTACATGCTCTCCATATGCCTTCTCCTCCCGATCGCGGTAGTCCAAATAGGCCTGTAGATAAGGCTCTGTGGTAATGGTAAATCCATGATGCTTCAAGCCTTCCCAGATAGACACAGCATGACGTTCATTCACCTCTCCAGATCCTGTTCCACCCTTAATGGTGGATGCAGCCCCAGCTCCGAACAATGCAATGGTATCTGACTTCAGCGGTAGAACTCCCTCATTTTTCAAGAGAACCATCCCTTCTAATGCTGCCTCATAGGACAGATTAGAATTATCCTTTTCTAGGTCAGTTACACCTTTTCTTTTCAGTGCTTTATTCTTAATTCGTGCGTCAAAGTCTTCTCTAAATAATCCCATATTGTTTCCTACCACTATTATCCTAACTGAGATTTCCTATACAGTATCTACTTTTCTCCCAGCAATCTCAACTGTATATATTCAAATTATCTAAGAAGCCCTGCTAATAGTTGTAAAATATGTTGAATTGTATCTTATATTAGTTCATGATACATTGTTTTCAGATAATACAATTGTACATGAATTTGGTCATGTAATGGGCTTAGCTCATAGTTACAATTCCAACGTCATCATGTGCCTGCTTGGTAATAATCGAAGAGTTTATATGCCCACTAGTGATGATTTGAATGGAATCAATGATCTCTATTAGAAAGTTGAGGATACAAACTATGAGGAAATTATTTGTAGGAGCAGTGATTGCATTAGGTTATCTCAAATTAAGACCCTTACATCAAACGGAAACACAGATCACCTTCTGGCTGTCGGGGATGAGGCGTATCTGTTCCTGATTCCAGAGTCGGAGAATAGTTATGCGGCTGTAGGCGAATATGACGGCTCCGTTTTACTTCGAAATGGGAAAGTCATTCTCAATAAAAGCCTCATGGACAATCAGGCAAAGCTTTCATCCGGGCATAAGAACAGCGATCAAATGACAGAGGCTGAGTTTATAAATACAATGAAGCAACTCATTTCTAAGAAACGTTAAACGAGAAGAATGCTGGTTCCAGGCACCAATCATTTTATTTTAGGAAGGTGGAATTATTTATGCAAAAACGAGAATTAGTAGGAGTAATGTCACTTTGCTTGAGTGTATGTATGGTTTTTCAGCCAATATCGACAAATGCTCAGGAATCAAATCAGGAAACGATTCAGGAAGGTGAATCTAATATTCAGGTAGAATCTTTAGATATGTATGCAACAGATCTTGATATCAGCGATGCATATGCAGAAGTAGCACAGATGGCAGAAACTACTGAAGATTATGTGCCTAATACTATTGAAAGGTTATATGAAGGAGATACTGTTAATGCAACTCCGTTGCCAGATAATGTAACTGCGTATTCAGAATTAGACGATCAGGAGAATACGGATCCGAATAATGCATATCTTGTAGCAAATGGAGATACTGTGCAGGGGACATTGACTCAGGCAAATGAAATGAGATGGTATGGTTTTATAATTGAGCAAAAGAGTAAGGCATCTATAATGTTACAATCAGTTTCAGAGGTGGATGCAGATCTTTATATGTTTGAATTAAATCAAGATACAAATGAACTTAATTTGATTGGAGGCAGTGCAACATCTGGACTCGGTGTGAACGAATATTGTAGTGAGGTACTTGATTCAGGTATATACTTTTTTGCAGTTAGTGCATATGAAGGGAATGGTCAATATACGTTTGCGTTTTATGCAACACAAGATGTAAATTATGAAGTTAATGATACGATAGCTGATGCAGCCGAAGTGGGGGTAAACACTACAATTACAGGAGTAATAGATAGTCCGTACGATAGAGATTATTATAAATTCACACTTACATCTCCTATAATTATGGGTTTGACAACGAGCACTGGAGAATATGAGTTTGGTTTCCTGAGCGTAGATAGTTCTGCTAAGGTTTATAAAATTTCTCAGAAAGAAGATATGTATCAGTTTGATGCAGGGACTTATTATTTTGTGGTACGTAGCACAGATGGAACATATAATGCAAATCAGACTTATAATATTGATTTGAATAAAATTGCGAATATAGCAAGTAATTCCAGTTCGCTCTATTATATGGTAAATGAAAAGGCAAAAATTGTTTTTCAGTCTGATGCAAATGGTAATAATATGTATGTAAATGGAAATCCTATAGACATAAGCTATAGTTACAATGTAGATGCATCTAATTCTGCCGGTTCACAGAAGTATAATATTACAATGAGTAACAGCTCTAACTTACGTGCTAAAATTTATCAAAATCAGTTTATGTTTGATGATGCAGAAACAACAATATATTATGGAATGACGATGCCGGATGCAGTTAATTATATCCGTGGTTCTAAGGGAGTAGGTCCGACAGGAAATGTATTAGAATTATCATTGTATTCTTTAAATCCAGAGAATTTTTATAAGATACATTGTGTATGTAGTGGAGCATATGCGGCAAATAACATGTATAAAGATTTGAACTTCGCCACTGTTTTTATTAATCCAAATACAGGAAAGTTAGTTGACATTCAGCATATTAATTATTTTTATGATTATGCAACGGGATCTAATAGTATGACGTTTACAAGACCATATAGCAGTTATACAAAATATTATTATCCATATTATAACGGAGAAGAACCTACAACATGGTAAAAGGAGATGATTGATATGAAGATCAACCAAATGTCTTATTATCAGAGGACATGTTTGTTAAATACAACACAAGGAAACACGACATCAAAAAACATGGTGGAGATGCAAAAGCATTTTGGCAATGATTTAGAAGTTGATGTTAAAATATCGGAGAGCGGAATAAATCTATTACGAGAAAAGTTAGGAGAGTTTGAACGTGGATCAGATTATATCAATGACAAAGAAGTGAAAACACTAAGCACAAATGAGATTGCTTGGGAACATTATACAGAAATGCGTAACCTTAGCAGTTTGAAACTAAAAGATGGAAATTATAATCTTGAAGATGTGATGAAATCTATGATGGATACATACGAAACTCTTTATAATAAAATTGTAAAGGTGCATGAAAATGGAGATCGTCAAGTTTCATATAAACTCACAGAAAGAAGGTCACTGACACTTGAGGAGGATTTAGCTGGGCTGGATGAGGCATTTAATATGCGATTGGCAGATTTAGAGGGCTATATTACATGTCAGCAGACCAATAAGGCATTTGAACATCCAGACAGCTCATGGTATTTCCGTAGATATAATATGCAAACTAAAGCAATGGAACCAAAGGATTACAATTATTTAGACAAGGAATACCGGAATACTGCTGTATCATTGATGGAACAGGCTCACAATGATTTTTTGGAACTGTTTAATAATCAGAATTACAAAAAGGGCGCATCAATTGGAGTAATTTCAGATATCCTGAATAAGAATGAAGATTTCATGGAAAAAACTCAGAAATTATTTGACTCTTCTGGCATCCATGTGGGTCGGAAAAGCCAATTTTTCCATTAATCAAGCCACTTTCTGAGGTCCAGATTTTCGGATAGGAAGTGGAATGCGGATATTTGAGCATACCAGGTACACCATATTGATCATGTTCTGGACGTTCCGGCATCCATATGCCTTTCTGATAATCGGTTTGATTGAGTTTTCGAGGTTCTATACGCCTTTTAGGTATGGGAAGTTTTAGTAGTAGTGTCATATTAGGTAAAACTTATCTTAATTGCAAAAGCGATTAGAAAATAAAAATTCTAGTCGCTTTTTTGTCTACTTGTCTATTTTTAGAAGTATATATTGCTGCCTTTCGATTCATTTCTGTGTCGGAACTTTCTTACATTCCTATGCTAGCATTTACATACAATAGACGCAGCTTCAGAAGCACCTGGTGCACATCTTCATAGGAACGGAAGATTGTCTTGGCAAACCAGTTTATCCGCAGTTTTAAGAACATGTACGGGATCAAGCCGGACAGATTCCGGAGAAGTGCTCAAATCGAAGCATAAAGAAAGGGAACAGACCACGCTGAATGTGATCTGCTCCCTCATGGATCCAACCTTTTTATGCACTTAGGATTTTTGCAGCTATGAACTAATGATGATCCGGCTTCGGTCTATATTTCTTCTGTAATATCACTTGTCTTCCCAGGGTTTCTCGGGTCTCCCGGAATGTGACGGATCGATGTATCTATAACGCGCCGGGTCTTTTCCGATTTTCCTGAAGTATGCCTTGATCTCTTCCTCGTAGCCGATGTCATTCGGCTCATAGATCTTTTCCTCGCGGATCTCATCGGGCAGATACTGCTGGTCTACCCAGTGATTCGGATAGTTGTGCGCGTACTTATATCCTATGCCCCGGCCCAATTTCTTGGCCCCTTTATAGCTCGAGTCCTGAAGATAGGATGGAATGGGCAGATTTCCGGTCTTTCGTACCAGGGAGATTGCCTTCTCTATGCCGAGATAGGCAGAGTTGGATTTCGGTGCCGATGCGATATAAGATGCGGCCTGAGCCAGTATGATCCTTCCTTCCGGCATACCGACACGTTCGACGCCAATGGCGGCCGAGGCTGCGACACAGATGGCCATGGGGTCTGCATTTCCAACTTCTTCCGATGCTGCCACCAGCATCCTTCGTGCAATATACTTCACATCTTCTCCAGCTTCCAGCATACGGGCGAGATAATAAAGCGCCGCATCCGGATCGGAACCGCACATGGACTCAATAAAGGCTGCGATGGTGTCGTAGTGATTATCACCGGTCTTGTCATAGCGGATAGCCTTCTTCTGTATGCATTGCTCTGCCACTTTCAATGTGACGTGGATCTTCCCGTCACTTGCCGGCTCTGTGGTCAATACCGCCAGTTCTATGGCATTCAATGCAGCACGGGCATCTCCATCCGACACGTCTGCGAGGAAATCGGCTGCCTCTTCCGTGATCTCTGCATGATAAGGTTTTACTCCCCTGTCAGAAGTGAATGCTCGGTGAATCAGAGTAAGAATATTCTCCTTCGACAATGGTTTCAGTTCGAAGATCCTAGACCTCGAAAGAAGCGCTCCATTGACTTCGAAATAGGGATTCTCAGTCGTCGCACCGATCAGGATCACCGTGCCGTCTTCCACATAAGGAAGGAGATAGTCCTGCTGTGCCTTATTGAAGCGGTGGATCTCATCGATAAAGAGAATCGTCTTTCTGCCAAAACCACCAAGATTTTCTTTCGCTTTTGCAACAACTTCCTCGAGGTCTTTCTTTCCCGCAATCGTTGCATTCACCTGGTGAAAATCAGCAGATGTCGTGGCGGCGATCACGCGGGCAAGGGTCGTTTTTCCGACTCCGGGAGGACCGTAGAAGATTAGAGAGCTGATCCGGTCTGCCTTAATGGCCCGATAGAGGAGCTTGTCTTTCCCGATGATGTCCTCCTGTCCAACCACTTCGTCCAGCGTCTGTGGACGCATTCTGGCGGCAAGGGGAGATTCATTTTCTTTCCGGTTTGCGGCTGCATATTCAAAAAGGTCCATATGCTTCATCTCCTTAACATGGAATTCTGACTCCATTTTACAAGCCTGGGTTCCTTCCTTCAATGATTTGATTTATGCGGAACAAAAGAGTCTCTTTTACTTCTACTCCTCTCCAAAAGAGTTACAGCTTTGCCGTAAATGCCGGTGCAGGTCCATAATGATCGAACAGCCATCCGCTGTTCCACTCAAGCATCAAAGGAAGATAACAGGTCAGAAAGCATCTTCTGCATCGTATGGAATCCGCACATCATCAATAACTTTCACCAGATTCATTCTGCACCTCCTCTGTTTCTGTAAATACCTCCGCCTCGTGCTCGGAAAGCAAGTGATAGACCGTATTTTCAGGATTCCTTTCGCCCGACAATAGTTCTTTTTCATACGCACATAAAACGCTTCCCTTCAAATAGCTGGAAATCATACGACATCCAAAGGATGAATTTGCCCGTGTCAAAAGTTTGTCCCGAAAGGCATAAGATAAAGAAATCTTTCTCATATAACTGTTGGAAAGCATCTGTAATTCCTTTGCAATAATCGCCTTGACGCTCTCTTCGGAAAGCCGGTCATAATTTACAATCAGAGGAAATCGCCCCAAAAGTTCGTGGGATGCGCCGAAGGAGATCATATTTTCCCGTGTGACATAGGTAAAATGCTTCTCCTCTTCGGATTTTTCCTGCACGTTAAACCCAACTCTTGCCGTTTTTTCTTCACGCTCTTTTCGAAAGGCATCAAACGAACCCAGTCCAATGAAAAGGACTTTGTCCGTAAAGATCGTTCCACGCTGCACCGTAACCGGCGCCCCCTCTAGCATGGTAAGAAGCTCTTCCTGAACATTAGCGTTTACGTTCTTTCCGAATCCGTCATAGTTCGGCTTCATCTTTTTGTCGATCTCGTCCAAAAAGAAGAGCGCAGCGGGATGCGCCGTTTGTGCGACTTTCGAAAGATTAAAAAGCGTGCCAAGCATTTCGTTTTTATTCGTCCCGCGGAAGCCGGTCGCACTTAACTGTGTTATGTCGAATAAAAAGACCGGCAGGTTTGGGATTTCTTCTTCAAAGTAATCCCGCAATGCCCGGTAGGTTTCGGTCTTTCCCGAGCCGGACGGCGCCGCAAGCAGCATGTGATCGGTAGACGGCATATCTTCAAGCAGACAAGTGATATAATGATAGACATTTGCCAGAACATGGATCAGGTTGTCCTGCCCGATCACACGCTGTGCAATCGCTTTGTAAAACGCCGAAAAGGGCACACGCTGTAAAAAGCTTTCGATCTGATTGAAAAGCGCTTCACTAAAATCTTCCTCAAAAACATCCTCAAAATCATCGGTTTCTACTGCTTCATTATTCATACCATTTCTTTCTTGTTCATTCATTTCATCATCGGAAACATACGTGTTTGTTGTTTTCACCATAGAATGTGCCTCCTGTTCTCTTCTTTTGTTCTGTGCGTAAAAAAGTAAAAAATGAGGGAAAGATTGGAATGTTTCGGGAACAAAAGAACCTACTCCCGCGCTTTTTAAATTTTTACACCCAAGACATAGGTGCGTTTTTCCTTTTTGTCCAAAGAAATGATGATTTTTTTGTATTTATTTTTGTATTTATTTTTGTACAAAAGGTTCATGCCAACCGCCTTTCTTGTTCTTAACATAGCAACTCACTTTGCATCAGCTGACAAAAAAGAAGGGACTGTGAAAAAATGAGATCATTTTTTCACAGTCCCTTCTTCAGTCTGATAAGTGAATAGCCATTATATGTGTTTGATGTGAGTCCTATATGATCGGAAATTCGGTGTGTATCACCCAAATTCGGATTTCCAAGCAAATAA
>OCVV011331609.1_pt1 | contig 16890 bp, 13 predicted proteins | sample 1539721 | NCBI WGS metagenome assembly OCVV01 (sample SAMN02144230, study PRJEB22623) | gut metagenome | biome: sheep rumen | host: Ovis aries | place: New Zealand | reverse complement strand
GCCGAATACTCCTGAATGTCGAGCAGACGGCCACGGCAATCTTCTGTATTATCTGCTCTGTCGTCATGGGCGGAAACTGCATGGTTGCTGTTGCAAAGTTAGTGATTTATTCTGTACTACCAAAGAAAATGAGGAGAAAAATGAGATAGAGGAAGATATGTGGCTTCGCCACGAAGATAGAAGACGATACATTTGCCAGCTGCAAAAAGCTAATGTCCTCTATCTTCCTCTATCTTCTTCTAACTTCCTCTATCTTCCTACTGGTCGGGATTGGCCTCGAAGCCTTGATGGTGGAGCGGGAGGTCGTGCATGATGATGTCGTAGCTTTGCTCGAGGACGCGCTGCACTTCCTCAGGGCCTTGGCCTTCGGGCGTGATGGGAGCATGGATGATGAGGCGGAGTTTGTGCCATGTGACAAAGTTGAAGCCTCGCTGACGGGGCAGGACATCAAAGCTGCCGTCGATGGTGATGGGCACGATGGGCAGTCCGAGCTCGTCGGCCAGCTGGAAGGCACCGCGACGAAACTTTGCCATGTGCCCCGTGAAGGTGCGTGCTCCTTCGGGAAAGACGACGAGCGACACGCCGTGACGGAGGACGGCGCGTGCCTGTTCATAGGTCTTGTGGATGGCTTTCGGCCCGCTCTTGTCCACGAAAATGTGACCAGCGCTCTCGCTTGCCTTGCCGATGAGCGGGAGAGCTCGCAGCGACTTCTTCATCATCCAGCGGAAACTGCGACCGAGGAAGCCGTAGATGAGAAAGATGTCGAATGCTCCCTGATGGTTGGCGACGAAGACGTAGGACTGCTTCTTGTCCAGCAGTTCTCGTCCCTCAACTTTAACAGGCAGGAGCATCACCCAGCACATCAACCTGCTCCAAACCATTGCAGGATAATAACCCCAGGTTCTCGCCTTGCCCAATGTGCAACCGATGATGGTGACAATAGCTGTCAAGGTTGTTGCTATGATGATGATTGGCAGGGCGATAAGGAGTTGGTAAAGTCTGTAAAGAAGTTTCATGGTATCAGTACTCCTTCGCTTTTTCTTGGTATTCTTTCGCTTTCTTGATGTATTCCTTGACATAAGGATGTCCCAGGAAATATGGTGGAGCGTTCGTAATGATTTCTTCGAGTTGTGGTGTGAGAATGGGGTAGGGCAGACTGCTGGTCAGAATCATGAAGATGCCAGGCCCTAAAACATTGTTATAATTCGCGCGTATGAAATGTGTGATGAGCTGGTCGTTCTCTTCTGCCAACTGTTTCGACTGTTTGCCCAGTTCGAACAACCTCTCGTCATCGTCTGTCCCGTTCATGATCATCTGTGCCTCGAGGTGAGGTAACTCGGCCATTCTGGCATCGAGTTGTGTCTTGCGCTGGATAAAACCAGAAAGGGTGTCGTTGAGGGGAGTACCGGTTGCGCTCTGTTGTGTCTCGCTGATGTTCAGGCTGACTTCTCCCTCTTCCAGTACGATAGGCATCACGCTCAAGTCCCCAAGGAAGACATTTGCCAGCATGGTTGAATCCATCCCGCCACCGAAGTTGAAGCGACCGTGCACCACTCTAGTCGAGTCGATGCTTTTCATCTCGCCATCTACATAGACCTTGAGCGTCAACACCTTGCCCTCCAGTTCATCCACATTCGATGAACCTCTCACCATATACTGGCTCTTGCAAGATATCAACGCCAACAACGACGTCAAAAGCAGATAGAGGGACTTGTTCATTACTTATTTTACTTGTTTCGACTGACAAAGATACAAATAAAAGTTCATAGTTCATAGTCCATAGTTCATAGTTATGAAAGAATTAAGAATTTTTATGATGATGAGGCACTGAAAACGCCAACTGTCATCATATAACTATGCACTATGAACTATGCACTATGAACTGTGCACTATTTACATCTTCGCCATAGCTTGCTCCAGGTCGGCAATGATGTCATCGACATTCTCTATGCCAACGCTCAGTCGAACCAAGTCGGGAGCAATGCCGGCTTCCCTGAGTTGTTCGTCGCTGAGTTGTCTGTGAGTATGGCTTGCAGGATGCAGGACGCAGGTACGGGCATCTGCCACATGCGTCACAATGCTGATGAAATCGAGGTTGTCCATGAAGCGGATGGCCTCTTCCTTCGTGCCTTTCAAACCGAAAGCAATCACACCGCAAGTTCCCTTCGGCATGTACTTCTGTGCCAAAGCATAGTATTTGTTCGAGGGCAGACCTGCATAGTTCACCCATCCCACCTTGGGATTCTTCTCGAGCCACTCGGCAACCTTCTGCGCGTTCTCGCAATGGCGAGGCATGCGGAGGTGTAGCGTTTCGAGTCCGAGGTTAAGGAGGAAGGAGTTCTGCGGAGCGGGAATGCTTCCCAGGTCGCGCATCAGTTGGGCAACAAGTTTGGTGGTGTAAGCCATCTTGCCGAAAGCCTTCGTATAGGTCAATCCGTGATACGACTCGTCGGGTGTGCAAAGGCCGGGGAACTTCTCGGCGTACTTGTCCCAATCGAAGTTGCCGCTATCGACCACTACGCCACCAACCTGAGTGGCGTGGCCGTCCATGTACTTTGTGGTGGAGTGCGTCACGATGTCGCAACCCCATTCGAAAGGACGGCAATTGATGGGTGTGGCGAAGGTGTTGTCCACGATGAGGGGCACACCGTGCTTGTGAGCCATCTTGGCAAAACGCTCGATGTCGAAGACATTGCAACCGGGGTTCGAGATGGTCTCACCAAAGAAGCACTTTGTGTTGGGGCGGAAGGCAGCCTCGATGCGCTCGTCGTCCCAATCGGGGTCAACGAAAGTGCACTCGATGCCAAGTTTCTTCAGCGTCACACCAAAGAGGTTGAAGGTTCCGCCGTAAATCGTGTTGGCCGTAATGAAATGGTCGCCAGCCTGACAGATGTTGAAGATGGCGTAGAAGTTAGCAGCCTGTCCGCTGCTGGTCAGCACAGCCCCAACTCCGCCTTCCAAGGCAGCAATCTTCTGAGCGACAGCATCGTTCGTGGGGTTAGCAAGGCGTGTATAGAAATAACCGCTGTCCTTGAGGTCAAAGAGTCGCGCCATTTGGTCGCTTGTCTCGTAGCGGTATGTTGTACTCTGATAGATGGGAAGTTGTTGTGGCTCGCCCTTCCCAGGCTTCCATCCGCCGTGGATGCAGATGGTTTCAAGGTTTTTCTTTTTCATAATACAATGGTTTGTTTGATTTCTTTTTGTCGTGCAAAGGTACGAAGGTTAATTCAAAATTCAAAATTTATAAATTCAAAATTATTGCTGTCCGTTTAAAACAACCTGTTCTCCCGATTAATGGGCATTTTAAATGAATAGAATTGGCAAGGGCTTGGAAGGCTACTCTCAAGCGTATCTTATACTACTCTCCGTCTTATCCATATAGTAACTCCTGCGTAGCTCCTATGTTTCTCCTATCGTTGTCCGCTATATGCTCCATATATGTCCGGTATATGTCCGGTAAAAAAGCGGACATATACCGGACATATACGGGACATGAATATGAGCTATTACCTTGTTGTTTGCTTGATTCATTGGAGTTCTTCCTTTGTTGTGGTAGAGACAGAATGTATTTATGCCTTGGTCGTGCATTTCTTCTCTGCAATAAAAGTTCTCTTATTCTATTTTTTTCTTATTCTCTCATTTTCTTATTCACCACTTTTTTCTTACCTTTGCGGTTGAAATACATTAATTCGCTTGCTCTATGATTGTTCAGCATCCAATGCTTTGGTGTGCCGCTGCATTGATGGCGGGCATTGCCGTTGGGCTGAACCACCCTTTGCCCTATTACTTGCCGACGCTTGCCGTTTTTGTCATTGCCTGCACCTTGACAAGAAGAACAAGGCACTTGCACGATGTTCTGACGCTCGTTGTTTGGCTGCTGTTGGGTTGCAGCAGGGCATCCGTCACGTTCTGTGACACGGTGCCTGCATGGCAACAATCTATCAGGCAGGAGGCAAGGACTGTGCAGACGAGCTTGGCAGCGCGATTAGAGCGGTCTGGTGTGTCGCCAAAGACTTTGGCGCTGACTTCTGCGCTGACTATCGGCAAGAAAGATGGTTTAGGGTATGAAACGAAGGAGGCTTACAGGAAGGTCGGGGCGGCTCATCTCCTGGCTTTGAGCGGCATGCATCTGGGCATCGTTTACGGAGTCTTGTATCTCGTCTTCATCGGTTGGGTTCGGCACAGTCGATGGCGTTGGTTCGCATTGCCCATTATCTTGCTGTTCCTTTGGAGCTATACCATGATAGCGGGAATGCCAGTTTCTTTGACGAGAGCGGCTTTGATGCTCAGCATCTTTACCATTCTTTCCTTAATGCAATACGATACAGACCCGTTGCATGTGCTTGCCCTGAGTGCCATCGTCATTCTGCTGATTGCCCCCACTGACCTGCTGAGCATCAGTTTTCAGCTCTCCTTTGCCGCCATGCTGTTTATCCTCGCTCTATGGAGACCCGTTTCAGAAATGGTCCCCAAACTGCATTGGACAATACAGTTGTTGGCTGTTTCCTGCGTCGCGACTCTGGGGACAATGCCCTTGATTGCTTATTACTTCCACCGGATAGCTTTGTTAGGACCGTTGCTAAGCCTTGTCCTAATCCCGATGACGACGCTCATCGTTTACCTGACAATTGCCACAATGATTCTGCCCATCATGCCTTTAGGATGGTTGCTGAATGGTGTCGTTGCTCTGCAGGAACGGATTCTCGACTTTGCCGGTAGCATTCCGGGCTCGATGCTGACTGACATCTATCCCAGCATCCCTGTTGTGGCAATGATGTATGGGGCGATGCTCGTGGCCATCATTCGACTGCGAACCAGATGAGTTCCTTTTTCGGGTTTTCCCCTTGTGTATGTCGTGACTTTTTGATATCTTTGCATGCGAAACGGACTACTAACACCTCTTGCATTATGAGAAAGATCTTATTTATCATCCTCGTTATGGCTGTCGCAATGCTGCAGGCCAAGGAAAACATATGGCTGGTGAACGGCAATCACTCTGTTCAATGGGAAACTTCGAAGGGAGAACTGCCCTACAACGACCACATCGAGATGTCGGGCCTCAGAGCCTCCGTGGTTTATTACTGGGGAGTGGACGGAGGAAGGCGTTTCTCGATGGACCGCCACTTAGTGTTCCCTATGCTCAGAACCATTCCCAACAACACCCATGCAAGTTGGATGCCACGTTGCGACGTGGATTTCCTCAAGGGCATGACGGCCAACAAACGCGCCATGAGTCCGCAGCAGGTTAAGGTGGTGACCATTGACGGCATTCTGAATGTTTCGGGTATCGTCAGGGGCGACGGAAACGACTTTGAGCTGATGTGCCAATTCTTCCCAAGCACTTCCAAGACTGCCGTTTGCGAGAAGTACACCATAAAGAACATCGGACAGAAGAAAGAGACGGTCCTGGTGCCCGCACTACGTTGGGCTCGCACCACCAACAAGCAGGATGGTACTCGCGGCAGCTACTGCCTCTTGGCTCGGACAGAGTTCGAAGAGGACTTCAAAGCAACCCTGGAGCCAGGGGAAAGCACTTCCTTCTATTGCTCCGTTCAAGCCTTTGCCTTGGCCGACGAACGCGAGATTGCGCTGGATGTAGAGCAGGAACTGGCGAACAGGAAAGCCTATGTGGACGAGGTCACCATGAAGAAGTTGCAGTTCCGTTGTCCTGACAATACGATACAGACGCTTTTCGAGATGAGCAAGATACGTGCCAGCGAGAGCATCTTCCACACCCAGAACGGCCTGATGCATGCGCCAGGAGGCGAGTCGTATTATGCCGCGATGTGGTGCAACGACCAGGCTGAGTATGTCAATCCCTTCTTTCCTTTCCTCGGTTACGACAAGGGCAACGAGAGCGCGATGACCACTTGGCGGTGCTACCTCAAGCTAATCAATCCGGAATACAAGTTCGTGCCTTGGAGCATCATTTGTGGTGGAGACGACGTGTTCGGTCCCTTTGACAGAGGCGATGCAGCCATGCTGGCCTATGGAGCGAGCCGCTATTGCCTGGAAAGAGGGGAGCGTGACATCGCACAGCAGGTCTGGCCTCTGATTGAATGGTGCCTGGAATATTGCCATCGGCGCATCAACCAGAATGGTGTGGTAGCGAGCGAGGGCGATGAACTTGAGCATCGTTTGCCAAGTGGTGACGCCAACCTGTGCACAAGCAGTCTCTATTACGATGCACTTATCAGTAGTGCGTATCTTATAGAGGAGCAAGGAGCGAGGGGCAAGGTGCAAGCGGCGACCTATAGGAAGCAGGCTGCCGAGTTGCGACAGAACATTGACAAGTTCTTCCATGCAACTGTGGAGGGCTACGACACTTATCGCTACTATGAGGGCAACGATGTGCTTCGCTCCTGGATTTGCATCCCTTTGACGATGGGCATCTACGACAGGGCTCAGGGCACTTTGCAAGCCATGTTCTCGCCACAACTCTGGACGGAGAACGGCATGCTCAGTCAAAGTGGCGACAAGATATTCTGGGACCGCTCCACACTCTACGGATTCCGCGGTGCCTTTGCAGCAGGCTATGCGGACAAGGCGCTGGAGTACCTGAAGAAGTTCAGCACTTTCCGCTTGCTTGGAGAACATGTCCCTTATGTTGTGGAGGCTTGGCCCGAAGGCGGTCAGCGCCATCTTTCTGCTGAAAGTGGACTGTATTGTCGCATCATCACAGAGGGTTTGCTGGGCTTCCGTCCTACAGGTTTCAGGAGTTTTACCATCACGCCACAAATGCCAACGGAGTGGAACGAGTATAGCCTCAGCAACATTTATGCATGCACAGACCAGCCTATCAACATCCTTGTTCAACGCTCAAAAGGAGGTAAACTCCTTGTAAAGGTTGAGAAGAACGGCAAGATCATCAAGACTTACATAGTGAAGCCTGGAGAAACAGTTAGGATTAGCGCAAGATAATCGGTCGTTTCGCTTTGATACTCTTGGCCATCACTCGGTTGATGACAAGGGGGAGTTAAAGGGAAGTGGCATAGAAATCCTGTTCGCATTGGACTGCGGCCAGTTCTTTCAATAGGGTTGCATACTTCTTAGCAACGGCTTCTGCAAAGCGACAGCCTTTCTCGGCAGAAGCCATACGAGGATTGCCAATGCCTGTATCCTCTGTAACAAGCGTCCAATGGCGTGGCAGCCAAGCGGTTTTCTCGCGAAGGCTTTGCAGAGCAAAAGGATAAGCAAGGCCTGAACCTGCTTCGCTGAGGTTGACAAGTTCGGGATGATAATGCATCATAACAGATGTCTCCAACTCGTCGGCATGGTCGCCCGGGTTGTCGAACCATTCCTTTGCAGGCAAAACGGCGAACCATTCACTTGAAAGAATAATAAAGTCGGGATAATCAACCGCTAAATCGCGGATCATGCCCTTGAAGGTATTGCCGCCATGTCCATTGACAATTAGAAGTTTACGAAAGCCTTGGTGATGAAGCGAAGCAACGGTATCGGCAAGGATGGCACGCTGTGTGTCTTGTCGGTAATGGATGCAGAACTTCAGGTCACGCTGTCCAGGGTTTTGTGCGCCCATCGCCACAGGCGGCAGCACCATTATGCGGATACCATAGTCATCAAAAGCGCGTTGGGCAGCATCAACAGCCACATCATGGGAGAGAATGGCATCGGTGAGGTATGGAAGGTGCAAGTTGTGGGGTTCTGTGGCACCCCAAGGCAGGATGACTACATCATAGTCAAGAGGACGTGTAACGCCGTAGGCAGATACACTCAAATCAATTTCGCGGTTCATGGTCTTTTGGAAATAGTGGGGGATATGGGAATGATGAGGCTTCTTTAGTCATTAGAGAGGTCGGCCAACATCTGACGATAGACGGTCAGGACTGTGCTCTTGCGGATGAAGCCCACGAAAATGCCCTCTTCATCTACGACGGGCAGCGTCCAGGCTCCCGTCTTGTCGAATACGCTGACCACCACTTCCATCGGATCGTTCACAGAGAGAAGGGCCTTGGGCTGAGTCATGAGTTGCGAGACGGCAAAATCCCTATACAGTTCCGTGCGGAAAACAAGGTGCCGGATGTCGTCCAAGTAAACGGCTCCGACGAACTGCATCTGCTTGTTCACGACGGGGAAGACATGGTTCTTGCTGTTCGAGACTTGTGCGGCGACGTCGCCCAGATTCATGTCGGGATAGAGGACTTGGTCGTAATGCTGAATGACGCTGTCCATGCTCATGAGGGTTAGGATGGACTTGTCTGTGTGGTGAGTCAGTAGTTCGCCTCTTTGTGCAAGCCTCATCGCATAGATGCTGTGCGGCTCGAAATACTTGATGGTGAGGTAGGAACCCGTCGCCACTATCATCAGAGGCATGAAGAGGGCGTAACCTCCCGTCAGTTCGGCGATGAGGAAGATGCCCGTCAAGGGTGCATGCATCACGCCGCTCATCAGTCCGCACATGCCCAACATGGCGAAGTTCCTTTCCGGAATGTCGATGCCAAGCACGTCGTACATGTTCCAGAGCCTGCAGAAAATGAAGCCGCAGATGCAGCCCAGGAACAGGCTGGGCGCGAAGATACCGCCGCAGCCACCGCCTCCGTTGGTCGCCGTTGAGGCAAACACCTTGAAGACAACTATAAGGAAAAGGTAGATGAGCAAGTGGTTAGAGCCATAGAAGAGCGACCTATCCATCGCAGTATCCCAGTCGGCTTGTCCGTTGCCGTTAAGCAAAAGGGTGATGAGGTCGTAACCTTCGCCGTAGAGCGACGGGAAGAGGTAGATGAGCAGGCTCAGCATGGCGGATCCCAAGAGGAACTTCTTATAGCGACCTTGCAGCTTGCGGAAGATGCCTTCCAGGAAGTTCATGGTTCTCGTGAAGTAGAGCGCCACCAGTCCACAAACGATGCCGAGGGCCAGATAGGCTGGGATGCGATTGACCGAGAAGGCGTCTTGCAGATGGAACTCGAAGATGGGATTGGTGCCGGAAACGGCGAAGGTGAGGCCCACAGCCGTCACACTCGTGACGAGCAACGGCAGGAGGCTGGTCATTGTCAAGTCCAGCATCAGCACTTCGAGCACAAAGACCAGTCCTGCAATCGGGGCTTTGAAGATGCCGGCAATGGCTCCAGCAGCTCCGCAACCTACCAGCAGCATCATGTACTTATTGGAAAGTCGGCACACTTGACCAAGCGAACTACCTATCGCACTACCCGTCAGGACGATAGGCGCCTCGGCTCCGACACTACCGCCAAAACCAATCGTAATGGCAGAAGCCGCCACGGAAGTCCAGGTATTATGGGGTTTGATGCGACTCTGTTTGCGGGCAATGGCAAAGAGAATCTTCGTGACGCCATGACTTATGTCGTCTCGAACGATGTATTTGATGAAGAGCATCGTCAACCAAATGCCGATGACGGGATAGACGAGGTAGAGCCAGTTGGCGCCAGTCTCAACGAACTCGTGCGTCAATAGGTCCTCAATCTGCCCGATGAGCCATTTCAGGAGCAAACCCGCACAGGCAGTGAAGATACCGACAAGGAAGCTGATGAGCAGCACGAACCTGCCCTCAGAGAAGTGTCTGCGGCGCCAACGGATAAGCCATGCTATGGAGTTACGATAATTCAAAATTAGAAAATTCAAAATTCAAATTTATCTTCTGACTTAAGCATTCCCCCTAAGGGGGGGTAGGGGGTCTATTTCCTTATTATTTGTATGCGGCCGTCCAGATTCAACTTGATGATTTGGCTGGGTTTCGACTTGCTTGTATCGTTCTGGCGGGACTGCATGATGTAATCCACGCCCTGCTTTATCTCGTCGGAAATCTCGGCAAAACAAGCGGGCGATGGCTCGCCGCTAATGTTGGCGCTCGTGCTCACGATGGCCTTCTGGAAGCGGTAGCAAAGTTCGTGACTGATGGCTTCCTTGGTGACACGAAGTCCGATGCTGCCGTCCTCGGCAATGAGGCTTGGCGCAAGACCCGTGGCGCCATCGAGGATGAGGGTAAGCGGCTTCTCGGCAAACTCGATGAGGTCCCAAGCTACATCTGGCACCTGCCGAAGGTAGCGTTGCATTCTGTCGGCACTATCCACCAGGCAAATCATCGCCTTCGAGTCTTCGCGCCTTTTGAGTTGGAATATTCTCTTCACTGCCTCTTCGTTGCTCGCGTCGCATCCAATGCCCCAAATCGTGTCCGTCGGGTAAAGAATAAGTCCGCCCTGCCTGAGCGTCTGCACCGCAGTCTTGATGTCTTCTGCAATCTCTTTCTGTGTCATGCCTCTGTTTTCTAATCGCCTGCAAAGTTACGGCTTTTTTGACAAATACGGCGAGAAATGCCTACTTTAATTAAAAAATACAGGAAAAAGGACGCGAAGAAACAGATATTATCGTAACTTTGCGGAGAAAGAAAGCCTACGACAATACTATCAAGCCATGAAACAAACCGTCATCTCCCTGCTGCTCGTCCTCCTTTCCTTGCAAATGGCATGGTCACAAGCCAGTCCTGCACAGAGGTTGCGCAACGCGAAAGACAGGGAGCACGTCTTCGTCGCTGCTCATCGCGCCGACTGGAAGTATGCCCCCGAGAACTCCCTGCAAGCTCTGAAGAACGCCATCTTCTTCGGCGCCGACATCATCGAGACAGACGTCCGCAGGACAAGCGACGGACATTTCATCATGATGCACGACGCCACAGTCAACCGCACGACAAACGGCACAGGCACCATCAGCCAGATGACACTCGACGAGATACGCACCCTGCGACTCAAGACGAACTGGGGCCAAAGCACGCAATTGCCAGTGCCAACGCTCGACGAGTTCATCGAAGAGGCTCGCGGACGCTCCTGCCTCTATCTCGACAAGGCCGGCATCGACCTGCCGGGCGCAGAAGAGGGAAGCACCGTACGCGCCTTGCTGCAAGTGCTCCGCAAGCACGGCACGCTCGGCGAGACAATGTTCGTGCTCGACTGGCCTTACGCCAAAGCTCGCCGCATCTTCGGCACCGCCCTCGACAGCGTCATTTACTGCCCCGTCATTGACGACCGCATAGAGGGCCTCGCCAATTACGTCGAGGAGTACATCCGCGAGCTGCACCCCGTGGCCTTCCAGTTCCGCATGGCAACGACAGAGAGCGAGACCTTCCGCCAGCTGCATCGCGTCTTGTCTTCCGGAAGCAGGGCTTTCACGGCAGCCACTTGGCCACAGCACACTGCCGGACACGACGACCTCGTCTCCATCTTCCAGCGTCCGTCGGCAGGCTGGGGCTGGCTCGTGGAGCAAGGCTTCACCATCCTGGAGACAAACTTCCCAAAGGACCTCATCGACTATCTCCGCACCGAGCGAAGGCATTGAGACAAAAAAAATAACAGCTTGCCCAACGTGGGCAAGGCTCTTGAAAAATAAAAACACGTATGTCCAGGGTGGGCAAGAGTGCGATGAAAAAAGAAATCCCTTGCCCGTGGTGGGCATGGGATTTCAGAACTCTGAGGTGAAGTGGAAGCGGATGTGCTCGAAGTCTTGCTGGGCCATTTGCAGGACGTAGCCTGAATCGGCGAGAAAGACGTCGCGGCCTTCGCGGTCGCGGGCCATGTATTGGTGCTTGCGTTTCTTGAAAGCCTCCAACTCGGCTTCGTAACCCGGCATGGCTTCCACCCAGCAGGCTTTGTAGAGGCTGATAGGTTCCCAGCGGCATTTGGCTCCATATTCGTTCTCGAGTCGGTACTGAATGACTTCGAACTGAAGTTGTCCGACCGTTCCGATGACCTTGCGGTTGTTGAACTGATTGATGAAGAGCTGAGCCACGCCTTCGTCCATGAGCTGGTTGATGCCTTTCTCCAGTTGCTTGGTCTTCATGGGGTCGGCATTCTCGATGTATTTGAACATCTCGGGCGAGAAGGAGGGCAGACCGCGGAAATGCAGGTTCTCGCCTTCTGTCAGGGTGTCGCCTATTTTGAAGATGCCGTTATCGGGGAGTCCGACAATATCTCCTGGCCAAGCCTCGTCGATGGTTTCCTTTCGCTGAGCCATGAATTGGGTGGGACTGGAGAAGCGAAGCGTCTTGCCTTGACGAACATGAAGATAAGGTGCGTTGCGGACGAACTTGCCGGAGCAGACTTTGCAGAAAGCGATGCACGAGCGATGGTTCGGGTCGATGTTGGCCGTTATCTTGAAGATGAAGCCGGTGAACTTCGGCTCGTCGGGCGTAACAGTCCTTTCCTCGGCAACGGTTGGACGGGGACAGGGGGCAATCTGAACGAAGCAGTCGAGCAGTTCCTGTACGCCAAAGTTGTTCAAGGCTGAGCCAAAGAAGACCGGAGCCACATCTGCATCAAGATAGGTCTGCACGTCGAACTCAGGATAGACGCCATCCACCAGTTCGAGGTCTTCGCGAAGTTTTTCTGCATCACGCCCACCAACCCTTTCGTCGAGTTCCTGGCTGTTGATGTCCACCTCGACCTTTTCCGTCACCTTCTGCTTGTCGGGCGTAAAGAGGTTGAGGTTCTGCTCGTAGATGTTATAGACGCCCTTGAACTTGGCACCCTGATTGATGGGCCAAGAGAGGGGACGCACACTGATTTGCAGTTCCTCCTCCAGTTCGTCGAGCAGGTCGAAGGGGTCTTTGCCTTCGCGGTCCATCTTGTTGATGAAGATGATGACGGGCGTCTTCCTCATGCGGCAGACTTCCATCAGCTTTCGCGTCTGAGCCTCAACGCCTTTCGCGCTATCGACCACAATAATGGCACTATCGACGGCCGTTAGGGTGCGGAACGTGTCTTCGGCAAAGTCCTGGTGTCCCGGGGTATCGAGGATGTTTATTTTATAAAGCGGGCTCTCTGTCTCCCCTCCCTCATGAGAGGGGTTGGGGGTGGGTCTGTAATCAAACTCCATGACGGATGTAGTCACACTAATGCCGCGCTGCTTCTCGATTTCCATCCAGTCGCTGGTGGCGGTCTTGCGTATCTTGTTGCTCTTCACGGCACCAGCCACCTGAATCTGTCCACCGAAGAGGAGCAGCTTCTCGGTAAGGGTTGTCTTACCAGCATCGGGATGCGAGATAATGGCGAAGGTGCGACGACGCGCTATTTCATTTACCATTGATTATATTTCAAAATTTATAAATTCAAAATTCAAGATTGCTTCGCCTTTTCTTCTCCGAGACGGAGCAGCTCGCTGATGGGCTTGAGGGCTGCCTGGGTGCTTGCTGAGAGTTCTTTGCCCTGCATTCGAAGCAGTGTGGCGCCGTAGAGGGCATCGATGCAGTTCTCCATTTCGGATTTGTCCTTGTTGTTGCCTTGCGTCCTCAAAGCCACGATTTGCGGCAGAGCCTTGTAGTAGGCCGACTTGTACTCCTGCTCGTCGTTGTCGGCTAGGAGTTCCTTGTGGTGGTCTTCGAGGAGGTCGAGGGTGTTCTGCACCACACGGACATGTCCTGCCTGTTCCTTGCCTTCTTCCTTCATCATGCGTGCAAGGGACTCGTACCATTCCTTCGCTTCCTTCATCTGCGCCTCGTCGTATCCGAAACGCGGCAAGTACTCGGCAGCGATGCGTTCGGCATCAAGTCCGTATGCACGAATCAAGTCCTCCACCTGATACATATATATAAGGTAGGCACTGACGCTTTGGCTTCTGAGTTTCTTTGCGATAAACACCTTGTTTATTTACGATTTGACGATTTACTATTTACAGCGCGGTAGCAAATTCTTCACTCTTAATTCTTCATTCTTCATTTACCTGAACAGCGTATAGAAGAGTCCTACGACAGATGCCACCATGACCAGCAAGCCGAGCAAGCGGTTCAGCAGGCTGATAGTGCTCATGTCGAAGCGCGAGCCAAGACGATTGAGTGCCGTCGTCAGGATGAGCCACCAGACTATTGCGCCTGTCAGCACGCCTATATATCCGATGGTCTGCTCTATTGGATGCTCTGGCACGACGAAGCCAACACGGGCAAAGAGTGCCAGAAAGAGGAAGACGATGAGCGGATTGCTGACCGTAATGGCAAAGCCCGTGAAGGCATTGTGCCAAAGCGTTCCTCGCTTGCCACTCGACTTATGAGGCTCGGCTGGTTTCGTGTAGTAAGTATATAGACCGAAGCAGAACAGCAGGATGCTGCCCAGTATCTTGAGATAGAAGATTGTCGTGGGCCGCTCGACGAAGTCCATCACCAGGCTCATGCCCAAACCCGTCATCACAGCGTAGATGAGGTCGCTCACAGCAGCCCCACAGCCCGTAGCAAAGCCATACCAGCGGCCCTTGTTGAAGGTACGCTGAACGGTCAGCACCCCGACAGGTCCCATCGGTGCGCTTGCCACTATTCCCACCACCATACCTCGCACGGCAAGGTCGAGGGCATTGACTGATTCAATCCACAACACTGAGCTAAGAGTTGAGAGTTAAGAGTTGAGAGTTAAGAGTTAAGAGTTAAGAATTTGCGGGTGCAAAGATACAACAAATAATTCATAATTCATAATTCATAATTCATAATTAAAGACATTTTGGCCTATAAAGGACAAAAAATAGCATGACGACAAATAATTTTTCACTTTTCACTTTTCAATGTTCAATTTTTTTCCTAACTTTGTACAGAAACTATGCGTTTTTGTTCTCTTTAGCGACCAAAACTTGCTTATAAACATTAAAAAATATAAACTTTAAACACTAAACTAAAACAATGGACAAAGTAAAACCTTATGTAATTGGTGTGGACCTGGGTGGTACCAACACCGTATTCGGAGTCGTTAATGCTCGTGGCGAGGTCGTTGCAGAGAACAGTATCAAGACGCAGCAGTACAAGACCGCTGAAGCTTTCGTCGAGGCTGGCGTGGCTTGTCTGAAGCCCCTTCTGGCACAGATTGGCGGAGCTGACCAAGTGCAGGGCATGGGCATCGGCGCTCCCAACGGCAATTACTACAACGGCACCATCGAGTTCGCTCCCAACCTGCCTTGGGCTCACGAGGGCATCATTCCTCTGGCCGACATGTTCAACAAGGCAACTGGCATTCCTGTGAAGCTCACCAACGACGCCAACGCCGCAGCAATGGGCGAGATGGCTTATGGCGCAGCTCGTGGCATGAAGAACTTCATCGTCATTACCCTCGGAACAGGTGTGGGCAGCGGTATCGTCGTGAACGGACAGATTGTCTATGGTAGCGACGGCTTTGCTGGCGAGCTCGGTCACGTCATCATGGACCGCACAGAGAAAGGTCGCAGCTGTGGTTGCGGACGTACCGGCTGCCTCGAGGCTTACTGCTCCGCTACAGGTGTAGCCCGTACAGCTCGCGAAATCCTTGCCAACACCAAGCGTCCCTCTCTGCTTCGCGACAAGCCAGCCGAGGAGATTGAGTCTCTCGACGTCAGCATCGCAGCCAGCAAGGGCGACAAGGTTGCCAACGAAATCTTCCAGTTCACCGGCAAGATGCTGGGCGAGGCTTGTGCCGACTTCGCAGCCTTCTCCAGCCCCGAAGCATTCATCTTCTTTGGTGGCCTGTGCAAAGCAGGCGACCTCATCATGAAGCCCATCGAAGAGGCCTACAACAAAGCCGTGCTCAAGATTTTCCAGGGCAAGGCCAAATTCCTCGTTTCCGGCCTGATGAACGCCAATGCCGCCGTCCTCGGTGCCAGCGCTCTGGGTTGGGAAGAATAAAAGCCCCTCGGGAATTCAAAATTAATTAATTCAAAAATCAAACAGCCCCTTCGCTCATTAGGCGAAGGGGCTTTTGTGTGTCGAAACTACGTGTTGCTTTTGTTGCTTTTGTTGCATAAATAAAGGAGGCATTGCTGTCGCCTTAAAGTTGAGATAATTGTCTAATGCTAATTCTCCGAACTGACGTCAATGAGCGAAATCCGTGGCTTTTATTTCTGCCGTTCGCGATTTGAAGTGCCATTTTGGCACTCTGACAAAATGCAAGCATTTCAGCTGTTTTGCTTACAGGCCAAATTTTCCAAAACGCTCCAGAATCGCTTCTTTTGCCTCTGACCTTGTTTTTCGACCCCAGAGCAAAAATATGGGCTTAAATCGAAGATGACTTCTTAACTGTCTCTGCCACAGGTTGTTAGAAGAGCCTTCGCACGACAGTCATTTTATCCCGACTCGTCGTTTTGCTAACTACACATGGCAAAAGCAGCCGTTTTGACCCGAAATTGCACACTTTTCGACGTGAAGTTTCCACTAAATTCACACGAGAAATTTTCAAACGCGACACGTGAACTTTTCAAACTTCACGTGTGAACTTTTGAAAGTCCTCACGTCGAGTCGGTAGAATCGACGTAAAAAGTGCTTTTTTTCGACACTTTTCAGCGTGTGCAATTTCTGACACTTTGACAGCAGAACGTGTATTTTTGCTTACATTGTTTTATTTTGGTTCGGCGAATCATCGAGCCATGAAGACAAAAAAGAGAGGGCACCTTTGTGGTACCCTCTCTCTGTGTATTGAGCTTATACTCGGTTTAGAGCTCAGCGAAGTACTTGATGGTGCGAACCATCTGGCTTGTGTAGCTGTTCTCGTTGTCGTACCAGCTGACAACCTGTACGAGGCTGTTGCCGTCCTCCATCTTGCTTACCATGGTCTGGTTAGCGTCGAAGAGGCTGCCGAACTTCATGCCGATGATGTCGCTGCTGACGAGTTTCTCCTCGGTGTAGCCGAAGCTCTCGTTGGTGGCAGCCTTCATGGCTGCGTTGATACCCTCGACGGTTACGTCACCCTTAACAACTGCGTGCAGGATGGTGGTAGAACCTGTGGGAGTGGGAACGCGCTGAGCGGCGCCGATGAGCTTGCCGTTCAGTTCGGGGATTACGAGACCGATAGCCTTGGCAGCACCTGTGCTGTTGGGAACGATGTTCTGAGCACCGGCACGAGCGCGCTGCAGGTCACCCTTGCGCTGAGGACCGTCGAGAATCATCTGGTCGCCAGTGTAAGCGTGTACGGTTGTCATGAT
>OCVV012850243.1_pt1 | contig 16892 bp, 13 predicted proteins | sample 1539721 | NCBI WGS metagenome assembly OCVV01 (sample SAMN02144230, study PRJEB22623) | gut metagenome | biome: sheep rumen | host: Ovis aries | place: New Zealand | reverse complement strand
GCTCGGCGTAGCCAAATCCTACAAATCTATTCAAAATCTGTCAAAATCTCATTCATATTTGTAAGATTTGAGAAGATTTGTGAGATTTCTCGCGAAGCGACTCCTTATACCGAACTGACGTTAGTAATAGAAAATCCTTTAAATCCTTGATTGTTCTTGGTAAATTGTACTTTGTACTTAATTGAGGTTCTTCATTCCTCATTCCTCATTCCTCATTTACCTATTCACACATCCCTTCCCGGGCACATTCCCTCAGCATCGTCCCACGACAAGATGCTGTTCACCAGCGTAGCGGCGATATTGCTGCCACCCTTCCTGCCCTCAATGATTAGTTTGGGGACATGCACAAAACTCTTCACCATATATTTCGATTCGCACACATGCACAAAACCCACAGGAGCAGCCACGATGCCCACAGGATGAGCCCTTCCCTTGTGCATCAAGTCGCACAACTCCATCAAAGCAGTTGGAGCATTGCCAAACACAAACAACGCATCGGGATGCTCCTCTACCGCCAAGCGAATACCCGCCTGCGAACGGGTGATATTCTGAGAGGCAGCCATATCCGCAACCCTTTCATCTTGCAGATAACATTTCACCTCCATGCCGTAGCGCTGACAAGCCGCCCTGCGAATGCCACTTGCTGCCATCGTCACGTCCGTAATGATACAACCCACCCTTCCATCCTTCATCGCCTCATATATCATAGGAACAGCATTCTCATCCGCATAAAGCAAGTTTTCCATCTCGAAATCCGCCGTCGTATGGATGGCATGAATCATCGGCCAAAGCCTCCACAGTGGTACCTCCTGATTCGACAACTCACTTCGAATCCTTCGAAAACTCTCCATCATGATGGATTGCCCAGGCCCCCTCCCAGCCTCAAGACCCACCCCAGCCCTCCCTGTGAGGGAGGGAGTAGTCACCCGGATGGCTATTCTCTCCCCCTTGGGGGAGCTGGAGGGGGCTGGACGGCTTCTCCTCCCCTTGGGGAGGTTGGGAGGGGCAAGAGGGGGGCTGGATGGTATCTCTCCCCCTTTGGGGGGAGTTGGAGAGGGGCTATACCCTCTCGGCGTCACCATTTTCCCATGCCACACATAGCTCTGCGAATTACCTATCAGCACCACGGTAAACATATCCACATCCTCAGGGTCGAAATCCTTCAGTGTAGTGACACAGACCCTTTCCTCTTCCCTGCCCGCCTGACGTACATAACCCACAGGCGTATCCCCATCCCGCCACTGCAAGAAGATTTCCTTCAACCTATACAATTGCCAATAGCGTCCCCGACTCCTTGGATTATAGATGGCAGTCACGAAGTCCGCCTCCGCAGCCGCATGGATTCGACGCTCAATCCGCTGCCATGGAGTCAACAAGTCCGACAGCGAAATGACACAAAAATCGTGTCCCACGGGGGCACCCAACAGGGCAGCCGCCTTCTGGAACGCACTGATGCCTGGGCGCACACCTATCTCCACGTCCCCCTCCCTCTCGCTCGCCATCTCGCAAACGAGAGGAGCCATGCCATAGATGCCAGCATCCCCACTACTCACCACCACCACCCTCTTGCCCTGCTCAGCCCATTCAAATGCTACTTGGGCACGCTCACGTTCCTGCTTCATCCCTGTGTCCACACACTGGCATTCGGGAGACATATACGCCCGAATGAACTGGAAATAATAGCGATACCCCACCACCACATCCGCATCACGCAACACCGACACCACTGCTGGAGTGATGTCGTCCTCACTTCCGGGACCTATGCCCACTACATCGATTCGTCCTTTCATCTTTCGGATTTTCTATTCAGGTAGCAAATTTACAAAAAACTAATGAAATGTACATCATCCAAACCGAAAATATGACAATTCACTTCGTGGAAGGAGAAACTCTTTTTTGCTATAGAAGAATCTGTGCACTACGAGAGGAGAAAAATCGAATTTCACTTTCAGTTTGAAAGGAGCAGAGTAAGGGTTTAATAAAGAGAACGAGCCTTCGCTTTGGATAGCATGAGCCTTCGTTTGGGATAGAATAAGCCTTCGTTTGGGATAGAACGAGCCTTCGTTCTATGAGGTAGTCCCCTATTGTAGTTTTTGCATAAACTTTGTGGTGCTGAGCATTTGGATTGGGACGTGGCGGCATGGAGCAAGGACGAGGCTAAACACACGTGGCAGGGCTCATCGAACGCTTTCGAGTCCCTGCCACTCACTTTAATTGAAAAACTTTTTTTTGGATGTTTGGTGTTTAAAGGTGGTCACGCTCCTCGCTTCACGCTTCACGCTTCACGCTTCACGCTCCTCGCTTCACGCTCCGCGCGTTTCATTCTGGATTCTTGGAATGGTAGTAGTCGAGTGGTTCGCCGATGATGGCTGCGCGTGTGTGGTTCATCCAGATGAGTCGGACGGATGGGAGTTCGAGGAGTCCCTTGACGATTTGTGTCTGGTCGTTGCAGTTGTAGCCGTGGCGTGAGAAGTAGCATTTCCATGAGGTGTCTTCGACTTCGCCTTGCGGGTTGGCGTGGTATGTTTGTTTCTGCTGGTCCCATGCGTCGTCGTCTCCTGCCATGTCGTTGTGTGCGTGGTCTCCTGCTATGGACATGAGTGGGTGGCAATAGACGGTGCCCGTGTTGTGTCCGTTTTGCTGCATTCGCTGGTGTACGTTGGTCTTGAAGTTGTGTGCCATGTCAACGGTGCCTACGTAGTAGTGGGGGTTGATGGCTTGTAGTGCTTGTTCGAGCTGTGTGTATCGCTGGTTGGCTTTGTAGGTGTCGTAGGAGTCGGGGTTGCCGTGTCCCATGAATGCCACGATGGAGTTTTGTGCGTAGTTGGCATAGAGTGTGTTGAGTGCTGCTGCTACGGCTGGCACGTCGGTCTGTGCGTCTTGGAGGAGTGGTACTCCGAGCTTGAGGGTGACGTTGGAGAGGTAGGTGTCGCTGATGTCGCCGTCGGCATTGTTGGCGAAGTCTTTGATGTAGTTGATGACGCGTGTGTATTCTTCTCCTGGTATGACTTGGAGCGACTGGATGATGATTTCGTCGTAGTTGGAGTTGGCGAATGCCTTGAGCCAGTAGTTGGGCGAGTAGAAGTGGCGTGGTGCCACGTTTTCGCCTGCTGCTGCGCGGTTGATGCAAATGGCTGACGAGAAGGAGAGGAAGACGTCATAGCCTGGGAATGCTTCTTTGTAGGCTGCCACGGTGGTGTCGAAGGCGTTGTATGCCTGTTGCCATGTTGAGCCGAAGGCTACGAGCAGGATGGCCTTGCTGTTGTGCTTGTTTGAGGCGACGGTGTTGTTGACTGCGTTCTGGTAGCGTACTACGTTGCTTTCTTCTTGGTCGTCGCTGCATGCTGTGAAGCATGCTGTTGCTGCGATAGCCATGATGGCTATCAGGAGGTTCTTGATTTTTTTCATAACTTAATGATTTTTTAAATTAAATTTATTAAAAACTTTGGTATGTTAAAAATTAAAATTTATTTGAGTTTATACGTTTTTTTTAGGAAAGAAATTAAAATAATTAGAATAATTTTTTCAGAAATAATATGTTTTGAGTTTTTAAGTCTAAGGTCTGAGGTCTAAAGACTAAGGTCTGATGTATATCTCCTAAAGAAATCGGCAAAATCGGCAAAATTTTTAAAACTTAGTACATTTAGCCTATTTCTTTAGGAGACTTTTTACGCCTTTGACCTTTGACTTTCGACCTTTAGCTTTTTTAATCAATCTGTGTCGTCATTGTTTCTGGGTATCGTTGTTTTGTGGTTTCTTTGTTCTCCGCGTGTAAAGCGTATGGCGAAGGAGGCGTAGAGGGTGGTGCCTGGTGTGGTGGTGCCGAGGTGGAGTCCGTGGTCGGTGCGGTCCACATGGTTGAAGATGTTGTCGATTCCTGCCTCGATGGCGTAGGTGAGGTGTGGCTTGGTGGCGAACTCGTGGGTGGTGGCGAGTTTCCATATCTGGTAGGCTTTTCCGTTGCCGTTGATTTGGTAGTATCGCTTGGAGGACATCTTTCCGTAGATGCCGACTCCGAGTCGGTAGGCTGGTGTGAAGTTGTGGCTCCAGGTGGCGTATGCGTTGGCTTTGTGGTGTGCCGTTCCGTCGATGGTGATGTGCTTCATGCGCTCATGTGTGGCGTCGTAGGTGTTGGCGTGTGTGTCGAGGTAGCTGTAGTTGAGTGCAAAGGCAAACTCGCGATGTGTGTAGCGCAGGGAGAGGTCGATACCATAGGTCTTGGCGTCGTCGATGTTCTGGTACTGCCGTGTCTTGATGGGCTGGTACTGTATGTAGAGTTCTTCGGGGGCCTGGTAGTTGGGTATGGTGACGAGTGTTATCATGCGGTCCACTCGGTTGTGGTAGGCGGTGAGGGCGATGGAGAGGTGGTTGTGTGTGTATTCGACTCCTGCGCTGAGGTAGTTGCTGCGCTGGGGTGCGAGTTGTTTGTTTCCGAGATAGAGGTATGTGCCGCTCATTTGTCGCACGTAGCGGTAGTGGAGCTCTTTGGGTGTTGGTGTTTTGAATCCCTGGCTCCAGGTGGCTCTCAGTCGCCAGGCTTCACGGAGTCGGAGCATGGCTGAGATTTTTGGGGTGAGCCGGAAGCCGAACTGCTGGTTGCGATTGAGGCGCAGTCCCGCTGTGAGGTTCAGTATGTGGAACGGGTTCCATTCGTCCTGAAGGTAGAGTGCCGCTGTGTTGTCGGTGGCTTTACCGCCTTCTACTCGCAGGGGTGCTTTCAGCCAGTCGTATCGCCACTCGACTCCTGCGCTGAGCCGTTGGTGGTGGGGCAGTTGGAACACGCCTTTGAGCTGTGCCATCGCTCGCCGTTGGTCGCTCTGCAACTGCTGCTGTGAGGGGAAGTAGGGGTAGTAGTTGGTGAAGCGTCCGTTGATGTAGCCATCGGTGAGGGTGGTGTCGGTGAAGTGGTAGTAGTAGGCATGTCGATTCCAGTCGAGGTCGAGGGTGAGCTGGTCAGTTGGGTTGATTATCCACTTTGCTCCTACAGCCGCTGATGCGTTCTGATAGACGAAGTCGTAGGTGTTGACATCGGTGGATGGGTATTTTCCGCTTGGGCGGTAGATGCGCTTGCGGTAGATGGTTGCTTGGGCATGGAACTGTAGATGCTTGCTTGGCTCGAAGGTGAGTTGCTCGGCAAGTTGCCAGTTGGTGTAGCGGTTGACGGTTTTGTTGCGGGAGTCGGTGATGAGGAATTCGGTGAGTGCTGGTGCTTCTACGCTGGTGTTTTGCCATCCGTCGGTGTGCTGGAGCTGGAAATTGGTGTAGCTGCTCCATTTGCCTCGATGGTATGCGATGCTGTTGTGCTGCCTCAGGTCGCCATAGCTGCCTGCGCGTGTCTTGTTCTCCAGCTGGATGCCTTGCTGGTGGTGTTTCTTGGTGATGATGTTCAGCACTCCGGCTATGGCGTCGCTGCCATAGAGTGCAGAGGAGGCTCCTTTCACGATTTCGATGCGCTCGATGTTGTTGGGGTCGATGAGTGCGAGGTCGTTTTCTCCTCCCACGTCGCCATGTATGCGTTTTCCGTTGATGAGTATGAGGATGTAGCTGTTGCCGAGTCCGTTCATCTGCATCTGACTCCCCATGTCGCCTTCGTTGAAATCGAATGAGGCTGTGAGCATACCCAATATGTCTTCCATGCTTTTTCCTGCGAAGTTCTTCAGTGTCTTTCCGCTGATCACTTCTGTTTGCACGGGTGCATCCTTGAGTGGATGTTCTGTGCCTGTTCCTGTCACTACGACTTCTTCGAGGGTGAGTTTCTTCTCGATGTCGCCAACAGTTGGAGTCTGCGCTTGGAGGGTGCGGACACAACAGAGGGTCAGGATGACATAGATCACCCTGATTGTTTTCAACGGCAGATGACTTGGATTCATCAGATGTATATGAAAACTGAATATATGAGTTGACACGATTTTTTTTTTTCTTATCTGAAACCACAGATGGCGCAGATGAACACAGATTATTTTTCATCAGGATAATCTGAAAAAATCAGATAAATCCAGCACGTCGGTGCGATGTGTTTTTATGGAACCACAGATGGCGCAGATGAACATTGATATTTTTCAGTTAAATACACTTCCATCAGAATGAGTATCAATATTGTTTTCATTGTTAATATAAGCGTAATTTTATGCTGGCGTATGCTGTACGTCCAGGGTTGAGCGTGGCATAATTGCTGTTGTAGGGACGGTCGTCTTTCCAATTAAACAAGTTCTCTATGCCTACGCCTGGCTCAATGACGAATTTCTTCAGACGAAAAGCATGACTGGTGTTGAGATTCCACAGGGTGTAATGGGGGGCGTAACCGTAGGTTTCTGAATACCTGCGACTATAGATTTGCCCGTTCAACGAGGCATTCATTGTATAGACACCCCATGTCCTTGTCCATCCTGCTCCGAGCGTCCAGGAGTTCTTGATGGTCTTGTCGAGCGGATTGCCTGTCTCTTCGTCTTTTGCATAGAGGTAACTGAATGCTGCCCGCAGGGAGAAGCCATAGCCGAGGTGGGCGATGGCACTGAGATTCACACCGAAGAGTTGGGCGCGGTTGATGTTCTGACGCTGACGAACTGTTTTGTGGCCGTATTTACTCATGGCTTCGTCGCCTGTGGATATGGTGGCGTAGTCTATCATGTCGCGCACTTTGTTGAGAAACACGCTGCCCGACAACGAGAACCATCGGTAATTGTATTCGGTGTTGAAGGAAAAGTAATTGCTCTTTTCTGGCTTGAGGTTCTGATTGCCAAGAGTCATACGGTCGGTGGTCTTGGCTATGTCGGTGGCATACACTTCGCTGAGTGTTGGAGCCTTGTAGCCTGCCGAGTAGCTGGCACGGATGTTCAGATGGGGAAGCGAATAGAGAACAGACACGTTCGGGGTGGCATAGCTTCCGAACACGTTGTGATACAGGTATCTCAAACCGACAAGCGCCTTCAGCTGAGAGAGTATCTTCACTTCGTCCTGGGCAAAGAGCGCGATGGTGTTGTCCGTTTCCTTGTCTATATTATCAGAAACACTCTTAAGGGCATCGAAAACGAACTCACTGCCTACACTCAGCTTGTGGTGCTTACCCAAATTGAAGATGCCTTTCAGCGATGCGTTGTGGTAGCGAGTGCGCTTCCGCAACACGTCGTCGCCTGCTTCGAACGTGCCACTCTTCTTGTAGTAGTTGTACTTGCTATTGAAGATGTCTGTATTGAAATCCGCCGTGAGGTAATTGCCATCCTTGAGTAGCCACTTCGCACCAGCAGCATATCCATAGCTTTCATGGAATACATCGTAAGCATAGACATCGAACGGACGGTTTGTGACATTGCGGTAGTAATCGCCTTCTGCATAGAAGCTCAAGTGGTCGTTCACATCGAAGGTGAGACGCTCAGTGAGCAAATTCGTGTGATACCCAGTGGATGCAATCTTGTTCGTTTCCACCAGTTCGCCTTTCTTCTCCTCGTAGGGCGAAAGCTGCCAGCAGTCTGCCGTTTCATACTGATAAGATGTGTAGCTGCCGACTTTTCCTTTCTGCACATCGACATTCACACTTTCCGACACCCTCGCCTTGCTCCGCACTTTCGTGTCGCTCTGCACAGAGATCGAGTTCTTAGCATCATCGGTAATGATGTTGATGACACCGCCCAGGGCATTCGTACCATAGAGCGTACTCGAAGCTCCATTCAGCAACTCGATACGCTTGATGTTATTCACATTGATGCGACTGAAAGCATCGTCGCCACCGATTCTTCTTCCGTTCAATAAAAAGACAAAGTAATCATCGCTAAGTCCGTTGAAATTCAGGAACGTACCCATTCCGTTCGTCATGGTAGTAAAGCTCGGGGAAAGCATCTGCAACACTTCGTCCACTGTCGTGGCATTCACTTGCGCAATGTCCTTCTGTGTCAGCACATGCACAGGCACAGGAGAATCCTTCAGGCGATGGTGTGTACCCGTTCCGGTGACAACCACCTGTCCAACATTCAAGTTGCTTTCCTTCAACTCTATCTGCAACCCACTGCCACCATTCTCCACACGAACGCTTTGCGGCTCATAGCTCACATGTGTCACACTCAGCAACAGACTACCATCCGACAAGCCTGACAGCTGAAACTCGCCATCGGCGTTCGTCACTGCCTTTTGCATACTCTTGTCAACACGCACATACGCACCAGCGACAGGACGACGAGAACCTGCATCCACAACCCTTCCACTGATGGCCACTTGTGCCACCACACTCACAGAAACGAACATGCACATCATGCCCAACAACACGAACTTTCTCATTAGCACTTTGGGTCTTTTCCGCTGTCCTTAATCCCGAGGAACACACGGAGAATTCTACATTTTTCACAGATTGGCAGGTTTCCTGGCTTTCTCCTGAAGAACGCCTTCCCAATTGGAAACGTGATTTCCAATCAGTGGCTTCAGTTGTTCTTCTGAAATGGGGAGATTACAGTAGCGGGCACTGTTCAGGATTTTCACCTGATTCCCTCTTATACCTTGAACCGAAATTCAAAATATCACCAATTGCGCTGCAAAGGTATGAATAAAATTTGTATCTTTGCAACATATTATTAAAAAAATCAAGAATTAAGCTTAAAAACACGTCAGTTCGGTATAAGGAGTCGCTTCGCGAGAAATCTCACAAATCTTCTCAAATCTTACAAATATGAATGAGATTTCGAGAGATTTTGAATAGATTTGTAAGATTTCTGCCTCGTAGAGGCACTACAAAAGAACATCTTTTGTTATATCGAACTCACGTATCCTTGGTTCAAAAAACAACGTTTTCGTTTTTTCAAACATAGTCAAATGAAAAGCAGCTCATTCCTCATCGCAGCAACCAATTCGGGGTGCGGCAAGACAACCATCACCGTCGGCCTGCTTCGAGCCATGCAACGCAGAGGCATCCATGTCGGAGCCTTCAAGTGCGGACCCGACTACATCGACACCCAATACCACCAAATGGCAGCGGGCACGGAATCCGTCAACCTCGACTCACGCTTCGCCAGCAAAGAACACCTGAAGCAAGTCTTTGCACACTATGCCAAGACAGTGAACGTGGTAGAAGGTGTGATGGGACTCTTCGACGGCTACGACCGACACTTCGGCAGCACAGCAGAAATAGCTGCCATCCTCAACATCCCCGTCGTTCTCGTGATCAACGCACGAAGCATCGCATACAGCGCAGCCGCCATCATCCACGGATTCAAAACCTTTCGCACAGACATTCATATAGCAGGAGTGATATTCAACCAAGTGGGAAGCGAGCGACACGCCGTCTTCCTCCAGCAGGCCTGCCGCGACACTCAGACCCCATGCCTCGGATGCATACCACGACTCGAACAACTGCAAATGCCATCACGCCACCTTGGACTCTCACTCGAAAATCAGCAACACATCCAGCAACTCATAGAACGGGCTGCCGATGCCGTCGAAGCACACATACCCATCGAAACACTACTGCAGGAAACCCAAAGGACAAGGGGCAAAGGACAAGGAACAAAGGACAAGGAACAAGCTTCATCCTCAGCCCTCCGCATCGCAGTTGCTCGCGACTCCGCATTCAGTTTCACCTACCGAGAGAACATCGACCGCCTCAGGCAGATGGGGGACGTCACCTTCTTCTCACCACTCACCGACAACACGATACCCCCCGACACCGACCTACTCTACCTGCCAGGAGGATACCCCGAATTCCACCTTCCACAGCTCAGCAGCAACCATAGCATGAAGCAAAGCATACGCAACCACATCGAGCAAGGACGACGCTGCCTCGCTGAATGCGGAGGAATGATGTACCTCTGCACCGCCATCATAGGCATCGACGGAAAACGCTACCCCATGACCGACATACTGCACCAAACCGCCACTCTACAAGACATGCGCCTCCACCTCGGCTACCGCCAATGGAAAGGACACACCACACAAGGCAAGGCTTTCGCATTCCAAGGACACGAATTCCACTACTCACGCATCCTCGAAGAAGACAAGGAAACAAGCCCAAGCCCCACTCCACCCATCTACACCTACAAGAACCTCCGCGCATCATACATCCACCTCTACTGGGGAGACAAGAACCTACTACAGCTCTGGGAGTAAAACAACACTATCATAACTCATAGACACGAAAAGGGCATACAATTGAACTCAAGCTTTAAATAGGAAAGAGGATGAAGATGATTTTTTTCATGATATGGCTTTCGTTTCCCGAAATAATTAGTACCTTTGCAGTGGAAGAAACGAACCGGCATGGTTCGGACTTCCATTTCGAATCGTTATGTATCTGAAAAACGGACTCTCTATGAAGTATTACCTGCTATTGGCTTATCTCGTTATCTGTCCCGCTTTAGCCTGTGCCCAGGGGACGTTCCCCATTGTCAACATTGACTCGACCGCGGCGGGTGTCTGCCTCAGCCAACTCAACTACGCGCGTGCAGAGTCGCTCATCCGAAAAGAAATGGCAACGGCAAAAAGACAAAAGAAACCGACCGAAAGGATGGAGCTGCTGCTGAAGCAATGCAACAAGGGGAAGGCGATGCTTCGCAACACGGACAGGGTGGTGGTGGTAGATTCAACCGTGTTGCCGAAGCAGGAATTTCTTTCGGCATACATGTTCAGCCCCGAAGTGGGGAGCATCACGATGGACAACAATGGGCAATCAACTTGCTACACCAGCGAGTTGGGGAACCGGACAATCCGTGTACGTCCAACTAACGACTCCATCCTTGCTCTGCAAATGCTGTATGGCGACTCGGGAACGCTGAGCACGGCGAACGGAAGCTTCGTGAAGGGCTTAGATGTGACGGGCGACACGAACTATCCGTTCATGATGATGGACGGGGTGACACTGTACTTTGCTGCGGCAGACAAGGAGGGACTTGGGCATTACGACCTCTACGTGACGCGTTTTGACGCTGAATCAGGCTCTTTCTACGCTGCCGAGAACCTGGGATTCCCTTACAACTCATACGCAAACGACTACTTACTGGTGATTGACGAACTGAACGGCGTGGGATGGTTCGCTTCCGACCGCTATCAACCTGAAGGGATGGTGTGCGTCTATACGTTCATCCCGAATGCCAGCAGGCATCCCGTAGATTTCGAGAACACGGACGCAAGCGTTGTGACTGAATGGGCGACTCTTCGCCCCATCCGCTCAACGTGGACGGCCGAGAACGAGCCTCAGCGCATCAGTGTGCGCCAGCGACTTGCGCTGCGTTCGGCAGATGCCGACCAAGGAGGAAAGGGCGATTTCGAACTGGTCGTCAACGACCTCTATACTTATTCGCGCTTTTCCGACTTCCGCAACGCAGAGGCTCGGGAACTCTGCAAGGAATGGGTACAGAAACGGAAGAACCTCAATGCCCTCTCGACGCAGTTGGACGAGCTGCGCAGTTCTTTCGCCAACTCCAACCGCACGAAGCAGAACGGCATGCGCCAGCAAATCCTCGACCTTGAGAAACGTGTAGAACAACTGGCACACGAGGTGGCGCAGGCAGAAAAGGACATCAGAAGGAAGGAACTGCAATGAGTGAAAAGCCTAGATGAAGTACAAGGTACAATTTACTAAGTACAATCAGGGATTTAACGTGAGTTCGATATAACATAATAAGTTCTTTTGTAGTGACTCTACGAGGCAGAAATCTAACAAATCTATTCAAAATCTCTCAAAATCTCATTCATATTTATATGATTTGAGAAGATTTGTGAGATTTCTCGCGAAGCGACTCCTTATACCGAACTGACGTTAAATTAAGGCTTTTAGCTCTCTAAGATATTTAACTATTAACTGACCTAAATTCAAGGTTTTATCATGAAAAAGACATTTCCAGCTTCAGAGCTCATCATCAATGCGGACGGCTCGGTTTTCCATTTGCATGTGCGCCCCGAGCAACTGGCAGACAAGATTATCCTCTGCGGTGATCCAGGACGTGTGGATACGGTTGCTACACATTTCGACACGAAGGAATGCGACATACAGAGTCGCGAGTTTCACACCATCACTGGCAGCTACAAGGGAAAGCGCATAAGTGTTATTTCCACGGGCATCGGCTGCGACAACTGCGACATAGTGATGAACGAGATTGACGCACTCAAAAACATCGATTTCGAAACGCGCACAGAGAAGGAGCAGCTGACTTCGCTCGAAATTGTGCGAATCGGCACGACTGGCGGTTTGCAAGCTTATACTCCGATTGGCACTTTCATCATTTCCGAGAAATCCATTGGCTTTGACGGCTTACTTAACTTTTATGCAGGACGAGACGAAGTGTGTGACCTTGAATTCGAGAAGGCGTTCACGGAGCATCTTCACTGGAACCACCGCTTGCTCCATGCTCCTTACGTCATCGACAATTCGAAGGAACTCATCGACCGCATCTATTCGCCTGAACTTGGCATGGTGAAAGGTGTTACCATCGCTTGCGGTGGTTTTTACGGACCCCAAGGACGACAACTACGCATACCACTTGCCGACCCTGAACAAAACGAGAAGGTGGAATCCTTCGAATACAAGGGCTATCGCATCACGAACTTCGAAATGGAATCATCGGCCATCGCTGGTCTCGCTGCCCTGCTCGGACACCGCGCCATGACGGTTTGCATGGTGATTGCCAATCGTCGTACACTGGAAGCCAACTCTGGATACAAGAACCAAATCGACGACCTCATTCGCATTGTCCTCGACAGAATTTAGGAACAATGAAATAATAACTTGGTATAAATGACATGATTCTTTAGGAAAGGAACCACGAATTGCACGAATTTTCACTAATTATTCTTAAACTATTATTTAACCAAATTTCACGAACAAAAAAATGCTTGCATTTTTAAATTAGAGAAATTGGCTACGCCGAGCTGAAGGTTCGTTTAATTCGTGCAATTCGTGGTTTCTTTCCTAAAAAAACGTACCAACTTCCTTTTTTACGATTACTTAAAATTCATCAACTCCTCTCAGCCATGCACGATACCATTTGCGCTCCCTCCACGCCAGCTGGAGGTGCTATAGGAATCATACGAGTCAGCGGACCTCAATCCATAGAGTTCGCTGACCGCTTTTTCACATCCCCTTTTAGACAGCCTCTGGCTACAGCTAAAGGACAGACTCTCCATTTTGGTACATTGACAGATGCTGACGGAAACATCATCGACGAAGTGCTACTGAGCCTGTTTCGAGCACCACACAGCTACACGGGCGAGGATGCCATAGAGATTTCGTGTCATGGTTCTCGCTTCATCATGAATGCCATCATGGAGCGACTCATTCAACTCGGTTGCCGCCAAGCACAACCAGGCGAATACACAAAGCGCGCTTTCCTCAATGGGAAAATCGACCTCAGCCAAGCAGAAGCTGTTGCCGATCTCATTGCATCAAACAGCCGTGCTTCCCATCGAACAGCCATGTCACAACTGCGGGGACATTTCTCGTCTGAACTTTCACAGCTACGAGAACATCTACTAAAACTCACCTCTCTCCTCGAACTGGAACTGGATTTCTCGGAGCATGAAGATTTGGAATTCGCTGACCGCAGTGAATTGCTCCACTTAGCTCAATCCATCAGTGACCATATATCCCAACTGATTCGCTCTTTTCGAACAGGGCAAGCCATCAAGCAGGGAATCCCTGTGGCAATTGTCGGGAAGACAAACGTAGGGAAGAGTACACTTTTGAACCAACTGCTACACGATGAGCGTGCCATCGTTTCGGACATTCATGGCACGACCCGTGATGTGATTGAGGACACAACCGACATCAATGGCATCACCTTCCGTTTCATCGACACAGCTGGAATTCGACAAACCACCGACACGGTGGAGTCGCTTGGCATAGAACGCACTTACAAGAAAATCGGTGAAGCCAGCATTATCCTCTGGGTGATTGATGAGCAACCAGAACCAAAAGACATTGCTGAAATACAACGCCTCACCGAAGAAAAATCGCTCATCATCGTACAGAACAAAATCGACAAGGACAACCACCGCTTTTCTGTGACAACACTCTCGCACTCTGTTCCTTACATCCCCATTTCTGCCAAACAGTGTTCAGGCATATCGGAACTTGAATCAGCCATTTATTCAGCTGCCCACCTTGACAACTGGCAGGAAAACACCACCATCATCACACATGCCCGTCATTATGAAGCTCTTCTTAGAGCCAAAGAATCCCTGTCGCGCGTCATCAACGGGCTCCAAAACCAGCTCTACTCCGACCTCCTTGCGGAAGACCTCCGCATCACACTCTCCCACCTTGGCGACATCACTGGCGGCACCATCACTCCCAACGAAACTTTGCAAAACATCTTCAAGAATTTTTGCGTGGGAAAGTAGATTCTGCGTGGCAAATGCACCTTTGGCGATCTGACAGTTGAGTTCTGCCAGAAGTTCCAATTATACCAAAAGAACCAAAATTATGTGCTAAGACACCTTATGAGTATGCTGGGACGGAGTACGCCGATTCCCGAGCTACGCTCGCCTACCCGTAGCCTTTCCATGGTGATGATAAACTTGGGTAATGTCATAAGACGCAAACTTCTTCTAATTGATTGATCTTTCGATCCAGTTCCACAATGTCGATGAACCCAGAGGCACGACACACCTCCCTGCCATCAAGCAAGAGCAATACGGTGGGACCAGAATAGACAAGGAAGCGACCGGCAATAAGCGGTTCCTCAATGATGTCAGTATAGAAAGCCTCCAACTTGGAATGGTTTTCGGCCATTCTCCGAACCTTGTCGAGCATAACATTGCAAACGCCACAATCAAGTGACTTTATATAAAATAGGCAGAACCGATGGTTGCTGATAGATTGCTCTATGTCGTTGATGTTCGTCAGATGGTTCATATTGTATATTATTTCTTGTCGGTATTAATCCCCGCCCGATGTGCCTGTCGCATCTGTTGGTCACGGGGAATATGATAAAGTCGGCCATCCTTGCGGAATGTAGCTCCGGTCTGCTTGAAGTGGAACGGCACATCGGCCTTAATGCATTGCTCACGGATGTTTAGAACCCAGTCATAGTCACATACACGGGCATCACGTCCAGACTCGCCACCAACAGTTACTTGCTCACACCAAGAGCCAAGGCCATCATGGAAATCTATGGTTTCTAACAGAGGTTCGCAGATAATGGCTTTGTGACGGATGGGCAGTTCCTTGAAGATTGGCAGACGCTCATCTGTGCGTCGCTGGTTCTCCATCGTGCAGCAGATGGTCACGTTCTCATAGCCGTCACCCCAATCCTCTGGCAGACATTGTGCAATACGCTCTGGTCGCTTCGTAACCATGTAGAAATGGAGGTCACTCCGTCTTTTTATCATCAGCCATGCATCTTCCCGCCATTCGTCCGCTTCCTTGATGAAGAAATCTGAGGTGAAGCACGTCCACATGAGCGTACCCGAAGGAACCTTCCAGTTGCCTTGTCGGTCTCGTCGTACGGGTAGATTGAACGTAGAGGTCTTCGTCACGACATTAGAGTCCTTCTCAAACTCCGCATCGCGCCTGAACACATAGCAATGCTGGCAGCCCTCGCTCTTCTTATGGCATCCATGCCATAGGTTCCACATTTGACCTTCGGTCTTCTTCGATCGCGACTCGGCAAAGCCCGAACATGTTCGGCTCTGCTCTCGCTGCTCTCTCATTTCACTCATCCTTATTCATTACATTTGTGTCTTAGGATTCTTGCAGAACCAATTTATGCTATTCCTAAAAGTTCAATTTCAAATATAAGCGTCGAACCACCGGGGATGCTTGGCTGAGAGAATTTGCCATAGCCCATTTCTGCTGGGATATACACCTTCCACTTGTCACCAATGTGCATCTGCTGCATGGCAATAATCCAACCTTCAATGAGGTCACATAGCCTACAAGCCAACGGCACACCGCCACGGCTACTGTCGAACGTCTTGCCGTTGATGGTCTTGCCCGTATAGTGAGCCGTCACGATACTTCTCACACTGGGCTTGGCACTTTGGGCATTACCCTCTGCTAACACCTTATAATATATTCCTTTCGGAAGTGCCTTCATGCCCTCCTCCTTGGCTTTTGCCTCCAGCCAATCCTTGTTGGCCAGTGCGTATTCACGTTTATTCATTATTTGTTTGTTTTAAAGTCCAACCGTTATCACCATGATATATCATCTGACGGGTCATGCCGCCATCGATATAGATGTTTTCACCCGTGATGAACCCAGCCTTGTCGGAGCAGAGATAGAGCACCATATTGGCGATATCCAATGAGTTGCCGACACGTCCTGCCGGCTGCTGACTGGCATCAGGACCCTCATGGACGGTGTAGGCTGTATCAATCCAACCAGGCGAGATACTGTTTACACGTACCTTTCCGGCAAGACTGACCGCCAAGGCATGAGTCAGAGCCGCTATGCCACCTTTTGCCGCCGTATAGCTTTCTGTCTGGGGCTGACTCATACGGTCGCGCGAGGAAGATATATTGACGATGGCCGCTCCCTTTAAGAAATGTGGAACGAAGAGTTTTGTGAGATAGAAAGGAGCCGTCACTCCTACACTCAGGGCATATTGGAACTCTTCATAACTGCACTCGTCAATGCCCTTCATTAGTGGCAGAGCATTGTTGATGAGATAATCCACATGTCCATGCTTCTCAATTACATCCTTTGCAAATTGTACCAACACTTGTTTGTCAGCAAGGTCGCTCACAAAGTGGTCACCCTTCTGTTTGTCGATTACGCAAAACCATGGCTCCAAGCTTCTCAAATTCTTCTGCTATACATTTTCCGATGCCTTGCGCACCACCTGTTATGACGACTACTTTATCCTTGAAATCCATATTCATTTCAGTTCGCTAAATTGGAATTTACTTATTTGCCAATTCCAACAAGTGATTCATCGCTTGTTTTTTAGTAAAGTCGCTATATTGAAAGGGCTTTTTA
>OCVV011256602.1_pt1 | contig 16892 bp, 15 predicted proteins | sample 1539721 | NCBI WGS metagenome assembly OCVV01 (sample SAMN02144230, study PRJEB22623) | gut metagenome | biome: sheep rumen | host: Ovis aries | place: New Zealand | reverse complement strand
GTAAGCGTTATGGTATAATTGCCCGATATGCAGGGAGCAGAACTTTGTTCTGCGTATCTGCAAGGGCATTTAGATAAATTATAATGAATGTTTTGCATTCATTATACCATATCGGAGAGCTTACGTCAAGATAGAATTTTAATCTTTATCCAGATCCTCGCTTCTGAATCTTGTAAACACGGCTTTGCCCTTTCCGTTTACTGCATAGAGACCTGCCAGCACTCCCGTAAAGTTGCCTGCGACCTCTGTTGAGAGGTACTTCGACTGTGCAGCACCGAGGTGGAAGCACCTGCCGTTACATTCAGCCTCAAATAGGTAGACGTGTTCATCAGCAGTAACATTCAGGGTGAGCCTTCCGCTGTCGAGCTCGATCACATTGTCAGCCTGACAAAGATCTCCCACACGAAGCCTTCTGAAAAGCTCAAAGCCTTTTTCGGTCTGCCTTACAGCAAGGTCATAGTGCTGATCCTCAGTCATATAGAGGGTGATACCGCCCTCGCAGTCGGTAACATCTATATCCACGCTTATAAACTGCTTCAAAGCACTCTGGCGGATACCTATAAAGGTCGGGGAGAGCTTTCTTTCCTCCAAGCCGTACTCATTCGGTTTAAGGGTGAAGCTCTCGTCTGTGAGCTCATAGCTTTCGGGATCGGGATTTCTCAGGTGTACCCACTGCAGTCTGTCGGCAAAGGTGATGTCAGCAGGCTTTTTCTGAACGGTATCGAGCTTATCTGTTTCAAACTTTTCAAGGCACTCACCGTTCACACCCACTCTGAACCAGCCGTCCTCATCAAACTCCATAGGGCACAGGCAGACCTCTCTGCCTGTAACGTGGTGCATAGTCCACATACCGATCTGCCTGAAAGCGAGGTTTACAAGCCACCAATTTCCGTTGTTGTCTTCAACTATATCGCAGTGGCCTGCTCCCTGAAGCTGATAGCCGCCCTTGTTGCGGTTTGTAAGTATCGGGTTGTGAGGACAGCTTTCAAACGGGCCGTAGGGGCTGTCGCCCTTGGCAAGCACGCACATGTGGCCGTACTCGGTGCCGCCCTCGGAGGCTAAAAGGTAGTAAGTGCCGTTTATCTTGTAGAGATGAGGGCTTTCAAGGAAGCGTCCGCCGTTTCCGTTCCAGATGCTTCTGCCTGCGGTGAGCTTTTTGCCTGTTTCCAAATCTATCTCGCACTGGACTATACCTCCTATGCCCTCATCATCGGAGCCGTTCGACATAAAGTAGGTTTTACCGTCCTCAAAATAGAGTGAGGGGTCTATACCGCCTTGTTCAACATAGAGGGGTTCAGACCATTCGCCGTAAATATTATCGGTCGAAACGTAGAAATTTCCGCCTGTGGTGGTATTTGTTGTCACCATATAGAAGTGCCCCTCATGGTATCTGAGGGTAGGTGCATAGATACCCGTGCAGGAGTTTGTGCTCTCAAGCGGGAGCTGGCTTTTTCTTGTGAGGGCGTGGCCTATGAGCTTCCAGTTTACAAGATCATCGCTCTCGAAGATCGGCACTCCCGGGAAGAACTGGAACGAGCTTGCGGCAAGGTAATATTTCCCCTCAGCCTTACAGATACTCGGGTCGGGAAAGCAGCCTTTTATAATGGGGTTTGAGTACTTCATAATAAATCCTCCTCAATTTACTCTAGGTAATAGGGAAAAGGTAATAGGGAACAGGTAAGGTATCGCCTACGGCGATGATTTAAAATGGGGCTTTGCCCCATACCCCTAGGTGATAGGTTATAGAAGAACTATGATCAGACTATCATAAGAACAGCAATTGAAAAAGTCTGCACTGCCTACGTGCCCGAATGGGCATCGTCAGCGAAGCTGACACCATACCTATTCCCTGTTCCCTATAACCTATTACCTAATTATCTATTCCCTGTTTCCTATTACTAAAAAAGCTTGTTGCCTATAAAATCGGCAGAGGCAAGTCGCCTCACCTCTGCTGAATCAACTTATGATTTTTCACTGACGAATTTGTGGTATGCATCGTTGAAGGTTTTGAGCTCTGAGTTCAGCGTAGGAGTGTAAGCTTCTTTTAGCTGGCTCCATGTGAACTGAGTATCGTTCTCATCGCTCTTCATTACCGAGGTGTAAAGGTAGGGGATAACAGCTTCGAGTGTTGCGTTGGTAGCTGAATCGTTGTCCGAAAGAACTGTCGAGATTCCGTAGCCGGGGTCGAAGAAGCGGACAAACTTGTTCGAGATAACCTCCTCGGTCATCATCTGATACATCTGCTCGGTGTAGTATGGCTGATTTACGAAGAACTTTTCCTTGCCTGCCTCACGGTATTCCTCCTGAGTGTTTGCAATTCTTGCACACTCAAGCCAGCAGCGCATAGCATCATTCTTCTTTGAGCCGTTTACCCACATATATGCATTTACTGCAAGGGTAGTGTAGAGGGTATCGGTGTTCGGGTCTTTCGGCATAGGAACTATAGCCCAGTTGTCGGTCTCCTTGGGAGTTACCGCCCACGTACCCATAGCGTAGAACAGAACGTTATTCTTGAAGGCCTCCGAGCACGAGCCTATCCAGTTAGCGTTATACAGACCCTCCTTCTGCAGATCATAAAGGAGTGATGCCGCACGGTCAAGGTCGGGGTCTTCAATGTTGTTTATGTACTCGTCCTTTTCGGCATCGTAGGTGATGATGGACTTTCCTGTGGAGTGGAAGATAAACGGTGCAAACCAGCCGTTTACTCCCCAGCGTTCCTCATCGGCAGGAGCATTCTCAACGTATTCGGTCATAAGCTCATGCCATGCGTCCCAATCCCACTTGCCGTCAAGGTAGAGCTCATAAGGGTCATCAAGGCTGTTTTCCTCAAACACATCAACATTATAGGTCATAACCGACAGTGCTCCGAAGTCAACAGGCGCTACATAGTGCTCTCCATTCATGGTGTACTGATCGGCAGTTTCCTTAACGTCAGACCAGATAGGCGAATCAAAGTCAACTATCGGGTCAACAGGCTGGAACATTCCCTTAATGCAGTTTGCGGGGAAGGTCATAGCGGTTTCGTACCAGAACATATCCGGTGGGTCATCGGCGAGAAGCCTTGCGGCGAGGTCGTCATATTTCTTCATCGAGCCTGTTCTTGTGTAGGAGATCTTTCCGCCCTTCTGCTCAAATAGGGCAAGGTCGGTTCTCTTTTCGGGAGATGACCTTGAAGGATTGATGTCGAAATAGGAGAACCACTCCAGTTCCTTTTCGGCACCATCGGGGATAGCGGCAATATCGTCTGAGCTTGCAACCTCAACGGTTTCCTTGAAAGAGCTTGCATCGCCCTTTGACGAGCCGTCGGATGAGCTTCCGCAGCCTGCAGCCGAAGCTGTCAGCAGCAGCGCCAGAGCTGCAATAATGCTTTTTTCAGCTTTCATAAAAATCTTCCTTTCGCAGTTTTTTCTCTTGTAATTCTGTCATTTTTGTGCTATAATAATAAGCCTAAGGTATTACTTTACAGAGCTATACCTCTTATTTTTCACTATAATTTTAACACGAAAAGCAAATTATTTATATAACATTACTGACACAAATCCGCACAAAAAAGACATCTGACCCCGAAAGGAGCATAGCTATGGACTTGATGGAGCCGATGAAAATGTACTACTTTTCTCAGGACGAGGACTTTCCGTTTTTTATCCAGCTGGGAGATCAGCAGGGAGACTTCAATATGCACAGGCACGAGGACTTCACCGAAATGGTCATAGTTACAAACGGAAGTGCCATGCACATAGTCGAAGACGAAAGCTATCCGATAAGCACAGGCGACGTTTTTGTAATCAGCGGAGACACCTCACACGGCTTTATGGATGCTAAGGACTTCAAGCCATTTAATATAATGTTTCGCACAGATTTTTTTCTTAACGCTGCTCAGGACCTTATGCAGACCGCAGGCTATCAGGCGCTTTTTGTGGTTGAGCCTAACCTCTCAAAATCGGGCGGCTTTAAGGCAAGGCTGAAGCTCCGCCCCGAGAACTACAAGAAGCTTTTTAATATCTGCAAGGATATGCTCTCCGAGCAGGAGAACAAAAAGGGCGGCTGGCAGACAAAATTCAAGGCGGATTTTCTTTCTTTGTGTACTCACCTCTCACGCTACTATGAGGACAGCAGCTCTCATTCCGAGAACGAGCTCTACTCTATAGCGGAGTCTCTTGCCTTTATTGAACAGCAGTACCTGACAGATATTTCCGTAAATGACATAGCAAAGCTTTCAAATTACTCACAAAGGCAGTTTCTGCGCATTTTCAAGCGAAGCTGCGGCTGCACTCCGACAGAGTACATAAGAAAGCTTCGGATAAGGACAGCCTGCAGGCTTCTGCGCTCCACTCCCGACAGTATTACCGAGATAGCACTTCGCTGCGGCTATGGAGACAGCAACTACTTTACCAGAGCCTTCAAAATTGAAACAGGCCTCACTCCAAGGTCTTACAGGGCGCTCAGGGATACACAGTAAGAGCACTGTTCGGGCTTATGATATGCAGTATGAATAATCAGAAAGGGAAAAATCGGCAGATTGCACAAAGTTTTTCAGAAGCAAAACGTTCAGAAAACGATTTCGGCAATGGTTTTCCGAAAACATAATTGTGCAAGATTACCAAAAGCGGAGCGCTTTTTGAGCGCTTTTCGGAGAAATGCAGATAAAAAAATGACTAAAAGGTCTGGAAAATTTTTTGAAATTGTGCTATTATATTATAGTATTGGTATACAGGGACTGTTGTCCCTTGAATATTTCTGATAATAATAGATTTTGAAAGGATGATTATCATGACAGTAAACAAGACTAAAGAGGGAAATAAGCTTACAGTTGCTATAGAGGGCAGAGTTGATACTACAACAGCTCCTGTTCTTGAGAATGAGCTTAAAGGTGCTATTGATGGAGTTGAGGCTCTCGTGCTGAATTTCAGCGGCGTGGAGTATATCTCATCAGCAGGACTCAGAGTGCTTCTCTCGGTTCAGAAGATCATGAACAGACAGGGTGAGATGAAGGTTACAAATGTCAGCGAGGACATTATGGAGATTTTTGAGGTAACAGGCTTCTCCGATATTCTTACTATTGAATAAAGAATCAGCAAAATATGAAAAGTATACTCTATATAAACTGTGCTGTAAGGCCTGATTCAAGAACAGCGGAGCTATCCCGCTGTGTTTTGTCATACCTTGACGGCGAAGTGTCCGAGATCAGACCTCATGAAATGGGGCTGCCGATACCTGATGATGCCTTCCTTAAAAAAAGGGACAGGCTTTCAGGGTGCGGCTTCAATGATCCTATAGCCGAGCCTGCAAAGCAGTTTGCCGAGGCAGACGAAATAGTGATATGTGCTCCGTACTGGGATCTGTCTTTTCCTGCGGCTTTGAAGCAGTATTTTGAGCAGATCAATATTATAGGGCTTACTTTTGCTTACAGCGAAAGCGGAAGACCTTATGGGCTCTGCAAGGCGAAAAGGCTGTTTTATGTGAGCACCTCGGGCGGTAAAATGGTGTCTGAGGAGTTCGGCTTCGGGTATGTGAAGGCTCTCTGCGAAACCTTCTACGGCATTAAGAACGTGGTTGGCTTCCGTGCGGAGATGCTTGACGTTATAGGCCATGATGCGGGCGCTGAGCTCGAAAAGGCAAAAACTGCAGTGCGGGAGTATTTTTCAGCAGAGGACTGATCCAACAATATAGGAGTGAAATTAATGAAAGAGCTTACTATCGAAGCAAAAGTCGATAACCTTAACGAGGTAACGCTGTTTGTCGATGAGATACTTGAAGCATCAGACTGCTCAATGAAGGCGCAGATGCAGATAGATATTGCCGTTGAAGAGCTGTTTGTAAATGTGGCTCACTATGCTTATGGAGACGGCGTCGGCATGGTTACTATAAGAGTTTCTGTGGAGGACTCAAAGGCGGTTATAACGTTTATCGACGGCGGAGTTCCCTATGATCCCCTTGCAAAGCCCGACCCCGATGTTACGCTCTCTGCTCAGGAAAGAGCTATAGGGGGGCTCGGAATATTCATGGTTAAGAAAAGCATGGATAGTATGGAATACGAATACACGAACGCTAAAAACGTTCTGACTATAACTAAGACGATCTCATGAGGTGACATAATTTGGTTCAGAAGTTTGGAATTAAGTTCGGGGGATTACAGCAGAAGATACTTAACCTTGTGCTTATTTTCATTTTGGCTATCATTGGCTTGTTTGCGGCTGTATCGGTATATCAGAGCAGGCATTTGACAAAGGTTGTAAATAAGGCAAGTGAAAAACAACAGGAGTCAATAAAAACAGTCTCTCAGGAGACTATGAATTATATCGTAAACGGGTCGCTTGCAAAGAATGCGGCTATGCAGGCTTATATGGCGGACAATACCTTTTCTGAGGTAAAAGCAAGTGTGGCTACACTTCAGACAATGACTCAGAGGGTATTTGAGCACGCTGAATTGTTCCCTGACAGGGCAGTGCCCGAGCCCGACCCTGCAAACGACGGCACTCCTGCAGTGCAGTTTGCCGCAAAAGCAGGCTTTGACCCCTCGCAGAGCAGATCACTGGGGCTTGTGGGAAATCTCAGCGATGTTCTGCTTGCGATGTATTCAAATTCGGAGAAGGTGAGCTCCTGCTTTATAGGTACACCTGATGGTGTTGCAGTATTTGCAAATGACAGGTCAGCTTCCTATGTTGATGAGAACGGCAAGCCCGTTACCTTCGATCCTACCGAAAGACCCTGGTATAAGGGCGCTGTCGAAAAAGGAGAGTTATATTTCACAGGCATTGAGCTTGATGCTTATACCGATATAAAGGGGCTTGTATGTGCAGCTCCCGTATACGTTGACGGAGAGCTCGTAGCCGTGGTAGGAGCAGATGTGTTCCTGACCGATATAGACAACTATGTAAGCAAATCAGGCTCTGAGGGCGATTTCGTTTTTGTTGTCAATAACAACGGAAATATAATTTTCTCTCCTGTGACAGAGGGTTCACTGGCACCGCAGCTTTCTGCAGATGCAATGGATCTCAGAGAGTCGCAGAATACTGAGTTTGCTGACTTTATCAGCAGCTCTCTTGAAAGAAACACTGCAACCAGACTTATAAACGTAGACGGAAAAGATTATTATATGGCAGGTGCTCCGATGGGGACTGTCGGCTGGACTGTGGTAACAGCGGTCGAAAAGAGTCTTACTGAGGTAACGACCCGGACAATGCTTGATCAGTATGACCAGATCAATAAAGATGCGAATGCGGATTTTGAGAAAGGCACAAAGAACTCAGAGAGGACTACTCTGATAATGACAGTTATACTTCTCGTTCTGGCAAGCACAACGGCTCTGTATGTTGCGGGACGTATCGTTAAGCCTATAGAAAAAATGACAAAGCGTATCGCTGATATTAAAGAGGGCGATACCTTCAAGATGGAAGAAGTATACCGCACAAAGGACGAGATAGAGCTCCTTGCACAGGCGTTTGAGACCATTTCCGCTAAAACAAAACAGTATATTATCGACATCACCAATATTACCAAAGAGAAAGAGCGTATAGGAACAGAGCTTGAGCTTGCAAAGAATATTCAGGCAGATATGCTTCCGAGTATCTTCCCTCCGTTCCCCGATAAGTCCGACTTTGATATTTTTGCATCAATGTCGCCTGCTAAGGAGGTCGGCGGAGATTTCTATGACTTCTTCCTCGTTGATGACGATCACCTTGCAATGGTTATGGCAGATGTTTCGGGCAAGGGTATTCCTGCGGCACTGTTTATGATGATGTCGAAGATACTTATAAACAACTTCGCAATGCAGGGCTATTCTCCGAAGGCTGTACTTGAAAAAACAAATGAAATGATCTGCAAGAACAATAAGGAAGAGATGTTCGTAACTGTATGGTTAGGAATACTCGAAATTTCAACAGGAAAGATCACTGCCGCAAACGCAGGTCACGAATATCCGATAGTAAAGCAGCCTGACGGAGAGTTCGAGCTGTTCAGAGACAAGCACGGATTTGTAGTCGGCGGAATGGACGGCATAAAGTACAGAGAGTATGAATTCCAGCTTCAGAGAGGCGGAAAGATATTCCTGTATACCGATGGTGTCCCGGAGGCTACAAACGCTGACAACGAGCTGTTCGGCACAGCCAGAATGCTTGAGGTGCTTAATAAAGATCCCGATATTCAGCCTGCACAGATGCTCGGAGAAATGCGTAAGGCAGTAGACGAGTTTGTGGGCGATGCACCGCAGTTTGATGACCTTACAATGCTGGGTCTGGAACTGGTTTAAGGATAATAGTAATAGGTAATGGGTATCATGTCAGCTTGCTGACTGTGCCCTTTCGCCTTGGTACAGGAGGAAAATCCAATGAAATCAAATGTATATGCACTGGAAAAGAACGAAAAGGATTTCAGCAACATTCCGAATGAGTCGCAGAAAACCGCTGAATATAACGGTCTTGACCGCAAGAGCACAATGAGGCTCAGACTGCTCTCGGAGGAGCTTATATGTATGCTTCCCGAGCTTCTCAATTACGGAACGGGAGAGTTCTGGATAGAAAGCCACGGCAAGAATTATGAGCTTCACCTGAAGGTTGAGGCTAGAGATCACTTCGATGTGGATATGGATAAGATACTCTCAGTCTCCAAAAGCGGAAAGAATGCCGCAGCCAAGGGCATTATCAACAAGATATGCATAGCTGTTGACTGTATGCTCAGCGACAGGGCAAAGCTTGCTGAGGCCGATCCGTATTCGTTCTATACTATGGGTATGTCAGATCACAGCGGAACTGCTTCGTGGTCGCTGCTTGATTACAGAAACAATCTGCAGAACAGCAGTGCTTCCGATAGCAAGGAAGAGGACTGGGACGAGCTTGAAAAATCTATAATCGCAAATCTTGCTGACGATGTTATTGTCGGTGTTATCGGCAGAAAGATAAATATAGTTATCAAAAAAGCTTTTAATTAAGAATGTCTCCTCGCTTCGGCGGGGAGCATCAGTTATAAAGGGTATTGAAATGGAGAAAAATCAGCTTTTCAGAAAAGCCAGTTTAGACAGCATCTCCTCACCTGAGCAGCAGACCGACTATATGCGGGTAACTAATCCTTCGCTGCTGCTCGTGCTCGGGGCGGTGCTTGTTCTTCTGCTTGGAGCAGTAACGTGGTTCTATTCAGCCAGAACAGAAACTACAGTCAAGGGTGCTGCACTGGTGAACAGAGGCACTGTGTCTGTGTACATCAGCGGAGATGACGCATCCGATGTAAAAGAAGGTATGATCGTAAGAGTCAGAGGCTATGAGGCCTATATAAATGAGGTAATTACTCATGATGACGGTACGGTGACAGCAAAGGCTGAGGCCGATGTCCATGACGGACTTGTTGAAGCAGAGGTCGTAACAGGAGAGCTTGACCCTATCAGCTTCCTGTTTGGCGACTGACGGAGGAATCAGATGAGCAAGGAAAAACGCATCAGACAGCCTGTTACAAAGGGTGTTGCAAAAGTGCCTGTAATAATGCAGCTTGAGGCCCTCGAGTGCGGAGCGGCCTGCCTTGCTATGATTCTGGCTTATTATGATAAGTGGGCAGCTCTCGAGCAGGTCAGGGCTGACTGCGGAGTGTCAAGAGATGGCTCTAATGCGAAGAATATCGTAAAGGCTGCAAAAAACTACGGCCTTATGCCCCGTGCCTTCAAATATGAGGTCGAAACCCTCAGAGAGAAGGGGTCTTTTCCCTGTATTATTCACTGGAACTTCAATCACTTTGTGGTGCTTAACGGCTTCAAGGGCGGAAGGGCTATCATAAATGACCCTGCAAGAGGCACTGTAAAAGTATCTATGGAGGAGTTCAGCAAAGCATTTACAGGTATCTGCCTGATGTTTGCCCCAAGTGAGGATTTCAAGCCCGAGGGCAAAAAGAAAAGCACACTTGCCTTTGCAAGAAAGCGCCTTAAAGGAGCAGGTGCGGCAGTGCTTTTTGTATCTCTTACTACAATAATTGCATATCTGTTCAATGTAATAAATCCTGTTATGTCGCAGGTGTTTGTGGATAAGCTCCTGACACAGAAGCAGACCGATATGCTGTATCCGTTTATAGGTATCATGTCGGGGCTTGCTTTGCTTCAGATAATTGTTGAGTGGGCAAAGGCGATATATTCTCTGAAAATAAACGGAAAGCTCGCTGTAATAGGCAGCTCAAGCTATATGTGGAAGGTGCTTAGTATGCCGATGGAGTTCTTTTCTCAGCGGCTTGCGGGCGACATTCAGCAAAGGCAGAGCGCTAATGCTACTATCGCAAGCACCCTTGTGAACACCTTAGCACCCCTTGTGCTGGATACTATAATGATGGTATTCTATCTGATAGTTATGATAAGGCACAGTCTGCTTCTGACAGCGGTTGGTATCGTGACTATCGTTATCAATCTTCTGATGTCAAACATCATATCGAAAAAGAGAGTTAATATTACCCGTGTGCAGATGAGAGATCAGGGCAAGCTTGCGGCAACTACAGTCGCAGGAATTGAAATGATCGAGACTATAAAATCAAGCGGCGCTGAAAACGGATTTTTCCGCAAATGGGCAGGATATCAGGCATCGGTAAATGCCCAGACGGTAAAGTTTGCAAGGCTGAATGAGTACCTTGGAATGATACCTGAGTTTCTTGCTCAGGTGGCAAACTACGTTGTTATGATACTGGGTGTGTGGCTCGCAATGGAAGGTAATATCACCCTCGGAGCTATAATTGCGTTTCAGGGCTTCCTGACAGCATTTATGGCACCTGCAACAACGCTTATCACCGCAGGTCAGACACTTCAGGAAATGAGAACCCAGATGGAGCGTGTGGAAGACGTGCTTGAGTATCCTGCTGACCCTTATGTAAAGGATATTCCGCTTGATGAGAATACCGACTACGGAAAGCTAAAAGGAAATGTTGAGATAAAAAATCTGACCTTTGGTTATTCAAGGCTGGCAGAGCCTGTAATAAAGGATTTCAGCATGGAGCTGAAGCCGGGGTCAAGTGTGGCATTTGTGGGAATGTCGGGCTGCGGAAAGTCAACGCTTTCAAAGCTTATCTCAGGGCTTTATCTGCCATGGGAGGGAGATATCCTCTTTGACGGAAAGAAAATAAGCGAAATTGACAGAAGCGTTTTCACAGGCTCGGTTGCTGTTGTGGATCAGGATATTATCCTTTTTGAGGACACGATAGAAAACAACATCAAAATGTGGGATAACACTATCGAGGACTTTGAAATGATCCTCGCTGCCCGTGATGCACAGATACACAGTGATATAGTCTCCCGAGTGGGCGGCTATCAGTATAAGCTTACCGAGGGCGGAACTAACCTGTCGGGCGGTCAGCGTCAGAGACTTGAAATTGCGAGAGTTCTCGCACAAGACCCCTCTATCATCATTCTTGACGAGGCAACAAGCGCCCTTGATGCCAAGACCGAATATGAAGTGGTAAAGGCTATCAGGGCGAGGGGCATTACCTGCATAGTAATAGCGCATAGGCTTTCAACAGTGAGAAGCTGTGATGAGATAATCGTGCTTGATAAGGGCGAGGTTGCCGAGAGAGGCACTCACGAGGAGCTCTACAAAAAGGGCGGAAAGTATCACGAGCTGGTTGCAGCCGAGTAAGGAGGCGAAGACTTAATGGGTTGGTTTGACGAACAGATCAGACAGCGCAAGCAGAAAGACCAGGAGGTCTTCGAGGACTCCTTTGTTGAGCTTGCAGGAGTTGTGCTCGGAAAAAAGGCAGCAAATGAAATGCATGATGAGCGCCTTGTTACAAAGGCTGCCGTAGAGGAGATACTAAAATACTATCATTATAAGGCGAAGGAGATTCCCGAAACCCTTCTTAATTCCGACGATCAGCTTGAGTATCTGCTAAGACCTCATGGAATAATGAGAAGAAATGTAAAGCTTGAAAAGGGCTGGTATAAGGATTCTTTCGGGCCTTTGCTTGCGTTTTTCAAGGAGGATTCTCAGGCGGTGGCGCTGATACCTAAGGGCATCAGAGGCTACTACTATACTGACTTTGCAACAGGCAAAAAGATAACGCTCAACAAAAAGAATGCAGAGCTTTTCGAGAGCGATGCCGTTTGCTTCTACCATCCGCTGCCTATGAAAAAGCTCGGAATAAAGGATCTGTTTGCCTACATGGCAGGCTCTGTCAACAAGAGCGATTATCTGCTTATTGTGCTTACAACACTGGCAGTAACAGGTCTGGGACTGATAATCACACCGATGGTAAAGGCTCTAACGGGCAAGGTTTATATGCGTGGAGATAAGCAGATACTCTTCGCTGTGGCTGTGTTTATGATATGTGCGGCGATCTCAACACAGATGATAAGCGCTGTCCGAAATCTGATAAACAACAGAATAACCACAAAGGTAACAGTCTCGCTTGAAGCGGCAACAATGATGCGAACGCTTTCTCTTCCGTCATCATTTTTCAGAAAGTACAGTGCAGGCGACCTCAGTACGAGGGTGTCCTCGGTGAGCCTTATCTGCTCTATCCTGCTCGGAAGCGTAATGCTGACAGGCCTTACGTCATTGTCATCTCTTTTGTATATTGTCCAGATATTAAAGTACACAGGAAGCCTTGTGCTGCCTGCTGCTGCAATAATACTGACTACGTTTATCATATCGGTAATAGCATCACTTATGCAGATACGCATAAGCAAGCAGCACCTTGAGCTCAATGCCAAAGAAGCAGGCCTTAGCTACTCGCTTATATCGGGAATACAGAAAATAAAGCTTGCAGGAGCAGAAAAAAGAGCCTTCGCCAAGTGGTCGAAGGTTTATGCTGAGAGTGCTTCCTATGTTTATGATCCGCCGACATTCCTGAAGGTTAATACTGTTCTGACGGCTGCCGCAGGTCTGATAGGAAATATTATTCTGTATTTTTCTGCTGCAAATGATGGCATTTCCACAGCGGATTTCTTTGCCTTCACAGCAGCTTTCGGCATGGTGACGGGTGCCTTTGCGGCACTTGCACAGATAGCGGTATCTATCGGACAAATTCCGCCGATACTTTCGCTTGCAAAGCCTATTTTAGAGACCGAGCCCGAAACCTCTGACAAAAAAGAGGTCGTAACAAGGCTTTCGGGAGTGATAGAGCTCAACAGTGTGAGCTTCCGATACAGCGAGAATATGCCCTACGTTATTGATAATCTGTCGATGAAGATCAAAGCGGGAGAGTATGTAGCGATAGTCGGGAAGACGGGATGCGGAAAGTCAACTCTTATGAGGCTGCTTTTAGGCTTTGAGACACCCGAAAGGGGAGCCGTCTACTATGACGGTAAGGATCTGAACACAATTGACCTTAAATCCCTGCGCCGAAATATCGGAACGGTAATGCAAAACGGCAGTCTTTTTCAGGGAGATATTTACTCGAATATTGTTATTTCAGCTCCTGACCTGCCGCTTGATGCCGCTTGGGAAGCTGCCGAGCTTGCAGGCATAGCAGATGATATAAGGGCAATGCCGATGGGAATGAGCACTGTTATCTCTGAGGGTCAGGGCGGTATTTCGGGCGGACAGAAGCAGCGTCTTATGATAGCAAGAGCTGTCGCTCCGAGGCCTAAGATACTCATGTTTGATGAGGCAACCAGTGCCCTCGACAATATGACCCAGAAGCACGTCTCAGATGCATTGGAAACGCTTAAATGTACCAGAATAGTTATAGCGCACAGGCTCTCGACTATTAAAAATTGCAGCCGTATAATTTACCTCGATAACGGCTCAATAGCCGAGGACGGCACTTACGATGAGCTGATCGCTCAAAACGGTAAATTCGCCGCATTGGTAAAGCGCCAGATGGTAGAATAACTGTCTGTAGTACCCGCGTGACTTGTTGGGGAAAACCTTTCTTCTGTATTGTGTTCTTAACGCAGTTAATTATGTATTATCTCCGAGGAGGTCATCCTCGGAGATTTTTATTATGCAAACTTAGTCATGCCAAGCTCGTCCATCTCTCCGTCAAGCCTGAACGCTTTGTCAGGATGAAATGTAAAGTAAATGACTATATGATTACCACAGGTCCTTGAACGTTTTACAGCCTTTTCGTGGACTTCGATTCGCTCAATAAAATCTCTCAGGAGCTCAGGCGTAACCTTTGAAATAGTTACATACCGCTTAGCCTTTCTGATGAAGTCACTGACACACTTCTCACGCACTTTCATTTCATCAAGCTGTGAGTTGAAGGAACTGAGCTTTGATTTCAGTTCAGTCTGCTCATTTTCAAAGCTTGCGGAGAGAAGTTCGTAACGCTCGTCTGTAATTTTGCTGTTAGACCTGTCCATGTAGAGAAGCTGTATTGCGTTGTCGATCTGCTTGATTTTAGACGCATATTCATCTCTAAGGCTCTCGGATTCTTTAAGCTTCTTTGCCGCTTCAGCTTCGCCGTTCTTCATTGCATCGCTGTAAAACTCGTCCGAGTGCTCCCTTGCGTATTTCGTCACCTTTTTCATTGCTCTTAACACTATCTCGTCGAGCACACTTTCACGAATGTAATGTGAAGTGCAGTCGCTTTTGCGGCTTTCATAGTGTCCGCAGCGGTAGCTATCGTATCCGTGGGCTTTATCCCGATTACGATACATCCTTGAACCACATTCTGCACAGTAAAGGTAACCTACATACTTGTCCAGCTCACCACATTTGTCTGCACGCTTGCGTCCTTCAAAGTGCTTCTGCACAAGGTCAAACGTCGCTCTTTCGATGATCGGTTCGTGAGTATTCAAGAAAACTCTCATATTCTCGGGAGCATTTTTGATGCGCTTTTTCAGCTTGTTGGACTTTGAATAAGTCTTGAAGTTGACCGTATCTCCACAGTATATCTGATTGGAGAGCATTTTTCGGATAGTGTTATTTGCCCATGCATAAGGCTTGTCAAGCTTGAGGTCTCTTGAACGGCTGCCGTTTTTTCTGTAATTGTAAGCGCTTGGTGACAGCACCTGTTCCTGTTCAAGTGTTCCGCAAATTCGTTTGACACCTATTCCACTTGCATACATCTCAAAGATATGCCTGACAACAGGTGCAGTCTCGGGATCGGGTATGATCTGCTTTGTGTTGCTTGGATCTCTCATATAACCGTATGCTATCCATGCTGCAAGACGTTCTCCACGCTCTCCCTTTGCTCTCAGAACTGCACGTATCTTGTTCGAGCAGTCGCGTGCGTACATATCATTGAACAGGTTTTTATACCTGACATCTCGTTGATACCATTGGCACTGTCCACGTTGTCAGTAACTGCAATGAAGCGAACATCGTAGGCAGGAAACACCAACTCCATCAGCCTGTCGGTCTCTAAGTGGTCTCTACCGAGGCAACTTTGATCTTTCACTATGACTGTGCTCACAAGCCCGTTCTCAACATCGCTGAGCATATGAACGTACTCGGGACGGGTGTTATTGACTCCGCTGTAACCGTCGTCAATGTAATACTGGCAATTTCGGAAGCCGTTCTTGTCTGCATATTCCTTCAACATCAATCTTTGATTTTCAATTGACAGCGACTCGCCTGCACGCATATCCTCTTGACTAAGGCGGCAGTACAGCGCTGTTATCTGATCCGTGTTTGATTCTGTTTTCATATATCCTCCTGTTCCGAAGCGTTCGCTTCTGGAATCAAACCGAATAGGATACACCCACAGTATATCACTACTCGGCTTGAAAGTCCAGAGCTTTTTCAGCTTATTTTTTCACCGTTTATCAAGTGCTTGATCTTATCCTCAACGGTTTCGCTCGGCTTTTCAGGAGGTTTGAAAACAAGCGTCACGTCAAAGGTTTGTCCTTTTATGGTCATCTTTTTGTCAACGCAAAGAGCTTTTTCATTCGTTTCAGACTTCATATGAACTCCTTTCACGTCACATTTTTTCAAACTTACTATTCAGTTTTAAAAGATTCTCTGACTCCGGTCACACCTCCCTAATTATAGGCGATAATTGTAGCTTTTTTCTTTTTCTGACCCCAAGATTTTTCTCGTTTTCTAATTTTGACGCCAATTTGCAAATACTGTAAGTTCCGATATTTCGGCGGGCACTGCCCGTCCGATGTGGAATGGCGGGCGGTTTGACGCCAGCCTTTTTCCTGCAAACCAAAAAGGGGCACGGGTTCTCCCGTTTTCAGCGGCAAACGGAACGCCGTTTGCTATGCTTGCCGGTCTTGCGGACCGACTTCCGCACCGCAGGTTTGTCCGATTTTTCTCTCTCTGATATATCCCCCAACTCGCTCCACGTTGCGCGACAATCGCATTCAACGGGAGCGGTGGGGCAACTATACCATTTTTACTCTGAGGGCGACTAAAAAGGGGCTTTCTGCGCGTGTTTCTGATAATCAATCCTTACACGGTTACTGCCATGATTATCATTGCAAAGAAAAGAAGGCGCTTGTTTTATTATAACTATCAAGTAATATATAACCTTCTTCTTTGCTATATAATATATATTCTATTGTTTACTTAATATATAAGCCTATGACATCATGACACAGCCCCTATGACAATTAACTTTTGAACTGAAGTGCCAGCTCTGCGTCGCGGAGCTTGTCCTCGTCCATGTCGTAATTCAGGAATGCGACCTCATAAGAGTTCTCGACCTGACGTCCATTGTCAGCATAGTTGTTATGTATGCGAATGATGTCCTTCTGCGCAAGAGTTTTCAGTGCGCGCTCAACATTGCTCACCGACATCGCAGTGTCTCGTGCGATACCTGTACGGCTAATGGTCGAGGTTTTCTTTTCGCTGTCGTAGTAGCAGAGTAAATCCATCACCACCTTGAACTCGGCAGGCGTAGTGATGTTGAGGTACTCCAGCGGAGAGTTAACGCCGTTAGAGTACGCTGTGCAATTGATAACGTTCAAATCTTTCATCTACATCTTCCTTTCGCGTTTCGAGTTTTTACTTGTGATGTCAAGAGTTGTCCGGACGTCTTAACTG
>OCVV011323659.1_pt1 | contig 16902 bp, 11 predicted proteins | sample 1539721 | NCBI WGS metagenome assembly OCVV01 (sample SAMN02144230, study PRJEB22623) | gut metagenome | biome: sheep rumen | host: Ovis aries | place: New Zealand | reverse complement strand
GGTCATTATTGGCTTCCATTCTAAACATAGAAGCTAATGCACCAGAAGCAGTAGAAACAACATCTAAAACACCTTCCAGAGCTTGTTTCTTCTTATCCTGCATATCCAAATAAGCATCCAAATTGGCTTCTTCATTATCAAGAACTGCATTATCAAGTGCAATCTCGTTTAGAGCTAACGTTTGCTTATTTGTGAATAATGTATCGTCAATATCCGCTAACTGATCAACAATCTCTCTACGTCTATCCAGATCATTTAAATCAGTAGAATTCAATTGTTCCTGAAGTACTTTTGCCTTATTGGTAAGTGTATTAATTTCTTCATTTAGCAACTCATTCTCTTTATTAATTCTGATCTTAGTTAACTCCAGTATTTTATTGTTATATGCTACTTGGTCTTTGTACTGTCTCTCTACATCGTCTTTGGATTGATAAACACTCATCCAGTTTCTACCAAGACCAAGCGGTAAAGGATTCTGATTATATGTGGTTTGATAGCTTATTTGTTTAGGCTCTCTTAGATTGCTAGTATCATATAAACGTCTATTTCTCTCTAATTGCTTTTCAAGTAAGCTATATTCTCTATCCAGTTCAGCCTTTTCTTTATTAAATGCTTCATCGTTGTATCTCTCAATTATATCCAACTCTTGCCGTTTATATTTGAGTTGAAGATTTTTGACAGCTTCTGCTCTTTCTTTACGAATGGTTTCAATCTTATCAGCATTACCTTGAGCAGCTTCAATACCTCTTTTATAGTAATCCTCTAAGTTATTAAAGTCTTCTTCATAAGCTTTACGATTATCATCCAGTTCTTTAGTTCTGGCATCTTTCATAAAGTCCAAATAATCATCAGTATATTTTCTGAGAGCATCTAAGGCTTCTTTATATTCTTTTGCTCAATCAGTTTTAGCACCTCCACCAGAAGTTATAGAACCAAATATTCCAGAATACTCTTGTTCAAGTTTGGCAACATCTTCAAACATCTTTTTGAGACGTTCATTCATATCCTTCTCCATCTGATCAAGATCCTTCTTAGCTTTTGCTCTATTCTTTTCAAGATAGCTTTGGGTGACTTTGGAATGCATATCTGGCTGTCCTATGAATTGCCCACTAGCTAATTTCTGTCAGAACGTTAGTTTTTCGCCTTTCTGTTCTCTATCGTAAGCATCATTTAAATACTGTTCATAGATTTTAATTGCTGCATTTTCGGTTGCTTGAGCCTTAGCTCTAGCCATTATAGCATTAATGTACTTGTCTGTATTATTTACAAATACATCTTCTGCCTTTTTAAGATCGTCTATAGAAATGCCAGTTTCTTTGATTTTCTCGCTGTATTTCTCTAAAAACTTCCTCTTGCTTTCAGCAGAATCACCAAGTTTGTTATATGCTATTGCAAGTTCTTTGAGGACTACAACTTGTTTAGAACCAATTTGATTTGTAGATTCAGAAATTTCCTTGTTAATCTTTTTTCATTCACCAGCCTTCTCTATAAGTTTTCCAATGTAATCTATCAGCTTAACAATAGCTCCAATTGCAAGTCCAACAACAATAGAATACATTGCGGTTTTCATTATTCCTCCCAAAACTTTTAGACCTTTTGCTAGTCTAGGAACAGTCTTCTCGAATTTAGACATTCCAACTTCAGCTGCTTCTATTTCTGTCCGTAACTTAGCTATTTTATCATCAATTTGGTCAATTTCTTCAGCTGCTTCGTTTACTGCTTGCCTTTGGTCAGTCATTATACCAACAATATTCTGCATACTAGCTTCTTCAAGCTTTAGATTAATTCCAAGTCTTTGCATTTCTGCATTGAAAGATTTAATCATTGTTTCTTGATCAGCACCACTGGCACTAATAAGCTTCATAGCATTACTTATCTTGGTATATGTATCTTCAACAATACCTAATGCTTCCTTTTGCTTTTCAAGGTTTTTAATTGCATTAAGCCTTTCTTTATTTAGGTCTTTTTCTTGTTGTAATAAAGCAGGATAATAAGTGTTAACTTGTTTCCCAAGTTCTTTATTCTCCGCTGGAATTACTTGGTCTCTACCTCCACTAGCAGAAGCTGAAGCAGCAGAAGAACTACCCTGACCAGCTCTATTAACTTCATTGATACTTCTGAGCTTTGCAGGATCAACACCGTTAATGCCTTTAACGATATTGGTTACCTTTCTCTCAATTGGATCCAAGAAAGAGAACCAACTTTTAAACGCAGCACCAATCTTTGGTATATCCCTAATTAGGCCAGTAATTCCATCAAGTCCTTGTATTAATTGGATTGTTCTTTGGACTTTAAGCATTGCCTTTTGAACATCTTCGTTCTTATCGGCAAATAATCCAACGGCAGCATTTAAAGCAGAATATGATTTACCTAGATTACTTGCAAACTTTGCAAAGTTGAGCATATTCTGCTGATTAGTCCTTGATAAATCTCTTACTTGCTGTTGTACTTCATTATAGCTCTTTTGAGTCTGAGTCAACTTTCTAAGGGTTGACTCAAACTCTTCAGAACCTACAACAGCTTTATCTAATTCACTTTTCAGTGATTTAATTTCATTCCGTAGATCCTTGATAGATTTTCCACTATTTTTGGTATCTACTCTTATAATTCTAACTATTTCCTCAGCCATTTCTAGAATGTAGTTACACCATTAACGTAATTATTAACATCTTGTACCTTTATGAATTCACATCTAACAGTAGCATCACTGTTTACATCATAACTATCTACTTTGTTTAAGACTCAAATGGCATTATCGAAGAAATAGAACTCTCTAAGGAAATCTTGATTCATATTGTCAAGTTTAACGAAGCAAGTAACCTTTTTTGTATCTATGTTAAATTGATCGTTATAGAACTTCTTCCAGAAATTAGCATATATTGTAGCATCTTCGGAGTAGTTCATATTACCCATATAAATCTCCTTCGGAAGTCCAAAATCAAGTGAGTAAGTAACATTACTACTTGTGTCTATAGAACAATTCAGATACTGTGGAAGTTGATTGACTTTAATTGCAATCTTTCTGTTATTTATATCGTATTCACTTTCAGTGTAAATGAAACAAGGATCACTATCGTTTAGTTCATCCATTTCATCAAGATTATCTGTAATTCAGAAATTAATACTGTTTCCAGATAAGTCTGTCATTGGTTTGATTCCATTTCACATCAATAGTGCAGATTCGATTTCAACCAAGTTCTTTTCATCTGTATCCAAACTAAAGAAAGATGATTTTGCCCAAACATCCATTCCTCTTCCATATCATTCTACTGTTCTGGAAGCATCAATAAGATTTCTACCATATAAATCAATACTAGTAGATTCACTGCCATTGAACAATTCATAAGAAGCATTATCTGCCAATCAAGCTGGAACTGGATTCCAACTTGAGTCATAGAAGTTCCGGAATAATCTATCAGAATCAATTACTGGAACTATCTGTTGATAAATATTTTCATCATAGAAATTGTCAGAATCGTAGTTGAAGTTGTATCCAGTAGATAAACGTTGCTGTCCGTACTGTTGAGTATATTGTGATTTGTATCTCAATGCATCTTTAGTCTCTGGAGTATTCAACTGCATTAGATAGTATTTCTTATCAAACAGAATCGGAGTGATTGTTAGGTCTTTTGAATAATCTATTCTCTTGGATCAATCATTTACTTGGCCATTAAAGAAGGTATTTCTGGTACAGATAAAAATAGACTTTTCATATCTATCTTTTATGAAGTACAATCCAAATAACTTAGTATAATCAAGTAAGAAGTCAGCAGGTGTTTTATCTGTTTTAAGAACTGATTTCTTTTCAAACGCAAACCCTCCAGTAGTAGTTTCATAGTTGTTTAATTTGGCTTCACCAGCAGTTAGTACATTTTCACCCCAATAATCAGTTTGTGCTTTAACGTTATATCCTCAAGTAGAAGAAACATAGAACTTTTGGTCACTAACTAATGCCGGATTACTTGATCCGATATCAATCTGAGTAACTAAGAATATGCTAAATCTTTGGCTAACCTTACAGTTGTTAATCTTTAGTGTGAATTCGTTTTGTTCACTATCTGTCTGGAAGTAATAGTCATAGTCAGTTGATTTCTTCAAGTTACCAACTCGTCTATTAACTGTAGCATTATCAAATGGCTTTATTGGCTGAGAATACTTACTCCAATAAGTATCTTCTATTTGTTCTACAGTAGAATAACCCAAGAATTCATTTGTGTCAGCATCAACAACAACCAAGTAATTAGAATAAATTTGACGATACATAAAAGCACCACCAGATCCAACTCTACCATAAGAGAAGTTCATTGTTTCTGCACCAGCTCCTTGTTGTGGAAGACTGTTTAAATGGCATCACATTCTAAATGAGACATTTAAATTGATTGTTGTAGTTGGAGTCCAATCATTAATTGTGATAATTCCATTTGAATCAACCGTTGTATCTGGAATGGTTATTCCAACACCACCAGTAACGAAGTTTTTACCATAATTTGGATCAACCTGAGCATACTTATATGATTCAGTATTTATCTGATAGATGTTGTTCAATGTTCCAATTTCTTCATCTGTCACATTTTCGTTAGATGTTAATAGAGGTAGAGCAACAAATGTTTTAGACCAATAAGGATTACGTTCATTAAAGAACGTTTCATCATAAGTGACTTTGTATCCAGAGTTCTCTTCTCTACAAATTGCTTGAATTAACTTGCTTACTTTAATGGCTGGTCTTTGATAAAAGCTTCTTAAATCCCTTGTTTCTCATTCAGTATAAGATCCATCCAATGTTGCCAATCCAAAACCATTTACAGTAGTATAAGTTGTACCTCCATCTTCTTTTGAGGTTGGGAATATTTCAGTAGTTAAACCATTGGTATTTACCAAACATTTAGAAGAATCAAAATCATCATATACACCATTATAGGCAGGAATGAACGTAATAGTATCGGTTAATTGATTACCTTCAACGTTAAAGTCTTTATTAAAGCATTTGTTTACAAACTCTTTGTTGACTTCAAAGTTCATTTCATCCTTTTCTTCAAGTACATTACCGTTTTCATCCTCAATAAAGTAACGGATATCGGCTAGTGATTTTGAAGTTCCATCTTCTTTGTATTTTAAGCCATAGAAGAAGTCACCAATACCACCATATAAAGTGATATTATATGTTATGTTGTTCTCTTGAATAGAGATGTCATTTAATTGCATATAACCAGACTCAACTAAGTCTGCATCTTTGAAAATTTGGAAATCTACTCGTTTAGATGGATCGAAGTTAATTCCATTGAGTTGTGGATTACCAGTTCACTCTTCATAGTGCTGCATTCTATCCAATTTGTAGATTTCTCCAAATATCTTATTATTGTTCTTAGTGCCGGGAATTGAGATTGTCTTAGAGAAGCTATTCTTCACTAATGTAGGGTTACTGAAATCCTCTAGTTGATAAGTCATTGGCAAAGAAATACCATCTGTACAATCAACTAATTTGTTTGCTATGTACAATCTTATATCTTTCATAGTTAATCCTCCTTATATTGTCAATTGTATCCAGCACTTTTACAGCCTTTTTTACAAGCCTGCGATATTGATGTAGGATGTCTATTAACTGCCATTGCAGCATCTTTTATACTAGGATATTCCATAATAATCGTCCCATTATCTATTTGAACAACTGCTCTTTTGATATGATTCTCTACTATCTTGGCTTTTCATTCATCAGAAAGTTTTCTTCCAACATACTTCCCAGTATTAGCTTTTGATATCTTTTGTTTTCTCTCTTCTGAACATTTTAAGCCATAGGTTCCATCTCCACCATCTGTTATATTATAAGAAATCCCTTGCTTTTTGTAATAATAGATTAAGTCTTGTTCAATCATTTTTGCTTCTAGTTCTGTTAGATTATCAAAAAGAAGTTTATGTTCAATATTATCTCATCCGTATTTTTTGATTGCATTATAAAAGTGTCTGCACTCAATGTAACTTGATCCGTTTCTTCACCTTCTTTTTAAACTCTGTCTGGTGATGCCTATATAAACACCACCAGACTGAGTTTTGTGCATATAAACTTTATAACTCATTATTTGCGTAATTTTTGATTAGATTCCTCAACTGTTATTGTGTAGTAGTAAGGTTTCTTACCATTGTTAGTATAGTTCAAATAATCACAGCTAGAGTTAGTAATAACAACTGGAATTATTTCATTAGTTTCAAGATTGTGCAAGTAAACCATAGTAGATTCAAGTAAATGATACATCTTTGAACCATTTACATTGATTCCAGTATTTAAAGACCAAGTAGGAGTAATATTGTTCTGATAATTGATCTTACTGAATTGAGATTGGTTAGCAGACTTTTTTCTGTAGTTTAAATGCTCAATATTATCGGTCTTTCTGGAAGTTCCATTACATAGTAAAGAATCCCATCCACCATAAGCATTTGAGTAGTAAAGAACATAATCACCAGAAGCGATCTTGTAATTAAGTCTGTTACCATCAGCTCCAATTACTGAAACACCAGCATTACAATCGAGAATATACTTTCCAAGTCTTGTCATTACAGTCCATCCATCATTCTCTTTAAGAGCAGCATAAACTCTACCATTAACAGTTATTTGATCATAATTGGTTGATAAGAAGCTGACTGGAAGTCATTGTCTCTGGTCAACTCTGAAGTCAATCGGATCAGATAGCCAATAATCAGTATCTTTATATGCCCAAGAGTTATAGAAGGTTTCAATATATTTGTCACCAGTATTAACTTCCATAAAGAAATCCTTGGAATAGTCTGGAATCTGGTGAATACCATCAGTAAAGTAAATGCCATTACCAAGATAGTTGGAAACAGCTTCATTTATAGACCAAGTAATCTTAGAATTATCCGGATACTTGTAAGCTTTTCCAGAATAGATTATATCACCATCTAAGTTGATATGATATTCTATAAATGAGTCTGTTGTTGCACTGTTTGAATAGTCTTTTCATATTGGACTAACCTTTGGTTCAACACCTTCTTCCTGAATAATTCTGGCTGTTAATGTATTATATGAACCATCTTGAAGAAACATCACAACTGCTTCTCTTTCTGCTTTATGCGTATTTAATGGAACCTTCACATAAGGATAACCATCCGAAAAAGCGATAGTTGGTTTAGCACCTCATATACCAGTAAGAACAAAACCAGAAATGCCATATCCAATATTTTCTGTTCCTTTATATGAATTGATAATGTAGTAAACGTTGTTAGCACTTGCTTCAATGCGTTTTACTGATTGAGAAGCTGGCTGCAACATAAATACATACGGCCCACTGGATGCATTTGTTCCTTGAATAACCATTGCAGAATTTACAATTGTTTCTCCAGTAGATGTAATTCCAGTAAAGGTTATGTATGAATAAAGAGCATTATTAGAAGTGTTCTCTGGATAAGTCACTGTATAAGTATCACCGTTTTGAGATCATACTCCATTTAATGTACCTCCATTAGTAACCGAAATAAGTGTAGTATTCTCAGCTTCTAGTTTAACGCCTTCACTACCTGCACTATATCCAACATTTCTTATTTTATTAATAAAATAAAGGTCTCTGTAAACACTATGTCCTTGCTCATCCCGAAGTTTTGGTAATTGACGCATATCAATCGTAGCAACCTTTGGAATGCCATCTTCATCAGTTCCATAAAGGTAGAATGTTCCAGTTATTTCTTCATAACCTGAAGTACCGCAGTCAAAGAATATCTTACGATTATCTTTATCTATTCAGAATGTTGGATTAAGGAAATTATCATTTACAAAAACACCATATATTGAATCAGGATCAATCTTATCTAATGCATATTCTATTACAGCGAGTGAATTACAAGAACCAAGTACAATACTGTTATCAACTATGATTCCACCACCAAGTCCAAACTTAGATAGGGTAGCAGTAGCAGTAACCGTTTCACCAAGTTCGCTTGTGCCAGTAATAGTGATTGTATCCATTAACCAATCCATTGATAAGTTATCTCCAGTAACTATTCTTAGAGTATTTCCATCTAAGGTATAAGAAGTAACATCAATAGGGCCATCTATTGAAACACTTAATCCACTTACTTTGGATGTAGTGATAGTAAAGTTTACAATAGCTTCATCATAAGAAATCGTCTTAGATGATGGTTGAATGTTAATATAAGGATCAATTCCATACTGAGTTATTGTAATAGTTGTTGTTCTAGTGATTCCATTTGTATCTTGTCCAGTAATAGTAACCGTAATTGTTCTGTCAACTCCAGTTGTATTTGCTGAAATAGGAATGGTTAATTGAGTTTTATCAGCATTAAATGTTCCAATAGAAGATGTTACTGTAGATGGATCCATATTATTAAGTACAACGTCTATAACAAGAGTTTGTTCACCCTTCTTAACTGTGTACTCTGTTTTATCTACTATTATTTGGCCTTCTTTACCATATTTTATGATTCTAAATGTAGTAGATCTTGTCTCTCCGGCATATTGTCCTTCTGTAACTGTTCCAGTTACTGTAGCTGTAGAGTATTTTGGATCGTTAGTCTCATTATCTTCTGTAGTAAGATTAATGTTATATCCTCCAGTTGTAGCAGATATGGAATGATTGGTAATAACAACATCTCCACTAAAGGTTACAGATAGGTTTTCAATTCCGTTTGTAGCAACAAATGCTGTAGCATCAGCTCTATTATATGGAATGCTTACGTCACTAGCAACAATAGTCGGATCAACTCCAGTCTGCAATAATATAGCAGAACCAGAAACTGAATTTCCATAGATGTCGATTCCACTAACAGTTATTGTATTGGACTTTGTTGCAACAACTGTACTTTCATTATAAACTACAATTACATTATTTTCAGTTAATGTAGCACTTACTATTGAACTTCCAGTAAAGCTAGACTGTAATGTAGATAAATTAACACTATCAGTAGTTATTGTATAGGAAACAGAACCACCTTCTCTATTTACAATCCTTGATGCAGGACTAAGTTCAATATAAGAATCATAAGGTTTTTGAGTAACATTTATTGTTGCTATTATCTGTTTACCTTTATAGTCAGTTCCAGTAAGAGTAATTATTCCAGTTAAATCACTTTCGGTTGCATTCTCATTGGCAGTAAATTCCAACTTTGAATTGTTTAAAGCGACACTTGAAAAACTAATTGAACCAGAAGTTGATATAATTAGTTCGGTAGTTATTCCATCAGTTGTGACATCAACTGAGAACTGACGAGGGGATTTTGGAATAGTTAATGAAGAAGGGTTAACTTCAATAATTCCATCTGGCCCATTCTTATGAAGGATTGCAGTAGTTGTTAGAGTATCACCTTTAACGCCAGTAGCAGTAACAGTAATTGTAGAAGTCTTTATTCTACGTTCATTATTATCTGCTGTTGTTAGAGTTAATATATGGCCACCTTCTCTTTCAGAAAAACTATAACCAGTAATAGAAACACTACCAGAATAGGTACATTGAAGATTAGTGACATTGAAATCATCTATTCTAAATGATACCGTTGATTCCGTCTGTTCAATTGTCTTTTCTGTATCAAGAAATTCCAAATAAGATAGTCTTTCTTGATTAATTGTAGCAGTTTTAGTGATTGTTAAACCTTGATAATCAGTTCCAGATGCTGTAATTGTTTCAGACTTGATTACTGTGCTTCTGTTCTCACCATATTCAACATTAATTCTTGAGCCATCAATTGCAAAGTTTGTAATATCCATATCACCACTATGAGTGATTGAAATAGGCTGAGTCATATAAGAATCAACAGAATAGGTAAAGTAAGTAGATCCAGCTTCACCATCAACATTTCTAACTGCAGGAGTAATTGAAATAACTCCGGGAATACCACATTTTCTAACCCAACGGAAAGCTTCATCACCTAGAATGTGTCCGCTATCCCAATCGTTTTTACCAAACTCTGTTGTTGGAGTTGCAGAAACAACACCTTTATTAGAAGGAGTGTGTGTGTTATTAACATCTGTATTGACTACGAGAGTATAATGAGTATCGTCTAACTTTATAACATTTCCAGAAACATAATGTTCCTTAAATGCATTTGAGAAAAGACTGTCCTCAACATACACTCCATCTAAAGAGATAATACCTTGACATTCTACTTGGAATGTTGTGCTTGTCTCATTATAGAGTATATTTACCGTATCTTCGGAGAATGGAATAAACTTCAAATAAGGATTATAAGGTTTTTGAGTAACCGTATAAGAATCACTTACAGCAGTTCCATTATAATCAACACCACTAAGAGTAATAGTTCCAGTAAGAGTATTATTAGTTGTATTCTCATCAGGAGTAAACACCAAATAATGGCCATTTTCATAGTCTTTTAATTCAAATGTTCCAGAAACGTCTCCAGTAATAGAAGGAGTTAAGTCCCCATTAATCATATCATAGACAAACTGAGCATCTTTGTGTCTATAATTAGAATTCTTAGGTACTGTAATAGAATCATCATAGAAACGAATTGATCCCGGTCTAGTTCATTGACTAAAATAGATAGAATATACAGTCGTAGATGTGCCAAACGGAGTTGTAAAAGAAACACTTAATTCGGTTTGATTTGTTCTTTTACTGGTTGTGTTATTATTATCAAAATAGATGGTTCCAGTATATTGATTATCGGAAACATTTTCATACTCAAAAGATGAAATATAATTAGTTATTGAACGCTTTATTAAATCTATTTTCTCTGTATTCTTAGCAACAAAAGTTATAGGAAGATCTTCATTATAACCAATTATAGCTCTATTTGACGTTGACGTTTGTTCAGGAGAAGTTATGTGAAAATATCAACCCTCACTAGCTTTAACTTGTTTTAGGATTAATTGGCCACTTCTAACAGTCCCGCCATAGTCTGTAGCACTTACAGTGATTGTTTCAGTTAATCTGTTCTCTGTATTATTGATATTAATAACGGCATTTACCGCCTTTTTATCATAGGTAAGTAGATATCTGTTAACAATAGAATCTCCAGATGTTGTAACTTGTAAAGTGTCTAAATCTACATCAGTTGCTGTAAATCTATAAGATGCATCTCAGAAGTTATTATTATCCCAAGTTTGAGAATTAACTCATTTTTCAGATTGAGCAAATTCAATAGAACCAACCGGAATGCCTTCGACTTGAAGTGCACAAGAAGGTCACATATAAACAGTAGAAGAAGGCACAAAATTATCCTTTGCTGCTATATGAAGATTTGCAATCGTTGTGTCATAAGTGGTATTTCTCGGAAAAGTGATTGTTACTTGAATCTTGCCATCAACCCATTCCGCTGTATAAGGTAAGTCAGATTCAACCCCATCTTTGTACCAAGAAACTCTAGTAACTTCAGTAAGATGATATTCAGTAAACTCTGGAGAATCAAGAGTTTCTTTATTAATAAGAGTAAATGTTTTAGTGTCACCTTGCCAACTAATTACAATTGGATTTGTGGTATCACCGTAAGGATCTGAGAAGAATTCTCCATCCTCTATAGATTGAGTAACTGGAATCTCTATTGTTGATACATTACCTTGTCCGTCAGTTCCAGTAAGAGTGATTGTATCTGTTATAGGAGTATCTTCACCAATAATTCCAGTATTAGTAAATACACTGATATATGTTTTGCCATCCTGCTGAATTAAACGAATATCGAAAGCACCACTATTGTGAGTCAACGTAATGTTTGCAAAGTCAATGTGCTTATAAGTTACTTCATTGAGATATGTTCTACTCCCATTTGCAGGAAGAGTCATTTCTTGATACTCAACAGATAAACTACCAACTGGAACAGCTTGATTTACTACAACACCAGCAGATTTATTCCCATTGTTTATGAAAACCCAGTTTTCAAGTTCTCCACCTTGCTCATTTTCAGGTAAAGTTACAGTAACATTGTAACCACTTTGGCCGGGAATTGGAGGCAAATAATCAGCATTTGCATTAAGGTCTATGTCTCTAAATCCAGCAGGAGTAGTCACACCACCTTTAGTGTAAGCGAATGGAGTATATTTATAGGTTCCAACATAATAAGTATCAAGATTATATGAGTTCCCACTAGTCCATTTTGATAGATATCTAAAGCCAATTGTAGTTATATTTGCAGCATCTGTATAATTTGAATCGGTGAACTGAACGTTTCCTAAATCATATACATCGGATACAACCAAATAAGGAGTAGTGGTTCCAGAAGTTACAAATTTTGGAAGTTTAACACCAGAACTGTTTTTAGTAGGAGTACCATCTACAACACCATCAACATAAACCCATTCTCCAAAAGTCAATTCTCCTGCTTGAGCAGCTGCTTTAAAGTCAGCTATAGTAGCAAATCTTCTAGTTATATGTGGAGTATAAACTGGATTTAAATCTGAATTAAGTTTGGTTACTGTATAACCAGTTCTATTAATTGCATATCCAGCTACACTAAAGTTAGATGAATTGTCATTTGTCCTTACATAGAAAGTAGCATTCCCACCATCACCAGAAAGAGTGTCTGATACTTGACTAAGGCCATTAGAGAAGTAAAAATCATTAGTGGCTTTCTGGGTAACGGTTCATTCGTTGGTATATTCAGTTCCAGTACCATATTGATGTACAGTTAATATACAAGTGGCAACTCTATCTTGGCCAGTTGTATTTTCAGTGAAAAACACACCAACCATATTTTTATCAATATCGGTTATTCTTTCTGCACCAGTAACAGTATATGACCAATTAGAAGACCTTTGTTTATCTATAGCCAATTTAAACCAGAATGAACCACCTTGCTTTGGAACTACGTTTGTTTGAGGAAGGATTACTAACCCTCCATCATAAGGATCCGGAACAAATGCAGTATTGTTTTGTGCCATATTATAATTGTCTTAATTCGTTATCTAATTGTTTTTCAAGTGATCTTGTAATACCTTCCTCTAAAGGAGTAAGATCAATTTCATCTAATGTGTTATTGAGATAGTATCTAGGTTCTATCCCGTCTCTTGCAATCTTTCTAGAGATCAAAAAAGTCAATTGCTCTAAAGTAGGAATCTTTCCATTTGATTGAACTGTTGGAATTACTGGCTTTACTTGAATTCACTTTCTAATGGCATCTATGTTTGGGAAAGTTCCCGGTAATCTACCATATTCCAGATACTTTCAGTAGTCTTGAATTTGTAGAGTTACTTCATAGATGCCATCTTCAGCATTAACTTGAGTTGTTAAAGAGTTACCAAGTAAGCCAGTAGCATTTGATCCACCTTCGTAAAGCTTCCTTCTGTAAGAGTCAATTATTTGATTTCCATATTGCTGTAAAATGTGTAATAAAATATCGTCTTCCATTAGTGTTTACGTTTTCATTGCTCTATTTGTCTCTTTTCTTCATTGGACTTGTCTATCAGAAAACATATAACGTTCAAGAATACCATTGCTTTTATCTTATATGTTTCAAATCAACTGATTCCAAGTTCCTTACTTACTGAACTCACTCAGCTAATCCATTCTCATTTAGCTCCAAAAGAGCTAGGTGAATCTTCACCATCTGATCCATCATTTCTTGTTTCTTCTGTGGATCCTTCTCTTTTCTGTACATCTTCTTGAGAATCTTTTTGGAAGAGTTGAGGGTATCCTTCATTAAGTCCAGTAATAGCCTTTGAAAAAAATACATTACGTCAGAATAAGCATCTAAAGTAAGATTTTCCCAAAGTAAATCTGAATTATCAACTTCTCCATATTCCTTACCGTCCTCAATAAACAAAACATTTAAAAGAAGCTTATGGTCACTTCGTTTAACTAACTCTTGAAAGTCAATATACTGAGCAGTAGTAATTTTAGAAACATCCAAGATCGGTTTAAACTTCTTTCCAGCTACCACATATTCCTTTTTAGGAAGTTTGGGTTCATAAGGTTTTTGAAGAAACTTCAATTCATCTAAATACCAACTAAATCTAATGATTGGAATGTCAGCTGAATCAATTCCCCAAATGCAATCAATTAATCTGGAATTAAGTTCTATTGCATCCCCTACATCATCTTTTAGAATGTCTAGTATTTCATAATACTTTTTAACTGTAATTTCCTCTCATTTCATTATACAACACTAATATTATAATTACCCAGAGTTCCTTTGTAAGCCTTCCAAGCAAGCATTAAAGCAATCACCTGATCATCATTACCAACTGATGCATTATATGTAACTACGTTGGTTTTAAGGTTTACATCAGCTTGATATTTTCTGAGTTCATCAAGCATCTTTTCATCTCCAAGTATTTTTATTTGTTTATTCTCTAAAGCCAACTGGAGATTGGTTACTAAATCCTTTTTAGATGAATTAGTGGTTGTTCAGTTGGTTATAGGACATCTAATCTTCTTTTTAAGCATATCAATATAAACAGCACCAATGGAGTTCTTTTCAGCAAGAATCTTCACTGTATTGTGACTGTTGATTATATCAGCTAACCATTCTACTTGTTGAGTAGGTGGCATATCCTTGATTCTTTTTATGAATAGTTGTTCTCCGTCCTCATTAATTCCACATATAGCAGTGTAGTCGGAACCAGAACCTGATGCAAAGTCAATTCCAATGTAAACCTTACCTTTCTTAGATGGAACACCAATGCAATTCTCTAAGTTGCTGAATAATAATCCATTTTCAGTAATGAATTGTCCAAGATACTCTGACTTGAACTTATTTGGAGATAACTTCTTTCGGTATTCTTCAAGTTTGGTCGCAGATAAGAACTCAGAAGTGTCATATTGGTTCCAATCTAAGACAAGTTTATTCAGTCCTTCAGAGATGTATTCTTCATAAAAATAACCTGATGTAAACAATGGAGTTGAAATTATCATCAGGTTAGCATTGTTAGCATCTATTGTAGGTAGGATAGTCTCAATAATTTCATCTGGTATAAAGGCAGCTTCATCTATAATCAAAATTCCGGTAATAGTATCACCTCTAAGATTGTCACCTTGAGCAGCTGATTTAAACATTATTTCAGCTCCATTGAGGAATTCTATTGTCAGAGTTGATGCATTACAAGAAGCAAGTAGTCCAGATCTTGAAAGTGCTTTAGTTATCTGTTTGAAAACTCTTCTACATTGGTTCAAAGAAGGTTCCAGAATGGCATTTACTTTACCCATAGAACAGTAATTCAAGAGAACTGCTGTTCCTAAGAAGTTTTTACCAACTTGCCGTTTAGCTTTTATTACAAGAACCTTTCCTTGATTTGGAGAATCTGCAATATAATCGTATGCTTCTTTCTGTCAAGCCTTTAATTTAGGATATTTTACCTTCATACTAGTTGAACTCAATAACAAATTCGCCAGCAGATAAATCAACTTCCTGCTTTTGTACATTAAGTCCAAATAACTCAGATTCTTGTTTAAGAACAGTCGCTGCTGTTTTTAAGTCACCTTTATCAACAGCTTTGTTTCAAAGGACTTCATATCTATCTGCAATTACAGCTTTAATTTCACTAACAAAAGGTTCTTGCTGTTTTTTGAGTTCTGCAAGAGCCTTAACAAAGTCAGAATTAATTGTGGATTGTGATACTCCACATTCATCTTTAAGAGTCTGTTGGATCTGCTGTCTGTTCTTTCCCTCCGCTAACATTTGGAGTATCTTCTTCACCCTTTGCTGTGCATCCAGCGGAGTTCCCTTCGATTGATTGTTTGTATTCTTCATAAGGTTTGTACAATTTTCTACATAGGGTTAAAATACAACTTCCGCAATTCTCATTCATAGAATAAATCTGTCCAATTAATCTAGAGTAAATTTCTCTCATTGTATGGACAACTGCACTAGACATAGACTTGACATATGCTGAATTTGAAGCGGATTTTAATCTATCTTCATATTGCTTCAAAAAATTGAATTCTTGTTCATTTAATTTCTCCATAAAATATAACATTTAGTTAAATAGTTCGTACATCTTTTCTACAAGCCAAATAAGGCCATCTTTTATCGCTATTAGAATATTTGCAATTACTGGGGTTAAGAAACTCAATATGCAGACATATAAAAGCATAAACCAACTGAAAGTTCCAGTAATCAGCAAATAAGCAAGTCCACTCCAAAACGTTGCACATAAAGAACAACTAAACGGTTTTGGAATTCGTCAATCAGTGTATTTTACTTTTGGATATAGTTTCTTCCAGATTCATTTACTGATATTATCTATAAATCCAGACAAATCAATTATAAAAACCAAAATAACTGCAATGTAAAAGATATTTAACATAGTTTTGCTCTTATTTCTTTTATGTATTTATCAATAGTTGAATGTGAGAATCCAAGTAAAGAACCAACCTTCCTTAGAGAGCCATACTCAGCATATAATATCATAATAATCTTATCTGTCTCTTTTAAACTGCTTCATTTATCGGCTATCTCCAACAGTCTATCATCTAAATCAGTAAAGAGTCCAAAATCAAATTGATAGTCAGCAAGTAATTCATCTAAGTTAATCTTCTGGGAGTTCTGAATGGATTTCGTAATATTTTTCATATTGTGCGTAGTATCTGGATGTTTTTGAGAATCAGTAGTTCTTAATGAACCTGACGATTCAATATCTTAGTTGCTTGTTGTTATCTAACTCATTCAATTTGGCATTATCATATAACAAAAAGTCAACAAAGATCATTTGCTGACAATCCTCATTTACACCAAACTTCTCAAACAACTCCTTGAAGAACGGGAGCCATTTGAGAAGTATTTCATTATTCGTCATATTTTTCAAGTTTAAGTGTTAGTCTAATTGGCTTATCATCTATATTTTCCATATAACTAAGAGTTCCATATCACTCTTTATTTGATAGCATTTCATCTAAAAGGCTATGCAGTAATTCTCTGTGTTTCTCACTAATATTCATATCTGGTAAACTTGTTTAAGTCCAATTCTATCTTATTGGATCATTCGTAATTTCC
>OCVV011356818.1_pt1 | contig 16907 bp, 18 predicted proteins | sample 1539721 | NCBI WGS metagenome assembly OCVV01 (sample SAMN02144230, study PRJEB22623) | gut metagenome | biome: sheep rumen | host: Ovis aries | place: New Zealand | reverse complement strand
AGATGGAGAGATTCGAACTCTCGAGGAGCTTTTGACCCCTACACGATTTCCAATCGTGCGCGCTCGACCAACTACGCGACATCTCCGTGTGTTGCTCAAGGGAGTACCTGTTCAATTGAGAGCTTGTCTATTATAATGCCTCCCTCGTGCAAAGTCAAGCGGGAATTTGCGCAGCAGGGCCATTTTTTCCTTTTCACCGAAAATGCCGCGCCGCACGGCGATCCGAAACGCCAAATTTTGTGAAGAATTTCACGATTTGCCGACAAATAATCGTTGCCGCAGGAGACGATTGGTGGTATGATATTATTAAAGTGGGTTTTTAGTATCCACGCCGGATTCGCGGGTCGGCAGCCCGTTGTTTTCCACCCCCGCGCCGCTCCGGGCAGGCCCCGGGCGACTCCGCATACTGTGCGGAAAACCTCTAAACGAAGGAGAAAACTATGAAGAAAGTTCAATTCACAGAGACCGTCCTGCGCGACGCGAGCCAGTCTCTCGTGGCGACGCGAACCAGATTCGACCAGTTCGCGCCCATCCTGGAGACCATCGACAAAGCCGGGTTCTACTCCGTGGAATGCTGGGGCGGCGCCACCTTTGACGTATGCCTCCGCTTCCTGAACGAGGATCCCTGGGAGCGCCTGCGCAAGATCCGCGCGGCCATGCCCAACACCAAGCTGCAGATGCTCCTGCGCGGGCAGAACATCCTCGGCTACAAGCACTACCCCGACGACATCGTGCGCCGCTTCGTGCGCGCCTCCGTCCGCAACGGCATCGACATCATCCGTATTTTCGACGCCCTCAACGACACCAACAACCTCAAGGTCGCCATCGAGGAAACCGTGAAGTCCGGCGCCATCGCCTCCGGCGCGATCTCCTACACCACGAGTCCCGTGCACACGCTCGAGAAATATGTCGAGATGGTCAAGGAGCTGCGCGAGATGGGCGTCTCCACCATCTGCATCAAGGACATGGCCGGCCTGCTCAGCCCCGCCAAGGCCTACGACCTGGTCTCCGCGATCAAGGACGCGGTGGATCTGCCCGTCGTCATCCATACGCACTGCACCACGGGCCTGGCCTTCATGACCGAGCTCAAGGCCGTTGAAGCCGGCGCCGACGTGATCGACACGGCCATCTCCCCCTTCTCCGGCGGCACCTCCCAGCCCGCCACCGAGACGCTGAACTTCGCCCTGCGCGAGCTCGGCTACGACACGGATCTGAACAACGAAGCGCTCACGAAGATCGCGGCCTTCTTCAAGCCCATCCGCGCGGAGTTCCTCGAGAAGGGCACCCTCAACCCGATCTCCCTCACCACCGACACCCAGTGCCTCAACTACCAGATCCCCGGCGGCATGCTCTCCAACCTGCTCAGCCAGCTCAAGTCCCTCAACGCGCTGGACAAGTTTGAGGAAGCGCTCGCGGAGACCCCGCGCGTGCGCGCCGACATGGGCTATCCCCCGCTCGTCACGCCGACGAGCCAGCTGGTCGGCACCCAGGCCGTGCAGAACGTCCTCGCGGGCGAGCGCTACAAGAATGTCGGCGCCGAGATCCGCGCCTACTGCCGCGGCGAATACGGCCGCACCCCCGCCCCCATCAATCCCGCCGTCCGCGCCAAGATCCTGGGCGACGAGAAGCCCATCGAGGGCCGCTATGCCGACTCTCTCCCGACCGACACCTTTGAGAAGGCCGCCGCCGAGCTGGGCGACACCGCCCGCTGCGAGGAGGACGTGCTCAGCTACATCGCCTTCCCGCCCGTGGCCGAGAAGTTCTTCGCCAAGCGCCGCGAGGAAGAGGAAAAGCGCTGCGCCTACAGCATCGTCGCCGTGGAGGAATAAGCCATGGAAGATCTTGTGAACATCACCATAGGCACAGCCGGCGCGACCGCGCTGCTGGGCTACGCGGTGGTCTTCTTCGCGCTGGTGCTGCTGATGAGCGTGTTGTACATTCTCGGCGCCGTCATGAAGGCGAAGGCGAAGAAGCAGGCTGTCTCCGTGGGCGACATTGAGGCGCCCCGCGTGATGGAGGCCGTCCCGCTCGAGATCAAGGCCATGGCTCCCGGCTCCGCCGGCGAGCTGAAGCTCTATGACACCGACCCGCGCACCGCCGCCATGCTGATGGCCATCGTGGCGGACGAGATGCACGCTCCGCTCAACGAGCTGCGCTTCCTCTCGATCCGCGAGATCAAAGAGGACAAGGACTAAGGGAGGAACGAAAACATGAAATATCAGATCACCTTAAAGGGAAAGACCTATGAGATCCTGGTCGAGCGCGGCGAAGCCATGCTGCTCGACGAATATGACGCCAAGGCCCCCGTGCCTACCGCCGCCCCCGTCGCCGCGGCTCCCGCTGCTCCCGCTGCAGCCCCCGCTGCCGCCGCGCCTGCCGCTCCGGCCGCCGGTCTCGCCGCGGGCGAGGTCGTCAAGAGCCCGATGCCCGGCAACGTCCTGAAGATCAACGTCACCCAGGGCCAGCAGGTCAAGGAGGGCGACGTGCTGCTCATCCTCGAAGCCATGAAGATGGAGAACGAGATCGCGTCCACCAAGAGCGGGACGGTCGCTCAGATCGTCGTCAGCAAGGGCGCCGTGGTGGAGACCGGTGCGCCCCTCGTCGTGATCGCATAAGGAGGGCCCTATGGATATATTAGGCGTCCTGCAGAAGCTGGGCATGGAGTCCGGCTTCGCCCAGTTCTTCATTGCAGAGGGCTGGAAGAACCTGGTGATGATCATCATCTCCTTCGTGCTCCTCTATCTCGGCATCGTGAAGAAATTCGAGCCGCTGCTGCTGTGCGGCATCGCCTTCGGCTGCCTGCTCTCCAACCTCAGCTACTTCGTGGGCATGTCCGAGAACGCGCTGTACCACCCCGAGCTCTGGGCTCAGTTCCTCGACGAGAGCAGCCCCTATTACCACAGCTACGGACACATCATGTCCCACGCCGGCCTGCTCGACTTCTTCTACATCGGCGTAAAAGCCGGCATATACCCCTCGCTCATCTTCATGGGCGTCGGCGCGATGACGGATTTCGGTCCGCTGATCGCCAACCCCAAGAGCCTGCTGCTCGGCGCCGCTGCGCAGCTGGGCGTGTTCGTGGCCTTCTTCGGCGCGGTGCTGCTGGGCTTCACCGGCCCGCAGGCCGCCTCCATCGGCATCATCGGCGGCGCGGACGGCCCCACGGCCATCTTCCTCACCACCAAGCTCGCGCCGGAGCTGCTGGGACCCATCGCCATCGCGGCCTATTCCTACATGGCCCTGATCCCGCTGATCCAGCCGCCCATCATGAAGCTCATGACCACCGAGAAGATGCGCAAGGTCAAGATGGTGCAGAGCCGCGAGGTCTCCAAGACCGAGAAGATCCTCTTCCCCTGCGTTGTGGCCACCTTCGTCATCCTGCTCCTGCCCTCCACCGCCCCGCTGATCGGCTGCCTCATGCTCGGCAACCTCTTCCGCGAAAGCGGCGTGACGGATCGCCTGTCCGATACCTCGCAGAACGCCCTCATGAACATCGTGACGATCTTCCTCGCCACGAGCGTGGGCGCCACGATGATCGCGCAGAACTTCCTGAGCCTTGACACCATCAAGATCATCATCCTCGGCCTGGTCGCTTTTGCGATCTCCACCGCGGGCGGTCTGCTCGGCGGCCTCGTGATGTACAAGACCTCCGGCGGTCAGATCAACCCCCTGATCGGCTCCGCGGGCGTCTCCGCCGTGCCGATGGCCGCGCGCGTCAGCCAGGACGTTGGCCGTCGTTACAACAAGAACAACTATCTCCTCATGCACGCCATGGGTCCGAACGTGGCCGGCGTTATCGGCTCGGCCGTCGCCGCGGGCTTCCTGCTCGCCGTCTTCGGCGGCTGAGCCCGCTCCCCCGGGCGTTTTCCCGAAACCGTTCGCAAAAAACTAATCATAATGAAGGTGGGTACTCCTCGAGCTGAGCGAGGCCCACGGAAAGGCGGAAAACTCTATGGATATCCTGAAACCCATCGACCTCGGCATTGCCGGCGACGGCGTCGTCTACCGCAACCTCCCTGTCCCCGAGCTCGTGATGATGGCGCTGGAGCGCGGCGAAGGCGTCCTCTCCGACACCGGCGCCCTCTCCGTTGAGACCGGCAAGTACACCGGCCGCAGCCCGAAGGACAAGTTCATCGTCGATACCCCGGCCGTCCATGACGAGATCGCCTGGGGCAAGGTCAACGTCCCCATCTCCAGGGAGAAATTCGAGCTCATCAAGGGCAAGATGCTCGCCTACCTGCAGAATCTCGAGCTCTTCGTGTTCGACGGCTTCGCCGGCGCGGACCCGAAGTATACCCGCAGCTTCCGCATCGTCAACGAGCTCGCCAGCCAGAACCTCTTCATCCACCAGCTGCTGATCCGTCCCTCCGAGGAGGATCTTGAGAACTACAAGCCCGACTACACCATCTATGTCGCCCCCGGCTTCAAGTGCATCCCCGAGATCGACGGCGTGCACAGTGAGGCGGCCATCATCATCGACTATGAGGCCCACGAGGTCATCATCGCCGGCAGCCAGTACGCGGGCGAGATCAAGAAGTCCGTCTTCTCCGTCATGAACTACGAGCTGCCCAAGGCCGGCATCCTCTCCATGCACTGCTCCGCCAACATCGGCGAGAAGGGCGACACCGCCGTGTTCTTCGGCCTGTCCGGCACCGGCAAGACCACCCTCTCCGCCTCTCCCGACCGTTCCCTGATCGGCGACGATGAGCACGGCTGGACCGACGAGGGCGTGTTCAACATCGAGGGCGGCTGCTACGCCAAGTGCATCGGCCTCAAGAAGGAAGCCGAGCCCGAGATCTTCGGCGCTGTCAAGTTCGGCGCGCTGCTCGAGAACGTCATCCTCGACGAGAATGGCCACCCCGACTACGACGACGGCAGCCTCACCGAGAACACCCGCGCGGGCTACCCGATCGAGCACATCCCCTCCGCGGCCATCCCCGGTGTGGGCGGCCTGCCCAAGACCGTCATCTTCCTGACGGCCGACGCCTTCGGCGTGCTGCCTCCGATCTCCCGCCTCGACAAGGACGCCGCCATGTACCACTTCGTCTCCGGCTACACCAGCAAGCTGGCCGGCACCGAACGCGGCATCAAGGAGCCCGTCACCACCTTCTCCACGCTCTTCGGCGAGCCCTTCTTCCCGCTCAACGCCTCCGTGTACGCCAACATGCTCGGCAAGAAGCTCGACGAGACCGGCGCCCAGGTCTTCCTGGTGAACACCGGCTGGTGCGGCGGCAAGGCCGGCAGCGTCCCCCGCATGAAGCTCAAATTCACCCGCGCCATGGTCAAGGCCGCGATCGCCGGCGAGCTCAACGACGTCGAGTATGACCGCGACCCGATCTTCAACCTCAACATCCCCAAGTCCTGCCCTGACGTGCCGGCCGAGATCCTCGACCCGCGCAACCTCTGGGAAGACAAGGCGGCCTATGAGGAGTCCGCGCACGCGCTGGCCAAGGCCTTCCGTGAGAACTTCGAGAAGAAGTACCCCGACATGCCCGAGAACATCAAGGCTGCCGGTCCCCAGGCCTGATCCCCCGCTCGCTGAATAACACGCAAAATAACACGCAAAAGATACCCTCCCTGTTTTCAGGGAGGGTATCTTGAGTCTGTCAAAAAACTGCGATAAGGCGGGAGGATAGAGCAGCGGGGGAGCTCGAGGGGGCAAGGCCCGCCTCGAGTACAATAGCCCGCCGCCCGAAAAGCCTTGCTTCATCAAGGCTTTTCGGATACAGTATTTTACCCGAAGGCATAATACTCGGCGGGGAAGCGCAGGCAAAAAAGTCCCCTAAAGGGACTTTTTTGACAAGCTGAAGATACCCTCCCTGTTTTCAGGGAGGGTATCTTTTTGTCTTATCGCGTTACTATAGATCGTGTTGCTATAGACTGGCTCAGCGCTTTTTCTTGCCGAAGAGGCCGGATTTCACACCGCTGTCGCCCTCGCCCATGGCGGCGGCGAACTGCCGCAGCTGCTCCTTCTGCGCGGAAGTGAGGTTCTTCGGCACGCCCACGGAGACGGAGACGAACTGGTCGCCCCGGCTGCCGCCATGCAGCGAGGGGATGCCCTTGCCGCGCAGACGGAAGACTGCGCCGGGCTGCGTGCCCTCGGGGATCGTGAGCTTGACCTTTCCGTCGAGCGTCGGCACCTCGATCTCGGCGCCGAGCGCGGCCTGGGCAAAGCTCAGCTCTTTGTCCATATACACATTGACGCCCTCGCGCTCGAAAATGGCGTGCGGACGCACCATCACGCCGATGAGCAGATCACCGGCAGGGCCGCCGTTCGTGCCGGCGTTGCCGTAACCGCGGCGGGTGATGGCCTGGCCGTCGTCGATACCGGCGGGGATCTTCACCGTCATCTTGTGCTGGCGGCGAATCTTGCCCATGCCCCGGCAGCTCTTGCAGGGCTGGTGGATGATCTTGCCGGTGCCGCGGCATTTCTGGCACGCGCCGGTGGACTGCACCACGCCGAAGGGCGTGCGCTGGGTGGTGCGGACGCTGCCGCTGCCCTTGCAGTCCGGGCAGACCTCGGGTGTGGTGCCGGGGGCGCAGCCGCTGCCCTTGCAGTCCGGGCAGACCTCGATGATGGGGACGGTGATCTCCTTCTCGCAGCCGAAGGCAGCCTCCTCAAAGCTGATGGTCACCTGGGTGCGCAGGTCCTCGCCGCGGCGCGGGGCGTTGGGATTGGCGCGGGACGCGCCGCCGAAGCCGCCGAAAATATCGCCGAAGATGTCGCCCAGGTCGCCGAAACCGCCAAAGCCTCCAAAACCCTCGAAGCCCGCGCCGCCGCCGAAGCCGGCGTTGGGGTCGAAGGCAGCGTGGCCAAACTGGTCATACTTCTTGCGCTTGTCGGGATCGGAGAGGATCTCAAAGGCCTCGTTGGCCTCCTTGAAGCGCTCCTCGCAGGCTTTGTCGCCGGGGTGCAGATCGGGGTGGTTCTCCTTGGCGAGCTTGCGGTATGCTTTTTTTATTTCGTCGGGCGTGGCGTCCTTTTTGACGCCGAGCACCTCGTAGTAATCTCGTTTTTCTGCCATGTATGTTCTCCCATTTGGTAAAAATGGTTGTTGAAGATCGCTCTCCGATTCTGTTATACGAATACCGGAAAAGTCTCTGCCTCCCCCACGCAGCCATTCGACGACAGCGCAGCGGGGGACTCACAGGGGGGGCCGCCTCGATTACAGGCATCCGCCGGCAAGAACATACTCCCGTATGTTCTTGCGCGAAGCGGCAGCGCGCAGACGCATCACGGCCGACAAAGGCCGGGGTGCGGAAAGCGCAGCTTTGCGCTGAGGAGGATTCCTCAGCGCAAACTGCAGGGGTCATGCGGGTTGTGAAAGGGGGTTATCAAAAGAGAGGGATTACTTCTTGTCGTCGTCGACCACGGTGTAGTCGGCGTCGTAATAGTCCTGGCCGCCGTTGCCGCCCTGCGGACCCTGCGGGCCGGCCTGGCTGGGATCAAAGCCCTGGCCCTGGGGATTGGCCTGCTGGTAGAGCTTCTCGGACAGCTTGTAGAAGGACTGGGTCAGCTCCTCGGTCGCCTGCTTGATAGCGGCGGAGTCGGTGCCCTTGAGCTTCTCCTTGAGGGTGTTGAGCTTGCCCTCGACATCGGCCTTTTCGCCGGCGTCGAGCTTGTCGCCCAGGTCGTTGAGCGCCTTCTCGGTCTCATAGACCATCTGGTCGCCCTGGTTGCGGATATCGACCTCTTCCTTGCGCTTCTGGTCCTCGGCGGCATACATCTCGGCCTCCTTGACGGCCTTGTCGATGTCCTCCTTGGACATGTTGGAGGAGGCAGTGATGGTGATGTGCTGCTCCTTGCCGGTGCCGAGATCCTTTGCGGAGACGTTCACGATGCCGTTGGCGTCGATGTCAAAGGTGACCTCGATCTGCGGCACGCCGCGGCGGGCCGGGGCGATGCCGTCCAGGTGGAAGCGGCCGAGGGACTTGTTGTAAGCGGCCATCTCGCGCTCGCCCTGCAGGACGTTGACCTCGACGGAGGTCTGGTTGTCAGCCGCGGTGGAGAAGACCTGGCTCTTGCGGGTCGGGATGGTGGTGTTGCGCTCGATGAGCTTGGTGCACACGCCGCCGAGGGTCTCGATGCCGAGGGACAGCGGGGTGACGTCCAGCAGCACGATGCCGTCGACGTCCTGGTTCAGAACGCCGCCCTGGATGGCCGCGCCGATGGCGACGCACTCATCGGGGTTGATGCCCTTGAAGCCTTCCTTGCCGGTGAGGGACTTGACCATGTCCTGCACGGCGGGGATACGGGTGGAGCCGCCGACGAGCAGCACCTTGCTCAGCTCGGAGGGATTGAGTCCGGAGTCGGACAGGGCCTGGCGCACGGGGCCGGCCGTGGCTTCGACGAGGTGACGGGTCAGCTCGTTGAACTTGGCGCGGGTGAGGGTGACGTCCAGGTGCTTGGGGCCGTTGGCGTCCGCCGTGATATAGGGGAGGTTGACATTCGTGGTGGTCATGCCGCTCAGCTCGATCTTCGCCTTCTCGGCGGCCTCGCGCAGACGCTGCATGGCAACCTTGTCGCCGCTGAGGTCAACGCCGTCGGTCTTGCGGAACTCGTCAACCAGATACTTGGTGACGCAGGCGTCAAAGTCGTCGCCGCCGAGGCGGTTGTTGCCTGCGGTGGCCAGCACTTCGATGACGCCGTCGCCGATCTCGAGCACGGACACGTCGAAGGTGCCGCCGCCGAGGTCGTAGACCATGATCTTCTGGTCGCTCTCCTTGTCGATGCCGTAGGCAAGGGCGGCCGCAGTCGGCTCGTTGATGATGCGCTTGACATCGAGGCCGGCGATCTTGCCGGCGTCCTTGGTGGCCTGGCGCTGCGCGTCGGTGAAGTAGGCGGGGACGGTGATGACGGCCTCGCTGACGCTCTCGCCCAGGTAAGCCTCGGCGTCAGCCTTCAGCTTCTGCAGCACCATGGCGGAGATCTCCTGCGGCGTGTAGGCCTTGCCGTCGATGGTGACCTTGTAGTTGGAGCCCATCTCGCGCTTGATGGAAGAGATGGTGCGGTCGGGATTGGTGACGGCCTGGCGCTTGGCGACGGAGCCGACCATGCGCTCGCCGTTCTTGGCAAAGGCGACTACGGACGGGGTGGTGCGGGCGCCCTCGGGGTTGGCGATGACGACGGGTTCGCCGCCTTCGAGAACCGCGACGCAGCTGTTGGTAGTGCCCAGATCGATACCGATAATTTTACTCATTTTCTTGTCCTCCTATTTTAAGATGAATACTTTACAAGTTTATATGAATGGTTTTGCCTGCAAATCAGTTGGCCACCTTGACCATGGCGAAGCGGATCACCTTGTCTCCGAGCTTGAAGCCCTTCTGGAAGACCTCCACGATCTCGTTCTCGCCCTTTTCCTCATCGTCCACATGCATGACGGCGTTGTGCAGCGCCGGGTCGAAGGTCTCGCCCAGGCTCTCGAAGGGGGTGATGCCCAGCTTCTCCAGCGTCGCGGTGAACTGGGTCATGATCATCTCCACGCCCTTGCGGTAGGCCTCGTCCTCGGTGGGCTGCCGGAGCGCGCGCTCCAGATCGTCGTAGATCGGCAGGAACTTCAGCGCGGTCTCGGAGCGGACGTCGGTATACAGGGCTTCCTTCTCCTTCTGGCTGCGGCGGCGGTAGTTATCATACTCGGCCATCAGGCGCAGATACTTGTCGTTCATCGCAGCTTTTTCCTTCTCGAAGGCTGCCTTGGCGGTCTCGAGCTCCGCGCTGCGATCCTCGTCCTTTTTGCGGCCGAATTTCTTTTCTTTCTTTTCCTTTTTTTCAGCCTTTTCTTCGGCTTCGGTGCTGACTTCCTTCTCCTCAGCAGCGGGACTCTCTTCCGGCGCGCTTTCGGCGGCGGTCTCCTGCTGCGTCTCGGGGATCTGGTCTTTCACTTCTTCACTCATGACTGTTGTCCGGCTCCTTGATGATCAGTTTGTTATGCATGCCCTCCGGCGGGGCCTCGCCGCCGCCCAGTCTTCTCGACAGGCCGGCAGCCAGGAAGCTCAGCTTCGCGGCCACGGCGGAATAGTCCATTCTCGTGGGGCCGACCACGCCGATCAGCCCGCGCGTGCCGTCTCCCGCGTCGAAGCTGGCGACGATGACGCTGGAATCCTTGAGCTCCTCGGCCACGTTTTCCGGCCCGATGAAGACCCGCACCTCGTCCGTACCCGCCGCGGCGGCAGAGGGAGGCAGGATGTGCCCGCCCTCGGAGAGGTAGCTCATGAGTCTGTGCGCCTTGTCCGGGTCGCGGAACTCCGGCTGGCTGAGCAGCATGTTCTCGCCGGACAGGAAGGTGGCGGGTTCGGCGGCCTCGTGCAGCTGCTCGAGCAGGAAGGCCGTGATCACCGCGGTGATTCCCGCGGTGTCGTCCGCGGCGCGTTCGGTGCTGTGAATGAGCAGGGGCGTGATCTCCTCCTCCCGCTTGCCGGTGAAGCTCGCGTTGAAGAGCGTCCCGAGCCGCTGCACCAGCTCCTGATCCACGGAGATCGGCAGCCGGACGAGCTTGCTCCTGGCCACGTTCGAGGAAAGCGTGATCACAATAATAAAGGTGTTCGCATCGACATATATGAGGTCGAAACGCTGCGCGGAGACCGCGGCCTGCCTTGTCAGGGCGAGCGCCGGGTAATCCGTCAGCTGCGAGGCCAGCCTGCTCACGCCGCCGATGCTGTCATCCAGATCCTGGAGGCGCTGGTTCAGGCGGCGGTTCAGATCCTCCGCTTCCTCCTCGGAGAGCCGCTGGCGATCCATGAGCTCGTTGACATAGAGGCGGTAGCCCATCGGGGTGGGGACGCGGCCGGCTGAGGTGTGCGGCTGGGCGAGATAGCCCATCGACACCAGCTCCGCGAGCTCGTTGCGGATCGTCGCGGGGGAGCATTTGAGAGAGCCGATCTGCGCGATCGCCTTGCTGCCCACCGGCTCCGCCGTGCGGATATACTCCTCAACGACGGCGGTGAGGATCTTTTTCTTACGCTCGCTGATCGCCATTTAGCACTCTCGCCTCCCGAGTGTTGGCACTCTTTGCTTTCGAGTGCTAATATACCACCGCGCTGCCCGATTGTCAATAGCATCCCGCGGCGGGGCAACAAAATTCACAAATAGGTCAAATATGTTCAATAATTCCCTATAATGTATACAGGGAGCGAATAATTTTTGCACGAAAATCTGGAAATTTTTATTTACTTTATGAAAATCCTGGTGTAAAATAGATTCATACAAATTATCGAAGGGGGTGTCTGCCATGTTGGAGGAAAGTTTCCTGAAAGTGTACGATAAGTTCAAATTCGGCTTCTATCGGAAGGTATTTGAGCTGGTTCGCGAGAGGGACGGCTCCCTGTCGGCGATGGAAGGCTTTTCACTGGAAGTGATTCACATGCTCGGCGAGCCGACGGTGGGCGAATTTGCCAGTTTTCTTAACATTTCCCAGTCCAATGCGACCTATAAAGTAAACAATCTCATCCGCAAGGGCTACCTGGTGCGGCAGAATTCGCAGGTGGATCGCCGCGAGTACCATTTGATCCTCTCCGAAAAATACCATACGTATCTGCGGCTCTTCACCGCCTATGAGCACACGGTCGTGGAGCGCATGAAGCAGCGCTTTTCCGAGGAGGATCAGCGCAAGTTCGACGAGATCCTCCAGGTGATTTCCAACGAGCTGATGCCCGAGTGCGACATCTGAGCGCTGTAAGCTGTCGGCATTTTGTCGGCAGCTTACAGTCAAAACAGGGAACTTCCAAAAGAAGTTCCCTGTTTTGCATCGATTGAGCGGGACTGTTGCAAAATGCGAAAACCCAGGCTGCATCGCAGGGGAGGGCCTTGTGCCCTCCCGGCAGCATCAAGCTGCATGAATGGCAAAAATGTTCGGCGTATTCGTACACTCTGCGAATTCGCCGAACATTTTTGTGCGTATTCTGTTGTGCCGCCGCCCCTACGAGCTCAGCATTTTAGCGCTCATCTTTATTTTGCAACAGACCCGTTATCTTTTCCGCGGCGGACAGGGGCGGCCTTTCCCTCTCCTGTCTGCCGACATGCATCAGAGCTCGCGCTTCCGGTAGAAGCAGATCGACAGGAGCCAGGACAGCGCGTAGATCAGCGCGGAGACAGCCACCGTCAGCAGCGTGCCGCCGAGGGAGCCCTGAACAACGATCTGCGTGGCGGCGTCCGCCCCGCCGATGGTCTCGGGCGGCGTGCCGGACAGTCTGTAGGACAGGATCACGCCGAACGCGCAGATTGCGCCGATTAAGATGTAATAGGCAATGCGCCCCTTCTCCACGCCGAGGCGGAAGATAATGGGCAGGAGGATCGCCGGCCCGATGAGGCCGATCGCCAGCAGGATCGGGATCAGCGCGGGGAGCTCCGCGAGCCGTCCCGCCAGGCCGAGGCGAAGGCCCTGCACCAGCATGATCAGCGCGAAAACCGCCCCGACCATGATGAGCGTCAGCAGATACTTGACCGAGACGACCTGCGCGCGCGTCACCGGCAGGGCGCCGCAGTAGCGCTCCCAGCGGAATTTCTCGTCGTAGGACTGGATCGTGACGGGCAGCATCACACCGACGATCATCGGATAGAAGATGAAAAACCAGTTGTCCTGTCCGAAGGCGCCCACGATGGCGAAACCGAATACGATGAGAAGGAAGCTGCGGCAGTAGGCCGCCATCATGTAGAGATCTTTCCGCAAAAGGCCTTTCATGTCCTTTCCTCCTTGACCATGAGGATGAACAGATCCTCGATACTCAGCGCGCTCCGGCGGAGACTCTCCGGGGCGTCCTCCCGTTTGAGCACCGCGCTCACGCCGTAGGGCGAATTCCGCCGGCCGAGCACGGCGGCGCCCAGCGCGTCGATCTCCTCGCGCGTGCCCTGCACCAGCACGTACTGCTCGCGCAGCGCGTCGGCCTCCTCGCACAGCAGCAGCCGCCCGCGGTGCAGGAAGGCCACGTAGTCGCAGAGCTTCTCAAGGTCGCTGACGATATGCGAGGAGATGAGCACGGCGTGATCCTCCTCGCGCGTGAACTCTGAAAACAGCTCCACCACCTCGTCGCGCACCACCGGGTCGAGCCCGGAGGTCGGCTCGTCGAGCACGAGCAGGCGCGCATGGTGCGAGAGCGCCACGGCGATGGAGAGCTTCATCTTCATGCCGCGGGAGAGCTCCTTGAAGGGCTTCGTCTCCGGGACAGAGAGCTTCCTGAGCAGCCCCTCGAAGCAGGGCTGATCCCAGTTGCGGTAGATGCCCGCCATGATCTTGCCCAGCTTTTTCGCGCTCAGGCACTCGGGGAAGGCCGGTTCGTCCAGCACCACACCGATCTCCTCCAGCGGCGGCCTCTCCTGCCCGAGCACCGTCGCGCTGCCCGCGTCGGGCTTCGCCATGCCGAGCAGCAGGCGGATGGTCGTGCTCTTGCCGGCTCCGTTCTCCCCCACCAGGCCGAGGATGCAGCCTTCGGGCAGCGTCAGATCCAGCTTGAGGTCAAAATCGTCGTAGTGTTTTTCCAGACCCTTCAGTTCGATCGCGTTCATGTCTCCTCCATCCTTTCCAGGATCTCATGCAGTTTTTCGCGGCTCAGGCCGCATTCCGCAGCGAGCTTCTTCGCCGCGCGCAGGTGTTCCTCCAGCTCGCGCTGCTTCTCCTCCTGCCAGCGCCCGCGCTCCACCGGCGCAGCGAAGCTCCCCTTGCCGGGCACGGTCACGATCAGCCCGGCGGCCTCGAGCTCCTCGTAGGCGCGCTTGGTGGTGATGACGCTGATGCGCAGATCCTTCGCGAGGCTGCGGATCGAAGGCAGCGCCTCCTCCGCCGCGACGGCGCCCGAGAGGATCTGCGCGCGCAGCTGCTCGAAGATCTGCTCGTAAATGGGCTGCCCGCTTCGGTTGTCGATGAGAATGGTCATCGCTTTTCCTCACTTAAACTGTATATACCAAATATACACAGTATGCACAGTATTGTCAAGCAATTATATCGGCGCAGAGAAAACCGCCCCGCGCGATACGGAAGACGCCCCTCTGAAAGCCGCGCAGGGGCGGTTAAGGATCTCGAATCCGGGTCTTGACAAGCATGGAAAGCCTGTTATAATGAATGCACAACTGAACACCTTATCAAGAGCGGTGGAGGGAACGGCCCTGTGAAGCCCGGCAACCTGTGTACACAAGGTGCCAAATCCGGCGGTGAGACGAAAGATGAGGATGCTGCATGCTCTTTACGCGCCCTGCCGTCCGGCAGGGCGCTTTTCCGTCCGCTCCGGGAACAGTTATGAACAGTACTATGAAATGATACAGGAGGAACCCATGCATACTTTCTTTACATCCGAATCCGTCACCGAGGGGCATCCCGACAAGATCTGCGACCAGATCTCAGACGCCGTGCTCGACGCCATCCTCGCCGAAGACCCCAACGGCCGCGTCGCCTGCGAGACCACCGTTTCGACCGGGCTGGTGCACGTGATGGGCGAGATCAGCACCAGCTGCTATGTGGACATCCCGCACATCGTGCGCGAGGTCGTGCGCTCCATCGGCTACGACCGCGCCAAATACGGCTTTGACTGCGACACCTGCGGCGTCATCACCAGCATCGACGAGCAGTCGGCCGATATCGCGCTCGGCACCAACGACGAGGTCGGCGGCGCGGGCGACCAGGGCATGATGTTCGGCTACGCCTGCGACGAGACGCCGGAGAAAATGCCGCTGGCGATCTCTCTGAGCCACAAGCTCGCGATGCGCCTCGCGCAGATCCGCAAGGAGGGCCTCGTGGGCTATCTGCGCCCCGACGGGAAGACCCAGGTCACCGTGGAATACGACGAGGAGCACCGCCCCGTGCGCGTCGACACCATCGTCATCTCCACGCAGCACGCCCCGGAGGCGACGCTCGAGCAGATCCGCGCGGACATGATCGCTCTGGTCATCAAGCCCGTCGTCCCGGCGGCGCTGCTCGACGAAAACACGCGCTTCTTCATCAACCCCACCGGCCGCTTCGTGATCGGCGGCCCGCAGGGTGATTCCGGCCTCACCGGGCGCAAGATCATCGTGGACACCTACGGCGGCGCGGCGCCCCACGGCGGCGGCGCCTTCTCCGGCAAGGACCCCACGAAGGTCGACCGCTCCGCCGCCTACGCCGCGCGCTGGGCGGCCAAGAATGTGGTCGCCGCCGGTCTTGCCCGCCGCTGCCAGATCCAGCTGGCCTACGCCATCGGCGTGGCCGAGCCGGTGAGCATCCTGGTGGAGACCTTCGGCACCGGAACCGTCCCCGACGAGGTCATCAGCGAGGCCGTGCGCAAGGTCTTCGATTTCCGCCCCGCCGCCATCATACGCGATCTCGGCCTGCGCCGCCCCATTTACCGGCAGCTCGCCGCCTACGGCCATATGGGCCGCGAGGATCTGGGCGTGCGCTGGGAGGACACGGACAAGGTCGAGGCGCTGCGAATGGCGGTGCAGGCATGAGGCCGGCGGAACTCCTCTCCGCCATGACCGCGGCGGAGCGCGAGGCCGCCGGGCTGATGCGCGAGGCGCATGACATCCTGGCCGAGTGCAAGACCGGTCACCGCGACGTGGTGACGGCCTATGACCGCAAGGTCCAGGAGCTGCTGATCGCGCGGCTGAGCGAGGCCGTGCCCGGCGCGCGCTTCTTTTGCGAGGAGAACGACCGGCATGACGAGCTCTCCGCCGAACATCTGTTCATCATTGACCCGATTGACGGCACGATGAATTTCGTACGCGGCCTGCACCACAGCTGCATCTCCGTGGCCTGCTGCTGCGGCGGCGTGCTCACGGCGGCGGCGATCTATAACCCTTACGCGGACGAGATGTTCACCGCGCTGCGCGGCGAGGGCGCCCTCTGCAACGGACGCGCCATCCGCGTGACGGCGGACCCCTTCTGCGAGACGGTCACCGCCTGCGGCACCTCGCCCTATAACCCCGAGCTCACCGACAAAACCTTCGCGCTGCTGCGCATGGCCTTCCTCGAGAGCCTGGACATCCGCCGCGAGGGCTCCGCCGCGCTCGACCTCTGCAGCGCGGCCGCCGGGCGCGTCGGCGTCTACGTTGAGCCGAGCATCTCCCTCTGGGATTACGCCGCCGGCAAGCTCATCGTGGAGGAGGCGGGCGGCGTCTGCCGCACGCTTGAGGGCGAGGAACTGCCTTTCGACGGGCGCAAGAGCTCCGTCGTCGCAGGCAGCCGGGAAAACGTAGCGGAATTCCTCCGTCTCGCGGCAAAGCTCTGAGCCGTTCCGCGCCGTCGGGCGGAACGCTGCGCGCCTGTCCCCTCCTCGCCGACCAGCCGGGAGTGTGATACAGCGTGCGTCATTTCCCCTCTGAAAACGGAATATTTTACTCAACAAAGTACAATTCAGCGCCAAAAAATCATTGACTGTCCGGCCGCAGTGTTGTATACTCCATTTTGGAATCCGTTCGTCGATGAGAGGGGATCAGCAATGAAGTCCACAGGGATCATTCGCCGTGTAGATGAATTGGGGCGCATCGTTCTTCCGATCGAGCTCAGGCGCAGCCTCGGCATTTCGGAGAAGGACCCAATGGAGATCTCCGTGGAGGACGGCAGCATCATCCTCCGCAAGCATCAGGACGCCTGCCTGTTCTGCGGCTCGGCCAGAGATCTGGTCGAATTTCGCGACAAGACCGTCTGCAGGGACTGTGTGAACAGGCTCGCCGCTCTTCCGCGCTGACGTGCTCCGGCTGCCGACTATGTATCAGCAAAAGGGGAACTCCTTCGGGGCATCCTCTGTAAGGAAGTTGCTTTGAGGCGGCAATTACCGGCTCAAAAGAGTCAAGACCTCCGGCTAAGCCGGAGGCTTGATTAGGCCCTAGAAGGGCCTGTTACTAGCAGCCCCTGAAAGGGCCCGAAAGGTTTGCCAACCGCAGACTTTTTCGGGCTGCCCCTCAAGGGGCTGTTTTCTATGCCTTATTTTTTCTTGCGATCCGTAAA
>OCVV012851097.1_pt1 | contig 16908 bp, 15 predicted proteins | sample 1539721 | NCBI WGS metagenome assembly OCVV01 (sample SAMN02144230, study PRJEB22623) | gut metagenome | biome: sheep rumen | host: Ovis aries | place: New Zealand | reverse complement strand
CTGACACCCTACATACCCACACATAACGTGAAAACGCTTTATCAGCAAGAGACAGAGAATCATAAAAAAGTAATCTGGCAATGAAGAAAATATTTCTTACTCTGTTTTTGACCTTTTCTCTTGTAACCATTTCTAATGCCCAAACGGCAGCAGAAGTTAACAAGAGTATTAACAAGGTGAAACGAGATACGATGTATATTTACGCTGAGTCGACAACTAAAGATTTAAATGAGGCATACACTAATGCTCGTGCAATCTTGGAAATGCAAGTTGGAGAATGGGTGCAGAAGCAACATCCTTCAGAAGGCATTGAATTGTGTATCGTAAAAGCTAAAGAGCATTTCATGCAACTTGACACTCGTAGAGGCGAACTTTATCGTGCTTTCGTCTATGTCAAGAAGAGTGATATTATGCCTGTTGCAGATAAAAGTGAAGTGACAGTTTTCGAGGTGTCTCCTTCATCACATCAGAATCAAGTTGAAGTTGATCCTGCCATTATCGTGACAGAAGAAGCTCCTAAAGAGGAAAAAACAGCCATTGAATTGACATCAGAAGAGAAACAAATGAAAATGGTTAGGAGTTTCTATGAGGTGGAACCCTATATCAAAGGACTGAAGAGTAAGGGGAAACTGAATGGCTATGGCAAATATGCCACAATGCCTCAAGGGCAAGACTGCCACCTCTTTGTATATGACAAACAAGGAAACATTTCCGCATTGATTCGAAAAAGCGGTAATTTGCAGTACAATTTGAATACACTTAAAGAAGATAACGTAAAAAATTACAAGAATTGTGGAGCTATCTGGTTCCAGCTAAAATAATAAAAGAATGAGAAAACTACTATTAATTGTTATGGTGGCTCTGTTTGCCATTCAGAGTCAAGCAGACAATGTTAAATTTACAGTTTCTGACGGCATCGACAATGCAGGTATCAAATCCAAGATTGAGAGTGGAGTCAGTCGTATGCTGACAGAAATCAACGCTGCCCAAGACGCTGGTCGCAGTCTCAATTTCTCTGCTATGGGCAATATTGGAACTCGTGTTCAGCAATCAATGGCGATGTTGTGGGAAAATTGCCCTTTTGAGTGTACCGATGAAGAAATCATCGAACATTGCATCACAACAGGTACTGGCTATCAGGTTCGTAATATTCCCCTGATGATGAAGCCTACAGGCGAACGTGAGTTTGGCGAAGATGAGTATCAGGAAGCTGTAATCAGCTTTGATAAGCATGGAAATGTGGAGAGTTTCTATCTTAGTATCTCCATGAACCTCTACATGAATGTCATCAAGAGCAATCTCGAACTAACAGACCTTCGTCGTCGCCAGCTAATTCTTGACTATGTGGAACAGTTCCGCACAGCTTATAATCAGAAAGATATTAAGTTCCTGAATCAAGTATTTAGCGATGATGCTTTGATTATTACGGGTAAGGTGATTACCACCAAACACGCAGAAGGTTTTACCTCTCAGAAGATTCAATACAATAAGCAAAGCAAGGAGCAGTACATCAAGAATCTGAGTGGCGTATTCAAGCGCAATAGCTATATTAAAGTAACCTTCGATGATATTGAAGTGATGCGTCACCCTGTTAATCCCAATTTCTATGGTGTCACTTTATTGCAAGGTTGGACAAGTGGCCGTTATCATGATGATGGCTATCTGTTCCTCCTCTGGGATTTTACCAACGAGAATGCACCACAGATCCATGTTCGCACATGGCAGCCCGATAAGATTGGCGGAAAGCCATTACCTAAGGACGAGGTGTTTAGTTTGAGTGATTTTGATATTTAAAGATGAATTTAAAAAGAATACTGTTCGTATGCCTCTCCATATTATTTGTGACAGTCGCAAATTCTCAGGAGATCAAGGTTAAACTGATGGAGTATCTTCCTAACGACTTGGCTGCGCGTACTCACCCAAGACCAGATGCTAATGGTGTGAATTGCGCGTTGATCCGTGTGGTTGTTCCTGCAGTAAAAGGGATGAAGTTCGATGGTTGGGTCGTAGGAGATTATGAGTATCAGCCTGGCGAATATCAGGTCTATGTTCCTGAGGGTGCCAAAAAGATAAAGTTTCGTCATGAGAACTATGCGCCCGGAGAGATAGTTTTCAATATGCCCATTGAGAGCCAGTGTGTGTATAAGGTGGTATTGGATATACCTGATCTTGGCACTATCTATGTCACGCAGAGCAGTGCTATGCTGGCAGAGGGAAGTCGTCTTTTTGCGTTGAGGAAATACAAAGAAGCGCGTGTTTCCTATGAAGGTGCACTTGAAGCGGATGATGTCGTAAAGGATTTGATTCCCACCATCAAGAGTGATATCGCCCAGTGTGATACTTGCATGCTTTATGAGAAATACACGCTAGGAGCATTTGCGAAGATTAGGGCCATGAAGGAGCAAGGAGGCGGTTCGCAGGAAGAACTTGTGAAATACGCTTCTGCAGGAGTTGAATATCTTCAAGTACTTAACAGGTATAATCCTAATGAGTTCTATACAAGTCGTATGACTCAACTTGAAAACCTTATTAACGACTTGCCAATGGAAGTAAGATTCACCATCGTGAAATGGATGAATAGTGAGGCTGGATTCTTTGAGTCTGGCAAGTTGCCTCAAGTTGAGGTCTGGGCATATTCTGGTAGTGACACCCCAGTTCCTAATTCTTATAAGAATGACAAGAAGTTCCAGTCAATGATTGGCAAATCTAACCACTACTCCTTGATAGGTATTTCGGATAAAGAGGGAATTGCCGATATACAACTAAATCGAAAATCATTGCCAACAGGGCTGTTCCTTAGACCTGTGGGTTATGATGACAAAATCAGAATTCAATTTTTGGATCTTAATGAACTACTTTCTCAGTCGAAAGGTAGCTATAACAAACGAAGAATAAGAATTAAAATGTTTGCAGATATATAAATTGTTTGATTATGAAAAAGTCAATTCTCCTTAGAGTATATCTATGTACTCTCATGATGTTTATTACCATGACAGTCTATTCACGTGTTAATTGCGCGATTAATTCGAACGGCATGCCCCCTGAATTATCTATGATGGCAGATGATTCGGAAGATAACGATAGCGTTAAGCCTCTTATATGGGATAAGATTCCTGTTTATTCTGCCAAGAAGGTGACGTTGACCAATGAGGATGGCACCCCTATGTTGAATGAGGACGGTACACCTGTCACTCGTGTCTTCCTAGTCGATCAATTTGGAAACAAACGTAGTTGGGAGGCTGTTCATGAACAGTATCGCAAATTGGATAAAGCAATCACCAGAATCGTTGCTAAAGTTGGTGGTGGAGCCATTTTGGGCGCATTGACAGGTTTGTTGGTAAGCAAAGACAAGGATAAAGGAAAAGGTGCAGCCATTGGAGCAGTAGCAGGTGCTGCAGGTGGTTTGGCCCTAAGTGCAAAAGACATCAAACAAGCCAAGGCGCAGAAAAAATCCATTAAACAACAGAAGAAGCTGTTAGAAGCTTATCAAAAGACATTTACTGCAGAAGGAACTCCTATTGACGCTAGTGTAGACCTTTCCAATGTTGATGGATTTGATTTCACAGAAGGGGAATCTGTTTCTCAATCTGCAGAGTCTTTAAAGGCAGAATTAGCTAGTGCCGATTTCAACTCCGCTGATGACAGTGCTTGGACGCTTTAGTAAATTAACTGTTATTTCTATAATTGTAAATCAAATAATATTATTATGAATAAAAGAAGTATTTTATCTTTCCTTTTAGTAGGATGGAGTATGTTTGTCTTCGGACAAGAGTTTGAAGTTATAGGTATGGAAGTAAAACCTTCTGACCAATCCGCCCAAATACATCAAAGAAATGATGCTAATGGGACACTATGTGGTATGGTGAGGGTACTTTTGAATGAACCTGATGTAAAATTCGAAGGTAGCTATGTTGTTGGCGAAAGTGAATTCTTTACTGCTGGATACAATTTATATTTAGCATCTGGTGCAAAAAAATTCACTATCAAGCATGAAAACTTTTTCCCAATAGAAATTGTTCTTCAAAATTATGGCATCAAGTCAGTTGAATCTGGCGCGACCTACGAACTTACATTAATTCAGAAGCAAACGACAGGTAAGATGGAAGAAGGATCTGTTGAAGATCTTGTAAAGAAGGCAGAAAATGGTGATAATAATGCTCAATATCAATTGGGAAAAATATATGCGAATGGCATAGATGTAGACCCAGATATTGATGCAGCCATCAAATGGTATCAAAAAGCAGCAGAAAATGGTAATACTGACGCACAATATGATTTAGGAATGTTATACTATTATGGGCAGGGTATCAATAAGGACTATTCTAAAGCAAAAGAATTAATTGCTAAAGCCGCAGATGCGAATAATATGTATGCTCAATTTCGATTGGGTGTAATGTATGAGCATGGGTTTGGTGTCTCTACCGATTTAAAGAAATCATATGAGTATTATCAAAAATCTGCAAATCAAGGTTTCTTATTAGCCCAAAACAATCTTGCTATTTTTTATAATTTAGGCAGGGGGACAGAAAAGAATTTGGATAAGTCTTTTGAATTGTTCAAATTAGCTGCTGAGGCTGGAAACGGTTTTGCTCAGGGCAATTTGGGAAGATGTTATGAATTTGGCCAAGGAGTGTCAAAAGACTGTGAAAAGGCCATTTACTGGTACCAAAAATCTGCAGATCAATATTGTGCATATGGACAAGCAAGACTTGGCAGTTTGTATATTTTTGGAATATGTGTAGAGAAAGATATTAAAAAGGGATTGGAATGGACTCAAAAGGCATTAGAGCAAGGAGAACAACTTGCACAATATCATATGGGTATTTGTTATCAAAAAGGTTGGGGAGTGAAACAAGACTATAAAACTGCTTTTGATTATTATTTGAAGGCTGCTGAGCAAGGTTCTTCGCAGGCCATGACTAATGTAGGCGTATTTTATGCATCAGGAATGGGAGTACAGCAAGACCTAAAAAAGGGTGTTGAATGGATAGAAAAGGCAGCATCTGAAGGTGATGCACAAGGGCAAGCAAATTTGGGAACTTATTATCTCAATGGGTATGGCGTGATCCAAGATGTTTCTAAGGCTAAATCATTATTTGAAAAAGCATCAGAGCAAGGAAATGCGGATGGTCAGGCTTTTTTGGCCTCTCTCTATCTAACAGGTAATGGAGTGAAAGCAAATCCAAATAAGGCCATTGAATTGTTACAAAAATCTGCAAATCAGGGAAGTGCAGTGGGCCAATCGTTCCTAGCTTCATGTTATATTAATGGAGTAGGTGTAAATAAGGATCCAAAGAAAGCCATTGATTTATACGAAGCTGCTGCCGAAAAAGGCTATCCAGATGCATATTACAATTTGGGCGCTTGCTACTCTTCGGGGGTTGGGGTGAAACAAGATCTTAAAAAGTCCCTTAAATATTTTGAAACAGCTGAAAAATTAGGCCATCAGCAAGCTCGTCAAGCTGTGGAAACTATAAAAGCTGCAATGAAATAGTCCATGTTTCATTCTCATTCTCTCATGTTAAGATATTGGTATTTCAATTAGATAGTGTATTAGTGGGGTAGGTTTGGTTTTTCCTCTTACCCCACTTACAGAATTAGTTTTTGTATGATTAAAACAAGGTTCTTAATAATAGTTTGTCTCGTCTCTCAACACTTTGTTCATGCGCAGAATATCATTGTTGATGGTTTTGATAGCACTTCTTCAGTTGAGGCAAGGACACATAAAAGACTTGATAACAATGGAACACCATGTGCTCTTATTAAAGTCAGAAGTCTACTCAAGGGACTTCAATTTAATGAAGCGATTGGCCCTGTGGATAATAAGACGAACGAGTATTGGGTATATGTTCCGGATAGATCAGAAACGCTAACAATATCATCAAATAAGCATAATTCATTTGTAATACGTTTTGCTGATTATGGAGAGAAGTTTGTTTCAATGAGTGTTGCTTACGTGTTGTCATTATCTGAAAAAACGAATAATCCCCAATTATCTTTTAACTCAAATAGCGTCCCTTCTGATTTCCAGAATGGAGCAGATGCTGGCAATGCGGAAGATCAGTGTAATTTAGGAAAGTGTTATTATCTAGGTCGAGGTGTTACACAAAACTATTATTCTGCATTGAACTGGTTTAGAAAATCTGCTGAGCAGAATAATGTAGAGGCTTTGTATTATATAGGAAGATCTTATTATTACGGACAGGGTTTTCCTAAGCCAGATTATGAACAAGCTGTTAAATGGTACGAAAAGGCAGCAAAAAAAGATCATGCAGATGCTCAATATCAATTAGGGCTATGTTACGAAAAGGGTCAAGGAGTCAAGCAAGATGCAAAGATGGCTCGCAAATGGTTTGAAAAAGCTGCAAAAAATGGAAATAGTAGGGCAAAGCAAAAGATTTAATAATATCCCTATTATCCAAAATCACATGGCCTCGATTAAGTGTTTTCTAATAAAAAGAATGCGTGATGACTGAAATTGAAGAATTTAACAGACAAGTAAAATCCAATCTTCCTAATCTTAGTTGTGTACAAACAGATGAGTATAATGAATAATAAAATTGAACTCAATGAATTCATGTAATAATTCGAGGCAAGTAACAGTTACTAATATAGAATTTAATAACTTGCGTGTAAGTGATGCAAGACAGATTTTCAATGAATATAAGGCAACAAAAGAAGAGTTGTTTCATCGTTTTTATGATGAGAATACTCAATGGGTATTAAATCCTGATGAAACAGACAAAATCAACAAGATGAAGAGGGTCTTACAGGTTTTAATAAGAAAATCTGTCGAAGAATTATATAGAAAGGATTTGAATCTAATCTGTCAAGATCAAAGTGAAAGGAGTATATGCGCTAGATTAGCTTTTATTCTACAAGAAGCTCTTTATATAAACGAGATAAAAGATTATTATTCTGATGTTGAAATTAAAAGGTTAGATAAAGACCATCAAGAAAACAGAAGGTCAACAAAAGCGACGAATAAGAGTAGAAAGAAAACCGAACCTAAGATTTATTGTGACATATTGGTTCATAGTAGAAGAGATATTGCCATTGTAGATAATTTAGTTGCAATAGAAATGAAAGTTTATAATAATTTTAACATACAAAGTGATTTAAAAAGACTAACTGAACTAACAATGCCGTGGCCAAAACCTCCAATTAAGGATGTTATTTGTGACACATTACTGGGAATGATTATACAGATACAAAAAACTCAATATAAAATTATATGTGTTGATAGAGGTGAGGACGGAATTCTTCCTAATGTCGGATTATGCGAAATATTAAATCCATTCAAAGGAAGTTGTCCAGTAAAACGAAGATAAGACTTACCAAATGATAAATGAAATGAGATGAAGTGTTACTTGATATTATTGTTATTCATAATGGACATTGTTAATGTTTCTGCACAGAAGCTGAATGTGGAGAGCTTCGTCGTTAAGACAAACGACATAACGGCCAGGACACAGCCTCGACAGGATATCAATGGCAATGATTGTGCATTGATTAAGGTCCAGCTTGCTGCATCGGGAGCCGAATTCGGGGGGAATGTGGTTGGCAATGTGTCGTATAACAAGAGTGAATATCTTGTCTATATGTCAGAGGGTAGCAAAAGATTGTCTGTGAAGTTGGAAGGCTATCTGCCATTAGAAGCTAGTTTCGAAGATTATGGAATCAAAGCATTGGAAGGTAAGACCACCTATATAATGACCATTTCTGGTGCGTCTGTTGCTCGGCAGATTGAAGCGCCGAGGATAAAGACTGGCTGGATTATCCTTGAATCAGAACCTTCTGGAGCAAGTGTGTATATCAATGATGAGTTTGTAGGGAATACGCCCCTGAATAATTACAAACAGTCTTACGGCACATACCAATACAGGCTGGAGAGTCCTAACTATCATCCTGCAACTGGCACGATCGAACTGAATGCTGGCAGGTTTGAGCAAAGGATTGCTTTGAAACCTGCATTCGGATCCATCTCTGTGAAAAGCAATGTAGCTGGAGCAAAGATCCTTCTTGACGGGAAACCGACTGGCAAGAACTCTCCTGCAACATTGACAGAGATACCATCAGGCTCTCATACCATCACCCTGCAATCAGACAAATATGCTCCCCAACAGCAAAATGTCGTTGTGGAAGATGCCCAGACTGCCGATGTCTCTATGTCGTTAGATGCCCGTTTCGCAAGGATTACCATAAACTCGATAGATGGAGCAGAGATTTATAGTAATGGAAAACTATTAGGAAGAAACCGCATATCAGAGGACATGATGGAAGGCTATTATGACTTGGAGGTGCGCTTGAATCATCACAAATCCGCTACCAAGCAGATACAGGTCATTGCAGGTCAATCGCAAGATATCACGCTGAATCCTATTCCCAAGTATGGTTCACTAGATATCGTTAGCACCCCTCATAATGCTACAATTACAATCGACGGGAAGAAGGTTGGTAAAAGTCCATTGACTATCAATAATCTGTTGGAAGGTGAACATAATGTTCAATTGTCTTTGGAAAAATACAAAATAGAAACAAAACAAATTGTGATTTATGAAAACCAAACAGTGCCTCTTCATTTTAATCTTAGCATTGATACCCCCAGATACTATTATGATTTAGGAAAAAAATCATTTGAAATTAAAGATTATCGCCAGGCTGCAATATATTATAAAAAAGCAGCGGAACAAGGTTATAGTGAAGCGCAGTTGGATTTAGGTAATTTGTATAAAGAAGGACTAGGTTTAACAAAAGATGTTAAAGAAGCATTAAAATGGTATACACAAGCAGCAAATCAAGGATTGCCAGAAGCTCAATACCGAATAGGGTATATGTATTTTTTGGGAGATGGGGTAACTTCAAGTCGTTCTGAAGCTATTAAATGGATTTATAAATCTGCGGATCAAGGATATGCTGCTGCAGAGTATTTGTTAGGGTATTTTTATGAATGTGGAATTGGTGTGCCTAAGAGCAACAAACAAGCAAAAAAATGGTATGAATTGGCTGCAAAACATGGTGATGAAAATGCACAAAAGCAATTAAGGGTTTATATAGATAGATGATGAGATAATGAAATGTAAGTTGTTATTACTATTGTTGTTTGGTCCTCAATGTCTCTTTGCCCAAGATATTGAGGTGAAGAAGTTCGAGCCGTTGGAGAAAGACCAGACGGCGGCATTGAGTCCACGAAAGGATATCAATGGTGTGACATGTGGATTGGTAAAGGTTCTGTTGAAGGAACCTGGAGCCGAGTTTGAGGGCAGTGTGATGGGCGATGTCCAGTTCACGGGCAAAGAATATCTAGTATATCTTCCCAATGGAACGAAGCGACTGGGCATCAAGCATCCTGACTATCTGCCAACAACAATTGTTTTTGCAGATTATGGCACCAAGAAGGTGGCCTCAGCTACCACTTACGAGTTAAAGGTGAAGACGAACAAGAAGCAGGCAAAGGTTGATAACAGTAAGAAAGGAATGGCTGTATTCAATATCAAGCCTTCGAATGCGATGCTACTAATAGATGGTCAGATTGCTGATGGCTCTGGTGGAGCTTATGCCTTGTCACTACCATACGGTACGCATTATTATACCGTAAAGTTGAAAGACTTCAGCATCAACAATCAGATGGTGAAAATTGACAAGAATGCCAAGAACATCAATGTGGATTTGACGGAGTTCTTTGCCAAGGTGTCTGTCAATTGCCCTACAGAAGATGCAGAATTGACGATTAATGGAGAGCAGAAAGGTGTCGGCAGATGGGAAGGCATGATGATTCCAGGTAAATACACTATCGAGGCGTCAAAGGATGGCTGTCACTCTCAGACTCGTCAGATTGAGTTGAAAGATAACGATGAGATAACGGTTGACTTTACAAAGTTGAAAACGATTACAGGAAGTCTTAGGATGGATTACGAGCCAGCAGGAGCTGATGTCCTGTTGAATGGAAAGAAGGTTGGAGTGACTCCTCTGGTCTTAAAAGAACTTCCTGTCGGTAATTATCAATTGGAAATATGGAAGGAATACTATGTAAAAAAGTTTGTTAATGTGAAGATAAGAGAAGACCAGGAGTGGAGAGAAAGTGGAAATCTGAAATTAACGCAGTTTGGTGAAATGATAGTAAATGCAGAAAAAGGAAAAGAACATCCCTTATCTGCTGGTTACCAAAATAGTAGTTTTTGTGCATTAGCTGAATATTATCGGGAAGGTGCCGCTTTTGGACACCACGGATTTCCATATACGTGTTCCAGTGATACCTTTCAAGTGTCATTGAATCCAGTAAAAGGTGTATATTGGTTGAGACAAGCAGTAAGAATGGGGGATACTTCTGTGTCTGAAGATATTTATTCAAGAATGAATATGATTTCAGACGATTCTGAGTTGTCCTTTATTTTGGCAGAAGAGGCAAAAGAAGAACATGAAAAGTATTTTGACTATGATGAAGACTTTATGTATCTTTCTGAGGCGGCGAATTTTTATCTTCCTTATGCTGCATTAGCATGGCACTACTTTTACGGAGTTGGCTGTGTGAAAGATAAAGAGAAAGCAAAAAGCATGATGCGGCATGCATGTACGAAGGAGGGCGTATATTGGTATCCTGCTTTTATCCAGCTCGTTAAAGAAATGAATTTGGATAGCGAGTTAAAATACAATCCAGACATCTATTAATCAATTGACATCATTATGACGAAAAGAATATTGCTTTATATAATAATGGCGTTTTATAGCCTGTACACCTATTCTCAAGGCTTTAAAGTGAAAGAGTTCAAATTGAACATAAATGCTACTACCGCTTATAATGCTCCAGTAGATTCCGAAGGGCATCCATGTGGTTTGATTAAAATAAGAACGAGTAATCCTGACTTACAATTCAAAGGCGATATTATAGGCGAGGTAGAGAACAAAATGAACGAGTATTGGGTTTATCTACCGCATAATAGTCAGCAATTAAAGATTCTTCATCCCAACTTCATGCCTCTTATAGTGTCTTTTTCTGAATATGGAATAGAAATATCTTCTAAAGCGACATATATACTGACTTTAGAAGAGGTAAAGTATAAAAAAGAAAAGACCGGTGTGACGATTGTTGTTAAACCAGAAGACTCTGAACTGTATATTGATGATTGCCTCATTGATAATCTGAATAGTAGTGGCTTATATCAGTTGTTTCTTCCTAAAGGAGAACATGCTTGCAAATTGTCAAAGGAAGGCTATCAACCATACGCACAAATCATTCAAACAGGGAAGGCGCCACAGCTTATAAGCGTGGAGTTGGAGTCTGTGATGGCAGAATTGGAAGTGAAAAGCAAGACTTCCACTGCGGAAATATATATTGATGGTGAGTTAAAAGGTAATGGCCTTTGGAAAGGCAATTTGTTGGCAGGAAGTCACATGATTGAAGCTCGCCAAGAGAACTTCGAGCCCCAAACAGTTAAAATCACCCTTGAAGAGAAAGATAGCAAAATATTATCCATTCCAGAACTGAAACGCTTAAAAAGAAAATTGAAGATTGTAACGAGTATTCCTCAATTGCCAGTCTTATTGGATGGGGTATACGCTGGGGTTAGTCCTTGTGAAGTTGTGACAGAAACTGGTGAGCATTATGTAAGCTGTAATGCTTTCGGGTGTTTACCTTATCGCAAAAATATCGTGGTTGATTCTGGAACGAGCAATCCTATTACAGTAAATCTTCAGTTTGACAGTCACTCCGTATTTGCTGAATATTATCCGAAAGCATATAGTGGCGATTTGGAATCTATGGAGGTATTGGCTGCCAATCGTATGTTAAAGACTTGGCATTCTGGGGCGGAAAATATAGAAGAGGCTGTGTTTTGGCGAGAACGCATAGAAGAATTAGAACCTCATTACTTTACCAGCCTCTCAAATTTGAAATTTGCTGAAGAATGGCTTTGGACTTATGAAAATTTAGCTGAGGAATATGAAGAAAAAGGTGATTATCCCAAAGCAATCCATTGTTATAGAAAATTTCTCAATATATTCTCAAATGAATGGAGTCCAGATGAGTATTCTGAATATAAGAATCCTCAAAGTTATAAGAAAGAGATTTCTGATAAAATAAACAATCTAGAAGAATTGCAAAAAAGATAAATAGTATTACTTCGTTTGATATAAAAAAATGTGAGTTATGAAAGATGCTAGATCCCTTTTAATTATTTGTTGGCTCTTTTTCTCAATATCTATACATGCCCAAGACATTGAAGTAAAGAAGTTTGAGCCGTTGGAGAAAGACCAGACGGCAGCATTGAGTCCTCGAAAGGATATCAATGGAGTGACATGTGGATTGGTGAAGGTGCTGTTGAAGGAACCTGGAGCCGAGTTTGAGGGAAGTGTGATGGGCGATGTTCAATTCACGGGCAAAGAATATCTGGTATATCTTCCCAATGGAACGAAGCGACTGGGTATCAAACATCCTGACTATCTACCCACAACCATTGTCTTTGCAGACTATGGTACTAAGAAGGTGGCCTCTGCCACGACTTACGAGCTGAAGGTAAAGACTAACAAAAAGCAGGCAAAGGTTGATAACAGCAAAAAGGGAATGGCTGTATTCAACATTAAGCCTTCGAATGCAATGCTGTTGATTGATGGTCAGATTGCAGATGGCTCTGGTGGAGCCTATACATTGTCTTTACCTTATGGAACTCATTATTATACTGTTAAACTAAAAGACTTTAGCATTACTAACCAGCAGGTAAAGATAGACAAGAATGCCAAGAACATCAACGTTGACTTGACGGAGTATTTTGCAAAGGTTTCTATTAGTTGCCCTACAGAAGATGCAGAATTGTCAATCAATGGCGAACAGAAAGGTGTAGGCAGATGGGGAGGCATGGTGATTCCTGGCAAATACACCATAGAGGCATCAAAGGATGGTTGTCATTCTCAGACTCGCCAGATTGAGTTGAAAGATAATGATGAGGTGACGGTAGACTTTACAATGCTGAAAACCATCACAGGAAGTCTTCGAGTAGATTACGAGCCAGCAGGAGCTGATGTCTTGCTGAATGGTAAGAAGGTCGGTGTGACTCCTTTGGTTCTAAAAGAATTGCCTGTTGGTAGTTATCAATTGGAAATTTGGAAGGAATATTATGTGAAAGAGTTTGCAACGGTAAAGATTGCAGAAGATCAGGAATGGAGGGAAAGTGGAGAACTGAAGTTAACTCAATTTGGACAACTGATTGTTAATGCTGAGGCTGGTAATGGTGGCGGTATAGTTGATTCATGGGCCACATCTCTTGCTGACTATTATCGATATGGTGCATGTGAAGGCGGTAGAGGGGCTCACTATGTTTGTGGTAAGGATACTTTCCAAATACCTTTAAATCCGATAAAAGCAATATATTGGTACAAAAAAATAGCTAAGGAAGGGAGTAGCTATGAATCAAATGAGGCTAAAGAAAGTTTGGGCCCATGTTATTCATCAGTTGCCAATGATGCGGAAATCTCTTTTTGTTGGGCAAAGAAGGCTGTAGAGGATACAGAAGATAGTTATAAACACATGTTTCAGATATGGATGTTCCATGGATGTCCATATGCAACTCTAGCATGGCACTATTTGTATGGAATAGGTTGCAAACAAAATACAGATGAAGCCAAAAAGCTAATGAGATGGGCATGTACTGAGAAAGGGGAATATTGGTATCCTGCCTATATTCAGATGATAAAAGATATGGGACTAGATAAAGAATTAATGTATAATCCAAAGTTAGGAGAGCCTGAAGATGAATAGAAACATTAAATATATATATACATTATTGGTGTTGATCATATCAATAGGGTATAGCTCAAATTCTTTTTCACAAGGTTTTAAGGTAAAAGAATTCAAGCTAAATATAAGTGATGGTTCTGCTTTTCACGCACCTAAGGATGCTAACGGACATCCATGTGGACTTATAAAAGTGAGGACTGATGATGGAGAATTGAAATTCAAAGGTGATATTGTTGGCGAAATTGAGAATAAAACTAACGAGTATTGGGTGTTTATGGTTCAAGGGAGCAAAACGCTTAATATTCTGCATCCGAATTTCCTTCCAATTACCGTGGATTTCGCCTCTTTTGGGATTGATGAAGTTGCATCCAAAGCAACATACATTCTGACACTAAGTGAAAAGAAATTCAAAAAAGAAAAGTGTGGTTTGGTAACAACGGTTAAGCCGGAAACAGCTTCACTATTTATAAATGATGTGTTAATTGAGAACATCAGCGGGAATGGTTTATATCAACTCTATCTTCCTAAAGGTGACTATGTCTGTCGTGTTGAGCAGAAAGGCTTCCGTCCCAATGTGCAGGCCGTAACAATAGGCAAGGGTACTCAAAATTTGAATGTCGAACTAGAATCGTTAATGGCAGAATTGGAGGTGAAATGCAAGACGGGAACTGCTGATATATATGTTGATGGTGAGAAGAAAGGAAATGGAAGTTGGAAGGGACTTCTATATGCGGGTGAGCACAAAATAGAAGCGAGGCAACAGAACTATGAACTAAGTTCGCAAAACATTTTTATAGCAGAGAAAGAAAGTAGGACTCTTGTCATCCCAGAATTAAAGAGGTCTATGGGAAAAGTTAAGATTGCAACAAATCCTTCTAATATGCCTGTAATAGTTGATGGTAAAGATGTGGGGATCTCCCCTTGTATAATTGACGTCGAGTCTGGAAAGCACTATGTGACATGTAAATCATATGGTGTTGAACCTACTCGTACTAATGTTGAAGTAGTTGGAGGAAAAACCTGTGAGATAAAATTGGCAATTCAATATGGGGGAGATTGGTTAAAAGAATATTACGAAAGGGCATATAATGGTAGTGAAGAGGATATTTTGTTTCTTGCAAGTCAAGCTGGTAGAACGGATAAATATTTAGAAGCTGTTTTCTGGATCAATAGACATCCTCAGGGAGAAAATATAGTGAGGTATTGGAATAAATATGGAGAACAACTTGATATTAATATGTATTGGCAATGTGATTGGATACACATATATAGTGAGGTCGGAAATCCGGAAAAGGCATTGGAACTTTATCCGCTGTGGAAAGGTTATGCAGAAACTCGCGGAGACATTTTCCTATCCGAATTGGAAATGAGGTATATAGGTGATGGCTTTTTCAAGAAGAAAGATATAGATAAAGCTATTCAATGTTACGGAAAAGCAGGGAAAGAAGGATATGAGGGATTGGGTGACTGCTATAAGGCCAAAGGCAATAATCAACTTGCTGCAAATTATTACCGTGAATGCCTAAAACTGGATTATCATGAAAACAAGAAAAGAGTTGAAAAGAAGTTGAAAGAATTAGGATATTGAACAAATGAAAAATGAACTATACATTCAAATTGATAGTACCTCTGACTTATAAGGACGTTGAGGTAGAGAGTGAGGAAGTGGACTTGAATAATCAGGAGATAGCCCAGATTAAACAGTTGGTGAAGCAGAGCCCAAGTGAAAGACATGGCTTAATGCCCATATTGGAGGATGGCGCACCAGAGTTGTATGATAAGCTGTGGGAAGCTATCGAACGGCCCCTTAGAGATACAGTTTTAGAAGATGGTCGCAAAAATGGGTTCGTGGATGATGAAAACGAAGATGGAGGGTTGGATATGGATTGTGTGGACTATCTCTGTAAGATACCAGACTTTGCAAGATGAGAAAACTGAAGATAATGCAGGAAGATCCAATCTCTTTCAATGAGCTATTTGGAATGAATGATTTGCAAGACAGGCTGAAGGCATTTTGCACAGAACAAGGCTTGGATGTCCCTCAGTTTTGGATTATTCAGCCTGATGGGTATTACATGAGCTATGCTGTGTCTATGCATCTGAGTGGAAAAGACAGATGGGAGGAGTTTGATGCCAATGTTATCTTTTTGTTGAAGGACTTTTCTGAGCGAAAGAATCATGAGGCGGAGGAAAGGCTGTTGAATCACATGTTTGAGGAATTGGGTGAGCCTGTCGTGTTGACGGTAAAAGCGGTGGCTTCGCATCGTCAGCAGCTATTCTTCAAGCATGTTGGTTTGATGAAGATGCCAGTAACTTGGGCTGACTATCAGCAAAATGAGTATGTGGTCTATGCCAAAGGCAAATTGGAAATGGGTGGCTTCGTGAATCTGATGGAAAGGATAGAGTATATAGGTAAAGAGATTGTTTATAAGGAAGAGGATGGGAAGTGACCAATTATGGATGGACAGTTATGGGTTCGTCTATTCGGCAGATGGAAAGCGATTGCTGAAAGGGGCAAATGTGAAAGGAGCTTATTGGATTCCTGAAGGCGTGGAGGAGATAGAGCATGAGGCGTTGATAGGTTGCAGGATTGGTACGCTTCATGTGCCTTGGACGGCTCATGTGCATGAGTATGAGCAGTTGGTGTTTAGTGAGGATCCTGAGGAGAATGAGGAACTGATGCCGGTGGTCTATTTCTGGACGAAGGACTATGCGAATCGTGATGAGGAGACATGGGCGTTTGAGGATGAAGGGGAGTATCGTGTGGATGAACATGGGATTGGCTATAGTCTTGATGGGCATCGGCTGTTGTTTGCGCGTGCTGAATTCAAAGCGGAAGAATACCATGTGCCAGATGGTGTGGTGACTATATGTTCGATGGCCTTTGCTACGTGCCGTCAGTTTGTCACGCTATATATCCCTCGTTCTGTGCATCTGATAGGTGACTTCGTCTTCGGACCAGGTGGTGGCAAGATTGTGATTGGATAGTATGGATGCAAAACAAGATATGCAAAAAGGGCTTTGGAGAACATCCAAAGCCCTTTCGTTATGAGGTTGCGCTGCTGTTAGTTGGCAGCTTCGAATTCTTCGAGGAAACGGGTATCGTTCTCTGAGAACATACGGAGGTCGCTGACGCGATACTTCAGGTTGGTGATACGCTCGACACCCATGCCGAAGGC
>OCVV012844548.1_pt1 | contig 16912 bp, 14 predicted proteins | sample 1539721 | NCBI WGS metagenome assembly OCVV01 (sample SAMN02144230, study PRJEB22623) | gut metagenome | biome: sheep rumen | host: Ovis aries | place: New Zealand | reverse complement strand
AATAGGGACAATGAGGTTATATAGATTGCAAGACCTTAAAACCTAACAAGATTTTTTTCTTGTATTTTTTTATTTTTTCTTGTTTTTCTAAAGCCCGCAAAGCGGTAAAAGAACATCCGAAACTTAATTTAGGTTCACTATTTCTTGGACATATATGCCGCAATCCTCTTGGCTACATTGTCCTTCAAATATGCCGATTCGTCTGCACCCGCTTGAGAATAGACCTTCTTGCCCTCGAAGTAGGTGGCGGCAGGCTTAGCCTCGTGAATCTCTGTCACAGGACAAGTCAGCACGTCTTTGGTCACAAGCAGGAAGTCGGCATACTTGCCAGTGCTGATGCTGCCCCTCTCGTTCTCCAGAAACATCTGTCTGGCCACATTGATGGTCAGGGCGGTGAGAGCCTGCTCACGGGAGATACATTCTTCAGTCCACCAAGGTTTGCCGTGCTCAGGCTGGTAAACACCCGTGACCACAATCTCCATGATGCCGAAGGGGTCATCGGGAGCACCGCACAAGGCAGGGAAGTCCGAGTGAGAGGAGATGTTGATGCCATGGTCGAAGAAGGATTTCATGGGATAGCCCTTGTCCTTCATGCCTTCAGGAAGAATCTGAAGCAACTCTGATTGCAAAGCATCATCAGCGTGATGCCACAACATACCAGAGGTGACATAGATGTTGTTGTCTGCCATCCGCTGATAATCCGGCTCGCTGACACCATACACATGCACCAGCGTGTTGCGCATCTCCTTCTTTCCGCCGTTGATGTAGGCGTTGACAATGCGCTCCACGCCCTTGTTGCCCATCACATGCACATGCATGGTGATACCCTTCGCGTTGGCCTTGCGCGTGATGTCCGTCAGTTCCTCCTCCGACCAGTTGGGAATGCCCTGCTTACCGCCAGGATAGAGCGGCTCCACAAAACCCGTACCGCTTTCCACCGTTCCGTCCATGAAGAGTTTGAGCCAGTTGGTCTTGATGTGCGCAGACTCGTATTGCTTCGTGGCACTGGCCTTTTCCAGCGTCTTATCCACATCCATCCAACTGTCCAACTCCCATGCCGTACCCAAGACGAAGTGCATGTCGCCGGCCTCGTCCATCTGCTGGGCGGCCTTGTAGAAGTTGTCATTGAAGAAATAAGAAGTATAGCCGTCAAGATACATCGTGTAGCCCTCAGACAACAACTGCTCCTGAATCTTCGCCATGTTTCCCTTTGCGATGTCAACAGAGAAGAGGTCTTCGTTGTCCAAGAACGAACGGACATAGGTGCCTGCCTGTTCCATCACGTAACCAGTCGGTATGCCATCAGCATCCAGCACCACCTCACCGCCGCGCACCTCAGTCTTGCCAGCCGTACCGTCTTCGTTGATGAGACCTGCCTTTTTCAGCAGGATGGAGTTAGCCAGCCCCTTGTGACCCTCCTCATCGGCAATGTAAATGGGAATGTCACTACAGATAGCATCCAGTTGTTTGCGATAAGACAAGTCTTTCGGGAACTTCATCATATCCCATCCACTGCCAAAGATGGCCTTGGCACCCGTGTCCTTTGCCTTCTTCACCGCAGCGGGAACGATTTCCTTGAAGAACTTATCCACGCCATCAGCCCTGTCCATCACCGTTCCGACCGTCTGGATGGCATAGCCCAGCGAATAATGTGCGTGACCATTGCCGCAGCCAGGCATCACAAGCCCCTTGCCGCTATAGTCTATCACTTCGGTCTTGCCCTCTTCCACAAAGGCTTCGGCTCCTGCCTTGTCGCCTACATAGACGAACTTGCCGTCCTTCACGGCAAAGGCTTCTACAATCTGGCTGTCTTCGGCGGTAAAAATCTTACCATAAACCACGAGGTCGGCACTGGTCTTGTCCGTGCAACTGGCAAGCAGCCCTATTGCCAAGATGACAGCCATCACTGTCATGAGCGATAACATTTTCTTTTTCATACCCATACCATTTGCTTATTTCAATTGTTTAACTTATCTTTTTTCTTTGTTTTAGTTCACATCGAGAACACTTTCTTGCCCTCGAAGTAGGTAGCGGCAGGCTTGGCCTTGTGAATCTCCGTCACGGGGCAGGTCAGCACGTCCTTGGTCACAAGCAGAAAGTCGGCAAACTTGCCTTCCTTCACGCTACCTCTTTCCTTTTCGATAAACATCTGCTTGGCGCAGTTGATGGTTAGGGCGGTGAGGGCCTGCTCGCGAGTGAGAAGTTCTTCAGGCCACCAGGGTTTTGCCTGTTCCGGGTAATAGACACCTGTCACGGCCACTTCCATGATGCCGAACGGGTCGTCGGGACTGCCGCTCAGTGCAGGGAAGTCCGAGTGCGAAGACATGTTGATGCCGTGGTCGAAGTATGACTTCATCGGATAACTCTTATCCTCCATTCCCACGGGAACATAGCCTGCCTTAAGCAACTCCTGCTTGTCATTGGAGAAATGGTGCCAAAGCATGCCTTCGGTGACATAGATGTTATGGTCGGCCATGCGCTGATAGTCCTCGGGATAGACACTATGCACGTGTACCAGCGTATTACGCATCTCATCCTTACCGCCATTGACGTAGGCGCTGACAATGCGATTGACACCCTTGTTACCCATGACGTGCGTGTGGACAGTCACCCCTTTCTCATTCGCCTTGCGCGTGATGTCCGTCAGTTCCTCTTCCGACCAAAGGACAACACCCTGATGACCATCGGGATAGAGTGGCTCCACAAAACCTGTGCCGGGTTCCACAGTGCCGTCCACGAAGATTTTGAGCCAGTTCGGTTTTACGTGTTCGGAGGCGTATTTCTTCGCATCGCCAGCCTTGGCCAGGACTTTATCCATATCCATCCAACTGTCCAGTTCGGTTGTCAGACCCATGACGAAGTGCAGGTCGCCAGCCTCGTCCATCTGCTGGGCAGCCTTAAAGATGTTTTCGTTAAAGAAATAGGTGGAGTAACCGTCAATATACATCGTGTAGCCCTCCGAGAGCAAATGCTCCTGGACACTCTTCATGGTGGCCTTTGCTATGTCGATGGAAAAGAGGCTTTCGTTGTCTAAGAAGGAACGGGTGTAAGTGCCCGCTTGTTCCGACAGGAAGCCGTTAGGAGTACCGTCGGCCGCAATTCCAATCTCGCCACCACGTATCTCCTTCTTGAGCAGTGTACCATCTTCCTTCATGATGCCGGCCTTGACCAGCATAATGCTGTTTGCCAGTCCCTTATGCCCCTCCTCGTCGGCAAAGTAAATGGGAATGTCGCTACAGATGGCATCCAACTGTTGACGGGTAGGCATATTGTTTTCAAAAGTCATCAGATTCCAGCCTTGGCCAAATATAGCCTTGGCCCCTGTGTCCCTTGCCTTCTTGACCGCAGCAGGAACGATTTCCTTCAGGAACTTTTCGGGGCTGTCTTCATAGTCAACGATTGTTCCGACGGCCTGGATGGCATAGCCAAGCGTATAGTGGGCATGGCCGTTGCCACAACTGGGCATCACAAGGCCCTTGCCGCTATAGTCTATCACTTCGGTCTTGCCCTCTTCTACAAAGGCTTCGGCTCCTGCCTTGTCGCCCACATAGACATACTTGCCGTCCTTCACGGCAAAGGCTTCCACAACCTGATTGCCTTCGGCGGTAAAGATTTTACCATAGACCACAAGGTCAGCACTGGTCTTGCCCTTGCAACTGGCAAGCATAGCCATACTGATGACAACAGCCATCACTGCGATGCCTGAAAGCATCTTCTTTGCACTCATGTGAACTTTTTCTTTCATACTCATTACTTTTTTGATTGATAAAGTTGTCACAAAAGTAATGAATATTTCTCACAAAAAACTCGTCAGAGAAGTCTGCAAGTGGTTTTTTGCTGATTCTATATCAATTTTTGCTGATTTTATAAATAGGAGTTCGAAGAAGTACATCAATCGACAGCCGTCAGGCCTCATTTATCCGCATCCAATCCTTCACATTCTTTCCCATGCGCTGCTTGAAGGCATTGCTGAAAGTCGTGTAGTTGCGGTAACCGCTGTCCTGGGCCAGTTGCTTGACGGTGAAAGGTTGTCGTTCGGCGATAACCTTGCGATAGAGAGCCATGAAATGGTCGATGCGCAGCCCGTTGATATAGCCATTGTATGTGTTGTCCTGCTGAGAGAAATATTGACTAAGATAGAACCGATTGGTGCCAACGGCCTTGGCTAATTGATGAACGGTCAGGTCGTGCTGCAGGTAGAGTTGCGTGTCTATACAATGCTTCTGCAACAATGCCCCGATTTTATCGTCAGCAACCAGAGAAGGTACTTCTTTCACCGTCTCTTCGACGATTTCGGCTGAAGAGGCTTGAGCATCCCTTGGGTTCAAGTCGCTGAGCGTTTCCACACGCCACACAAGAAAGCAAATCAAGAAGAAGACGATTGTCTGGACTGCATATTTGTAGTACGTACCGTGAAGTTCAAATGCGTATAGGCTGAATGCTGCCAGAATGATGAGCAACACGACAAAACTCTGCCACACCTCCTTATGCTCCAAGTCTGCATAGTTTTCGCGCAGCCAACGCCCATACTGCCTCACCGCACGTACCATGAATATGATTAAGCCTACGGCCATCAACAGATAATAGGCATACAGTGGCGGCAGGATGGCATCGCTACGAGTGACGATACACACCACCATTCCTACGACGAGGGGTGCCATCATCACACCAATGGGCCAAAGTGGCCGCCTTCGGTCCTGCAACATCGTGAACAAAACGACTATTGCCAAAGGGAACACCGTCAGGAAGTCGAGCAATGCACATATAAAATAGAGCATCTTCACGTCATCGGCAGACGTGAGGTAAAGGAGCGGCATATACCACAGATGGCTCAATGTGGCGCAAGCCAGAAAGGCAGCCGTCCATCGGCGCAGACGCAGGGGCGGCATGACATCGGGGGCGATGGCGTTGGCACGTCGGAACAGCAGATAGCAACAGGCAACCAGACTCAGCACCGTCACACCCACATATAACATCAGATAGAGTAAATCCTCCTTTATATCTTGCTCGAACATAAGCCGTCAGATATTCTATTCGTTTGCAAATATAGTTCCTTTCTCTAAAAAAAACAAAAAAATCAGATAAAAATCGCTCTAACAGTATCTTACATCGGGCATGCCTTCTCACCTTCACTGTCACCTATTCATAGCCGTACCCCTCGACTACGATGTGCCGTACCCCTCGACTACGGCAAGCCGTACCCCTCGACTACGGTTTTGCTGCCGCCTGTTCAAAAGTTGCTCTGTCCATGCTGTTTTGATGCCGTTTTACCTTCTATACACACAAAAAAATCCCAACTTTCCATAGAAAAACATCACAAAGTTAGGAAGAAAAGGAAAAATGTCGCTATCTTTGCCTCGACTACTTATTTTTCACAAAAAAATCCAAACCTCTATGAAAAGAACTATCCTTTTCCTCTGTGCAGGAGCCGCTCTCTGCGTGGGCTTCCTCACTTCGTGCCGTGGCAAAATGACCATCAGTGGCGACAACGGCTCTGACACCATCGAGTTCGACACCGACAGCATCCGCCGGGTGAACCTCAACATGCAGATGGGCGATGCTGAATCTGACGAAGGGGGTGGAGCGGACGATACGGAACTGGGGGGCATGGCTCCCTACGAGGAGGCCACTTTCCCCATCGACCAACTGCCTGCCTCTGCCGAGGAGCAAGACCGCCAAGGGGGACTGGTGCTTTATGTGAACGCCGAACAGACTCGGAGCGAGGATGAGCCAGAAGGCATCTACTCCGTCTGGATGGCCGATGAGAGGGCTCGCACCGTGCGCCGCATTCTCCAGACCAACCCCACCGCCCCGGGTCTCTGGGACGACATGAAGGACAAGAACGCTGCCCCCACCGCGATGCATCTCATCGCCACTGCCGAGAGGGCGCTCTTTGCCACCAAGGACGGCAGCAGAATCGTCGTGGAAGGATGTCCCGACGGACGCAACTACTGGACCTACATTGTTGACACCAAGAGGCGCACCGTCAAGCAGTTGCCCAGCACCGAGGGAGTGCAGAGCATCGACCTGAACAAGGGCGAGATTCTCCTTGCCTCCTACGGCTACTACCCTGCTCCCGACTATGGCCGCTACACCGTGACCCACGCCTACTCCACCGAGGGCAAGTTCCTCCGTCAGGTGGGCGAGCCTGAACGAGAGTGAACGAATCAAGCCTTTTCTCCCGACAGGCTCAACCGATTCAGCACCACCAGAAATGTGGGCACCAAGAAGCAGTCGGCAGCCACCCAAGCGGCGGGGTCGCCTATGCACACTCCGAGGAAGCCGATGGCTGGCACGAGGAAGAGGCTGACCGCACAGCGGGCCACCAGTTCGCTCACCCCCGAGAACATGCTGAGTTGGGTCTTGCCCACTCCTTGCAGGGAGTAGCGGAACACGCACAGGGTGCCAAGGAACACATAGCAACAGCACGAGAGACGCAGGAACTGCTCGCTATAGTCGAGTATCCGCGTCTCTTCTTTATATATGAATAATGTGGAGATGTCGCGGGCAAAGAACCAGAGGACGAGGAAGGTGATGACGCTATAAGCCAGCATCATCCACAAGCCATCCTTCAAGCCCGCACGGATGCGGTCGAACTTCTTCGCACCGAGGTTCTGTCCGCAGTAGGTGGCGAGGGCTATGCCCAGATTTTCGTAGGCACAGATGAAGAACATCTTGATGCGCATGGCCGCCGTAAAGGCCGTGGCGCACTCTGTGCCGAGGGCATTGTTGGCACTCTGCAGCATGATGGAGCCAATGGCCGTGATGGAGAACTGAAGCCCCATCGGCACTCCGACGCTCAAGACCACCCAGGCCGACCGCCTGTCCACCCCTAAGAAAGTGTTGCCATCTGTTGGCACACTCTTCCCTGCCGGAGAAAGGATGAGTCGTCTCTCTTTCTTCAGATGCCGCAAGCAAATCAGCAGGCTGACCAACTGGGCAATGGCCGTGGCCAAGGCCGCACCGCCCACACCCATGCCAAAGGCCATGATGAAGAGGAGGTCGAGGCCGATGTTGACCACCGAACCTATCAGCAAGGCATAGAAGGGGGTTTTGCTGTCGCCCAAGGCACGGATGATGCTGGCAAAGAGGTTATAGACGAGATTGCAGGGAATGGAGATGAAAGTGAAGAGCAGATAGATGTAGGCATCGTGGAATATCTCCTCGGGTGTCTGCATCCAGCGCAGGATGTCGGCACAGAGCAGCGAACACACCACCGACAACACGATGGAGAAGACGATGCCCCAGAAGTAACAAGCCCTCACATAGCGTTGCAACCGGACATAGTCCTGTGCGCCAAAGGCTTGGGCAATGGGGATGCCAAAACCACCTGCCAACCCGCCACAGAAGCCGAGGATGAGAAACAGCACACTGCTGCTGGCACCCACACCAGCCAAGGCATTCATGCCCAGTGTCTGCCCCACGATAGCAGCATCCACCAGACTATATGCCTGAATGAGCATATTGCCCAGCAGCAGGGGCAAAGTGAAATTGAGTATCAGCGGGAACGGCCGTCCCACCGTCATATCTTTTACCATTATCCTTGAAAGGGCTATCATCCAGAAAAAGCCTATCTTTTCTTCTTAAAAAAATCCTTCATCAGTTGGCCACATTCCGCCTCCAGCACACCACTCACCACCACCGTCTTGGGGTGCAGGGCTTGGGGCGCAAACCGCTGGAAGCCACGCTTCTCGTCGCTCGCCCCATAGACAAGCCTGCCCAACTGGCTCCAGCCGATGGCACCAGCACACATCACACAAGGCTCCACGGTCACATAGAGCGCACACCCCGTCAGGTACTTCCCGTTCATCCACTCCTCTGCCGCCGTGATAGCCTGCATCTCCGCATGCGCCGTCACGTCGTGCAGCGTCTCCGTCAGGTTATGCCCCCGGCCTATCACCTGTCCGTTCGCCACCACCACAGCACCGATGGGTATCTCGTCCTGTGCCAGTGCGGCCTTTGCCTCGTCCAAGGCAAGGGCCATGTATATTTCATCTGTTGTCATCTCATTTCTTCAGCAACCAAGCCACGGGGCTTCCCACCTCGTGCAGACCACGTGCCACGCTCTGGGCATTGAGGCGCGCCCCTTTCAGGGAGGTGTGAGTGTGGTCATGGTTAAAGTACTGTGCGGCCTTCTTCTTGCCCATCTTGTCGAGAGCATTGGCCGTGATGTTGTGTACATCGACAAAAGTGCAGCCCGTCTCTTTAGCCACGTCGCGGCACCACACGCCGTAGGTCTCGTTGCGGCGTTCGATGTAGAGTTTACCCTTCTTCTCTTTCACAGGATAGATAAAGCCACGGCTGTGCCCGTTTCCCTCATGCCACTCGTTGCGGGGCGTGAGCGACAGCAGCACCGGGATGGCACCCTTCTCTTGTGTGTCGCGTATCATCTTCTTCAGATACCAGCCGTAGGAGTAGATGACCTTGTAGATGCCGCTGCTCTCCATGTGATAGACGTGGCTGGAGTCCTTCGAGCAGGCAATCACGCCACGCTCCTTGCCGTCCTTGATGCCGCCAATGTCGTTGTGGCCAAACTGGATGAGCACCACGTCGCCTGGCAGGAGCGAGTTATACACCTCCTCCCAACGGTCTTCGTCGATGTAGGTGCGAGTGCTGCGACCCGCTTTGGCCTGATTCTGAAACACACACTTGGTGCTGTCGAACACGGTGTAGCCCTGACTGCCCCACCCCCACATGCCGTCGGGGTTCTTGTCCTCGTTCTTGCCCGTGGAGTCGCCACAGAGGAAGACCATAGGCAAGCCAGCCTTGCGCTTCTGGTCGCAACGCTTGGGAATGACCTTGTCATTCAGATAAGTCTTAAACACCGCCAGTTGCGGGTCGGTCGAAGCCATGATGCCCTCGGCTGCACTCTGGGCGTTCATGCGGGCCCCGTAGGCCGACGAGTGAATCTTGTCGAGATAGAAGTGATAGTCGGTTTTCCAGGGGCCATACTTCTCCAGTTTCAGGGCCGAGATGTCGTTGAGGTCGATGACGGGCGTGTTGGTTTCCTTTCCGATGGCAAAAATGGCCGGTGTGAAGTCGGTGAGTTTGCGCTGGATGCGCTTGGGGTCATCCTTCTCGTAGTCGTTGCGAGGTGTGAGCGTGAAGAGGACGGGTGTGGCTCCCTTGGCACGAATCTCGTTGATGAAGCGACGGGTATAACCTCCGAAAGTATAGACCGTTTCCTGCTTTTTCGTCACCTTATTATAGATGGAGATGGAGTCCTCCTTCACCTCCAGCACTCCATTGGGACGATAGGAAGAGCGGGCACGGATGGAGTCGATGGGGCCGTTGTCGTTGTGGCCCAGTTCGAGGAACACATAGTCGCCCTTCTTCACGGCTTCCAGCACAGGCTTCCAGAGGTTGGTGTAGAAGGTGCGTGGCGAAGTGCCTCCCAGCGCATGGTTCTCCACCGTGATTTTGTTCTCGTCGTAGTATTCGTGGGCATAGAATCCCCATCCCCACTGGCCGTTGTTGCCATTGCCGAGGGTGCCGGTGCGCATGGTGCTGTTGCCCACCAGAAAGAGCACGGGGTTGTTGCCCTTGCGACTGCTGCCAGGCACGGGACGCACCTGATTGGCAATGTCGATGGAGTCGGCGGTGAGGTCGCGCACTCCGTTGATGTCAATCCAAATGTCGTGTTGAGCATAAGCCATTGTGAGTGAAAGGCTCAGTGATAAAAGTGATAGTAACTTTTTCATGATAGGTTATGGTTTAATTAGTTGAGTTTTCTCCAGTTCACTTTCGAAGTTGGGCGTGAAGATGCACTTGCCGAGGTTCTCACGGATTTCCTCAGGTGTCCAGAAACGGCCACCGTCCAGTTCGTCGGAGGGGGTGACAGGGCCGTCATACACGGTCTTGTAGGCAAAGACGAGTTCGCGCTCACGGCTGCTCTCGAAGACATACTGCGTGAGACGCTCCGGCGTGAAGTCGGTGATGCCCAGTTCCTCGCGCACCTCGCGCCGCAAGGCGTCTTCCACACACTCGCCCAAATCGACGTGTCCTCCCACGGCGGTGTCCCACTTGCCCGGCTGAATGTCTTTCCACTCAGGTCGTTTCTGCAGGTAGAGTTCGCCCCGACTGTTGAACACGTGGAGATGCACCACGGGATGCAGCAGCATGGAGCCGCTGTGACACTCGCCGCGTGTGGCGGCACCCGTGATGTTGCCGTCGGCATCGACAATGGGGAACATTTCTTCGTTATTGTCTTTCATCATATCTCAAGGAATTAAAAGTGAGGAATCGCCATAACTGAGGAAGCGGAAGTCGTGAGAGAGGGCATAGTCATACACCTTGCGCCAGTCGCCATTGAGGAAGGCAGACACGAGCAGCAGCAGGGTCGATTTAGGCTGATGGAAGTTGGTGACCATGCGGGTGACGATGTGGTAGCGATAGCCTGGGGCGATGATGATTTGGGTGGAGGAGTGGAGCACGTCGAGGTGGCGGCTGTCCATGTAGGAGAGGAGAGCGCGGAGAGAGTTGAGAGTGCTTGTTTTTCCTGCTGCGGCCGAGTCGCAGCACACACTACTGGCGGTGTCTTCGCTTCCTCCGTAGGGCAGCCACTGGGGCACGTGGAGGTCTTCTTTCCCCTGCATGGCCAGGAGGCCCATGTAGTAGAGGCTTTCGAGGGTGCGCACACTGGTGGTGCCTACGGCAATGGCTTCGCCGCCATGGGCAATGAGTTTCTCGATGGTCTGACGGCGCACGGCAATGTGTTCCGTGTGCATGTCGTGGTCACCTATCTCTTCGCTCTTCACAGGTTTGAACGTGCCAGCCCCCACGTGGAGGGTCAGTTCCTCACGGTCGATGCCAGCCTCGTCGAGTGCCTTGAGCACCCGCTCGGTGAAGTGCAGTCCTGCCGTGGGAGCGGCCACCGAGCCTTTGATTTTGGAATAGACCGTCTGATAGGTCGTCTTGTCGCTCTCCTCTGTCTTGCGGTTCAGATAGGGCGGAATGGGCAGTTCGCCCACTGCGTCGAGCAGTTCGGCCCAGGTGTAGTCGCCGTTCCACGTAAATTCGATGATGTGGGAAGTGCCGTGCAGCCCTTTCCGTTCGCACGAGAGCGTCACGGTCGCGCCGTCGGGCATCTCAATCTCACGGAAGAGTTTGCCCTCTTTCCATTTCTTCAGATTGCCCACCAGGCAGTACCACTGCACCGTCCCTTTCTGCGAGAAGTTCAACTGGTAGTCGTTGGGCACGGCTGGTTCGAGGCAAAACACCTCGATGAGGGCACCAAGCCCTTCGTCGGTCGATGCCTTGCGGAAATGCAGTCGCGCCTGAATGACCTTGGTGTTGTTGAACACCATCAAGGCTCCTTGGGGCAGATACTTGGGCAGGGAGGTGAACACGTCCTGGCTCACCTCGCCATGCTGATAGACCAACAACTTGCTGCTGTCGCGCTCGGCCAGCGGATACTTCGCTATGCGCTCATCGGGCAGGTCGTAGTTGTAGTCGTCAATGTGTATAGTCTTCGGATTCAATGCTTTATATTTGTTTTAGTATTTTTTCGTCAGGATGGAAGTATTCTTTCGTCAGGACTGAAGTCCTGCTTAGTCCTCACTTTTCTCCTCCTTCAAAAGTACCGGAGTACTTACCAAGGAGTACTTCAGTACTGCCGTAGCAGGATTAGAGTACTGCCGAAGAAGTACTGAGGTACTATCGAAGGCACACTATTGAGGATGTGGAACTGGGGTTGAAGAGGTGGTGTCTGGCTCGAAGCGGACTTCCTTGAACTCGTAGCGCACCACTTGTCCGTTTTCGAAGCGCAGAAGCATGTGTCCCGTGGGTTCGATGCCTGCTATCTCGGCCATGAACTCGCCGCGCACATCGCTGTAGCGGTGCATGCCGACACGCCGATAGAGGTGCTGCATGTAGCGTTCGCGCAGGGCTTCGTTGCGCCCCTCCTGCAACCATCCATAGTATCGCTGGAAACCGTCCATGATGGCGGACAGCACCTGTTCGCGGTCGTGGTCGCGACCTGTGAGCAGACGGAGGGAGGTGGGGTTGGGGGCATCGCTGCAAAACTCCGTCTGGTTGATGTTGATGCCCACGCCGATGATGCAGTTGGCAATGTGCTTGCCCTGCAGGTCGCACTCTATCAGGGTGCCGCTGATTTTTCGGTCGTCCACATAGATGTCGTTGGGCCACTTCACCTCCACCCCTTCCACACAGGCGGCCAAAGCCTCTCTGACTGCCACGGCCATGCACTGCGAGAGCAGGAACTGCTCCGACGGGCGGATGAAGCCGGGATGGCACAGCAGGGAGAAGGTCAGATTTTTCCCTTTTTCGGTCTCCCACGAGTTGCCCTGCTGACCGCGCCCATGAGTCTGGTCGTCGGCCACCACCAGCGTGAAGCCCGCCAACTCGCTGGCCGACATCACGCGGCCCGTGCTTTCCTCGGCCAGCATCTCGCGAACAAACAGGTTGGTCGAATCGACCACAGGAAGATTGATGCGCGCTACTTGCTCCATGTTTTCTGTAATTTCATGCAAAGGTAATACAAAACATCAAAAAAAGCCTTGCATCCGACGCTTTTTAAGTCGCCAAAAGAAAAAAACACATCTTTTTTGTGCTTTTGAAGAAATAAATCACTACATTTGTCCAAAGTTTTCACATGACTCAGACAACAACTACTAACTTCTGACTTTTAGTGGACTGATGCGACACACTTGTTTTGTCATATTAACCATTGCGCTTCTCCTGCCTGCCGCCTTGCTTGCCCAGCACACCAACTACAGCAAGCAGGAGGTAGAGATGCTCTTGACAGAACTGGACAGCGTGATTGCACACAAGAAACAATACCAGCAACTGCGGCAGACGCGCGCCGACAGCATCGAGCGCATCGTCAACTCCTGCCCCTCGGCCCAATACATCGACAAGTGCAAGGAACTCTTCGAGGCATACAGCGACTTCGACGGACGAGGTGCCCTGCGGACTCTGGAGCGCATGGAGAAGTCGCCGCAATACAAGACCGACCCCAATCTGCGCGCATGGGTGCAACTGAACCAGTCGCACGTCTATGGCATCATGGGCCTCTACCACAAGGCCAACAACCTCACAGCCAACATCCAGCCCGACCAACTCTCAGAGGAGGAGCAGATACATTATTATACTATCTGCCTGGCCAACTACGAGAAGATTGCCGACTACATCTCCGACATCAACATGGTGCATGACGAGGAAAAGAACGTGATTGCCTACTACGACCACATCCTCGCCCTCCACCCCACCCCCATCGTGAGAAGCCTCACGGCGGCCAACAAGGATGCCTATCTCAACCGCCCCAACAGAGCGCAGGCCGACATCATGAGAGTGCTGCCACAGGCACAGGGGAAAGAGCATGCACAACTGCTCCTGGCACTGGCCACCATCAACAGGCAACTGAACAACCGGGAAAACCACGTGGCCTATCTGGCCCAAGCCGCCATTGAGAAAATCGAAAACGGAGCCACCGAATACAATGCACTCATCCGACTCACACACGCACTCTACGAGACCGACATCAACCGCGCCTACAACTACCTGCTCTGCATGATGGAAGATGCCAACAACTACCCCTCGCGCAGCCTCTCGCTCGATGTGTCGAGATACTTCCCGCTCATCAACTCCAAATACACCGAAACACAGGAGATAACGGAACAGACGGAACAAACCAAGCGAAACTCCCTCATCGCCACCTTCATCCTGCTGGCACTCAGCATCGGCGTCACCCTCCTGCTCGGATGGCGGCAAAACAGCGTGGCCATCGAGAAAAAACGCGCCAACGAACTGCAGAAAGCACTCGACCAAGCCACCATTGCCGACCGCGTGAAGACCGTCTTCATCCAAAACATGCGCCACGAGATACGCACACCGCTCAACGCCATCATGGGCTTCGCACAACTCATGTCGAACGACCTCAGCAACGAAGACCGCGCCCTCTACAACGGCTACATCAAGGAAAGCAACGACCAACTGCTCTCCACCCTCGACCGAATCATCGACGTGAGCAACATGGAGGTGGGAAACTACGACTTCAAGTTCAGCCGGTTCAGCGTCGATACACTCTGCTACGAACGCATGGAAGATGTGCGCGAACTCCTGAACGAAGACGTGAAGTTCACCTACCAGCCCATGGAAAAGGGACTCATGCTCCGCTCTGACCGACAGCGCATCGGGCAAGTGCTGCACAACCTGCTCGCCAATGCCTGCAAATACACCACCAGCGGCTCCATCACCCTCAACGTAGCACACTACACAGAGAACGACAGCATCCAGTTCGTCGTGACCGACACAGGCCCAGGCATCCCACCCGACAAGGCCGAAGTCATCTTCAAACACTTCGAGAAACTGGACCAATACAGCCCCGGACTCGGACTCGGGCTCTACATGTGCCGACTCCTCGCACAAGCCCTCGGCGGCGACATCCACCTCGACACACGGTACGACAACGGCGCGCGCTTCGTCTTCACCGTGCCCAACCACAAAGAAGAAAAAGACACCAACAACACCCCCTCCCCCAAAACAACCACCAAACCACATCACCGCCCAACCACCATCACCGCATAATCGCAAAAACAGCATAACCGCAAAAAATGAACCTGCGACGCACCACACACCTCATCCTCACCTCACCCGCCCGCGCCCTCCATCGGCGCGGGTTTGGTGTGCAGTCGCCCTGGGCCTACGAACTCATCCGCGATGTGCTCTTCGAGCCTGCCGCCTACTATGCCTATCAGGAGCAACACCTCAACACCCCCCTGCAACAGCAACTCTTCCGCATCAGAAACCACTACAGGGGATGCCCCATCCTCCTCATCGACGAAAAAGGAAACGCCGCAGACACGCACTACGACGCACTCATGCCACACGTCACCCCCGACACCATCCTCATCGTCGAACACACCCACAACGAGAACGCCGACCTGTGGAACCGCATCGTAGATGACCCACGAGCCATCATCACCTTCGACATGCGCCGGCGCGGACTCGTCATCTTCGACCCCAAACGCATCAAACAAAATTACATCCTCTAAACTCCTAACTCCCAACTCCTAACTCCTAACTCCTAACTCCTAACTCATGAAAATCTACACCCGAACAGGCGACCAAGGCCAAACCTCACTCATAGGCGGACAGCGCGTCAGCAAAACCTGCACACGACTCGAATCCTATGGCACAGTAGATGAACTCTGCTCACAAATCGGTCTGCTCATCACCTACTGCACCGACACCCACGACCAGCAATGCCTCACCGAAGTGCAGAACACCCTCTTCGTCGTGGGCGGCTATCTGGCCACCGACAACAGCCAGCAAGAAGTGAGAACCGGCAACATCGTGACCCAAGAGATGGTGACCACCATCGAACAAGAGATAGACCGCATCAACGCCACCCTGCCACCCTTCCGCGCCTTCATCCTGCCCGGAGGATGCCGAGCCGCCGCCCTCTGCCACGTGTGCCGCACCGTGTGCCGACGCGCCGAACGACGCATCCTCGCCCTTGCCGAAGACGGAGCCGAGGTCGATACACTCGTGGTTGCCTACGTCAACCGCCTCAGCGACTACCTCTTCGTCCTGGCACGAAAACTCAATGCCGACGAAAAACATCCTGAAATAATTTGGAAGAGAACAAAATAAGTCGTACTTTTGCACGCCCAAAAAGAAAGGGCGGATTTCGACCAATCCACCCTGCAACCAAACAACTCAACAACTAAAACACTCAATATCATGTATTGGACACTTGAATTAGCATCAAAACTGGAGGACGCTCCCTGGCCTGCCACCAAGGAGGAACTCATCGACTACGCCACACGCTCCGGCGCACCACTCGAAGTGATTGAGAACCTTGAAGAAATTGAAGACGAGGGCGATGTCTATGAATCCATCGAAGAAATCTGGCCCGACTACCCCTCGAAAGAAGACTTCCTCTGGGACGAGGACGAGTATTAGACTGACTGTCTAATACGATGACTCGGGGTGCAGTGCTCGGCTGTTTGGAGGACAACGAAGGAAGTCCGAACAAACTGGCGCAAAGCACAAAGGAGGAGAGGACGAGTATTAAGGCTTACATTTAAGTCTAAAACATTTAATACCAGCGAGATAAGCAATTTTTATTTGTTTGTCTCGCTGGTGTTTTTATTGTCTTACATAGTTTGTGCTAAATCTTGGCTTGTTAGAGCCAATTTGAAACAAACTTTCGGAAAATCAGCATTTTTGAAGCCTTGTTGTGAAAGAATCTCAACGAAAAAAGGTAATTTTGCAGCGTCAAACAGAAATAATGATGACACCAGAAAAGCTAAAAGCGATTATATCGCAAGGTGAGGGAACCGAAGTCGAGTTAAAAGAGTCGAAAGACAGCCTGGCTCGTAAGGTATATGAATCTATCTGTGCGTTTCTGAATCGCAGAGGTGGTCATGTAGTCTTGGGCGTTGATAATGATAGAAACGTCGTCGGTATCAATCCCTCGAAAGTTCAGGAGCAGTTAGACCAGTTGGCAAAGGATATGAATAATCCACAGCTGTTCAAACCTACTTACTATCTGAACTTTGAGCCAATGGATATAGATGGCAAGAAGGTCATCTATTGCTATGTACCTGAAAGTACTCAGGGGCACAGCTACAAAGGTGTCTTCTTTGACCGCAACCAAGATGGTGACTTTGAACTACGCAGTACTGAACAGATTGCGAACTTGTTTATACGTAAGAGTAGGTTGAAGACAGAGGATAGGGTTTATCCGATGCTGGGAATGAAGGATTTGGATGAGGAAGCATTCAATGAGTTGAGAAGGGGCATCCGCATTGAGAACTCACAACATCCTTGGCTCAATCTGTCGAACGAAGAAATTATACGCTCGGCAGAGTTGCTTGCTGTTGACCCTGAAACGGGTAAAGAAGGATTGACGCTGGCTGCTATTCTTTTGTTTGGTAATAGTCAT
>OCVV011345606.1_pt1 | contig 16918 bp, 28 predicted proteins | sample 1539721 | NCBI WGS metagenome assembly OCVV01 (sample SAMN02144230, study PRJEB22623) | gut metagenome | biome: sheep rumen | host: Ovis aries | place: New Zealand | reverse complement strand
TTGGTGTCGAGCCCGCCGATGGTCTGCATCAGGCCGAGGATGGACTGCTTCTGGCGCTCGCCCGTCATGCCCATCTCCTCCAAGGTGGACACGGCAGAGCCGCCGTTCTCCTCGATGGCCACGAGGCCCTTGATGAACGCCTCGAACGCCTCGACTGGCTTGTCCTTCCACGTCTGGGCGAACTGCTCGGCGCTCATGCCGACGTTCTGCGTGACGTTGCCGAACGCCTCGAGCGCGTCGCCGCCGTTGGACACGGCGGACTCTATGTCGGATATGGTGTTCGCTATGGCCGTGCCAGCAGCCTCGGTCTTCATGCCCGTCGAGGCTATGCTCGACGAGAGGGCGAGGATTTCTGGCACGGACATTCCGACGATTGTGCCCATGGAGCCGATTCGGGTTGCGATGTCGACTATCTGGTCCTCGGTTGACGCGCCGTTGTTGCCGAGCCTTACGAGGGCGTCGGCGTAGTTGTCGTACTCGTCTGCCCCCATGTGCGTGATGTTGGCGAGCTTGCCGAGCGAGGACGCCGCCTCCTCCGTGTCGAGGTTCGTCGCCACGTCGAGGTTCGACACCGTCTCCGAGAAGGCCTGCAGCGACTCCGTCGCGATGCCCAGCTCGCCGCCGATTGCCATGATGTTCAAGAGCTGGTCGGCGCTCGTCACGTGCGTCTTCGAGAAGTCGATTGCCGCCTGCCGCAGGTCAGCGAACTGCGACTCGGTGCCGTCCACGGTCTTGCGCATGTCGCGGTACGCGGAGTCGATGTCCTGAGCCGCCGTGACCGCCCTCCACCCCAGCATGGTGATGGCGGGGGTGAGCGTCGAGTACAGCGTCATGCCGGCGGACTTGATGGTGGAGGCGTTGAGCAGGTTCTTGCCGCCCAGGCTGGTGAGGTCCATGCGCTTCTTGAGGTTCGCGGCGTGCGCCGTGGTCTCGGAGAGCTGGGCTTGGAGCTGCTGCATCTCCGCGCACTCGTTGGCCGTCTCGAACGCCTCGTCCATGCCCCTCGCGGACTCCTTGAGCCTTTCGACCTTCGCCCTCGCATCGTCGACTTCGCTTTCCAGGTCCTTTATCTCCTCGGTCGGGGCCTGGTCGTCCTTGAGGCGCTGCAGAGACTTCTCCAACGCGTCGGCCTCGCCCTTGGCCTGGGAGAGCTGGTCCTGAACCTCCTGCCACTTGTCGCGGGTCTCCTGTATGAACTGGGGCAGGTTCCTGTGCTTCGCAATCGTCTCGGCCAGCTTCTCGCGGTACGCCTCGACCTGCATCGTGAGCTCCCTGGCCTTGTCCCCCGCGAGGTCGTACTCGTTGGACAGCGCCTTGAGGCGTCCCACGGCCGCGGACACGTTGTCGGGGTCCTCCCTGAGCGCGGCCTCGTAGGCCTTGGCCTGCCTCGTGCACTCCGACATGGCGGACTCGGTGGCCTTGATGCGGGCCGCGGACTCCTGCCAGTTGTCGGCGAAGTAGTCCGAGACGGTGTTCATCTCGCGGACGGTGGCGGCGGCGTTCTTGGCCTCGGACTCGAAACGCTGCATGTCCACGGCCATCTTCTCGTACTGGGACGCCTTGTCGTAGGCGTCCTTGTTCCCAAGCGCCTCGTTGAACGTGTCGCGCATCTTGCGGTTGGAGGCTATCTGCTCGTCGGTGAGGGCCCCGAGCGTGCGCATGTCGGCAAGCAGCTCGTCGATGTCGGCGGCGCGTCCCGCGTCGGACAGGTCGAGCTTGATCCTGTCGACGTCCTTGTCCACGTCCCTGGTGATGATTCCAAGCTCGCGGAACTTGGCGATGACCGCGTCGACTTCCTCGTCGGCCCCCTCCATGTTGAGGGCGTTCTTTATGCTCGCCGTGCCCAGCTTCTCGAACTCGCGGTACATGGCGGCGAGGGAGGCGGTCACGTCCTCGTAACGCTTGTCCGCCGCCTTCGCCTTCAGCTCGATGTTCTCGGTCTCCCTGGCGAGCTCTGCGACCGACTTTGCCGCACCGCCTACGCTGACGGCCTGCTTGCCCAGCTCCTCGTAGGCGTTGCTCACGAGCGTCAGCTTGGAGTAGAGGGCTTCCGCCCTGTTCGTCGTGAGCCTCATGCGCGTGTCGATGTTGCCCAGGTTGCCCGGGTCGAACTTCATCGCGCGCGTAATCTGCCGAATCTGCGACTGCAGGGACGCGGCGGCTTTCGTTGACGCCTTGAGTGCCGAGTTCAGGCTGGACGTGTCGCCTCCAATTCGGATGGTCAGTCCCTTGTACTCCGCCATGTGACGGCACCTCCTAGAACGAGTCTATGTCGGCCTGCGTCGCCTCGCGCACGCCCCCATCGGCGGCATCCTGCCCGCCTGCTGCGGCCCGCACGTACCATGCGGCCTTCGAGTAGGGCATCACCACTACGTCATCCCTGGTGAAGCCCAGCTTGAGCATCGTCAGCTCAGTCTTGCTGTACGCGAGCCCTCCGCTTGCGCCTCGGCTTCTCGAGCTCTCCTGCGAGCTCTTCGGTGGCTTTGGCGAGTGCCGGAAAGCAGGCATCGATTTCCTTCACGAGCAGCAGGTGCAGGCGGTACATGTCGATGTCGTCCGCCGCGTGCGCCCTGCTCCACAGGCGGAAGTCGCCGACCTGCTTGTCGCCGTTCAGGTTCGCCTCGCAGCCGCACCTGAGCATCGCCCAGAGCGCCCGCGCGTCGGCCTCCCAGTTGGCCTGCAGCAGCCTGCCGAGAGGGCTCCCGTCGTCTCCGTCCCCGTAGTCGGTAACGTCGTCCACGAGGGACTTGTGGGGGCTGGACGGGTCGTCCTGGAACGCCTGCTCGTAGATGGTCAGCGTGTGCAGGCTGCACAGCGCCGTCCACTCGTCCGTGGATTCGCCGAAGGCGAGCGGCCCCTTGTCGAGGGACTGCTCGCCGTCCGCGTTCTCATCCACGTGCTTGAAATGGATGATCATGTCGCTCCTTACGCGCCCACGATGTAGACGGCGTTGAACCAGCCGTCGAACTGCGTCTTGGTGGCGGCCTCGTTGGTGACGCTCGCCTTGATGACGTTCACGGTCGCGTTGTCGATGGTGAGGTCGCGGCCGATTGCCACGCCCGTCATCTCGTCGGTGTCGGGGTCGACGGAGTCGGTCTTGGTGTTGCCCGTGGTGGTCGGGCGGTTGAACTTGACCGAGTACAGCAGGCCGCGCTTCTTGACCTTGCTGCCGTCGAACTCCCAGAGCAGGGCCACGTCGCCCGGCTCGTCGGTCGCGCTCTCGTAGAGCACGCCGTTGGTGTCGGTGGCGTAGCCGAGCAGGTCGACCTTGGCCTGGTCGCCCACGACGGCGATGGTCAGGCTGACCTCGTAGCCCGTGTTGCTGGAACCCGTCTCGTACGCGATGTTGTCGGCGTAGAACGTCCAAGTGCTGCCCTGCGGGGTCAGCGTGATGGCGGTGCATCCCGGCATCGGGACTGGCGTGGCGTAGGTGCCTGCCGTGCCGCCCGTGCCGTCGGTGTACTTGGCGTAGTGGACGTTGGAAACGCCGAAGCGCACTCCCTTGGAATCACTCATCGTGTTCCTCCTTCGTGTAGGTGAAGTCGTATTGCTCTATGTGGCACATCTCGCTCTGGCTCCACGAGCCGACCTGCTCGACGGGCCCGAACGCGCTTTCCAGCGCGTCCCTCACGCTGGCTTCCAGCGCGGGGTCGGACACCTTCTCGAACAGCTCGACGTGCATGCGCGGGAACCTCGCGAACGTGCGGTCGTCGGTGTAGAACTCGCCGTTGTCGTCCACCGTGTAGACGAAGAACGGCGGTTTCGGGGCCTTGTCCACGGGGTAGGCCTCGAAGCGCCCTGGGATGCCCAGTTCCGTGAGGACGGCGTATGTCTCGTCCATGTGGCTCATAGCCCAGCTCCCAACGTGGCGAGGATTACCTTCTCGGTCAGCTCGAAGCCGTCATCGGCAGCGGGTGCGATGTGGACTTGCGCCCTCGTCCTGCCGCCGCCGACCTTGGCGTGGCCCTTCTCCAGCAGGTGCGGCAGGCCGGGCATCTTCGAGTAGACGTGGCCCTGGACCTCCCGCCCCGAGCCCTCGACGCGCATCCTGATGGACTTGGCGTACCCGCCCTTGTCCACGGGAGCCCCCGAAGACCACTCGTCCTTGGACAGCTCGCAGCCGGCCTTGACCCCCGCCAGGAGGGCTTCGTCGGAGACCTCCTGGACGTTGTCCAGGATGGCCTGCAAATCTGCCATGAAGCGGTCTGCCATGCTAGTCGTTCCTCGCGTGCTCGGAGAGCGTCAGGATGGTGGACTCCCACCCCTGGCGGCTCGTCTGGTCTATGTCCAGCTCAACCCCGTGGTAGACGGCCTGCGTGTATGGCCTCTCCTCGAACTCGAGGGTCTTGACCTCCACGCGGGCCGCTATCTTGGGCCCAAGTTGGGCGGCGGTGGCCCAGGTGTCCAGCCCCGTGTACCACGGGTTGCAGAACACCTCGGTGTCCACTGGCTCGCCCTCGTGCTCGATGCCGTACTGGTCTACCGTGACCGCGGTGGTCACGTCGCGCAGCGTTATGGTGTCGCTCCACCCACTCATTCGCCGTCCCCCTGGTAGTGGACGTTCTGCTTGCCGTTGAGCAGGCTCGCGACGATGGAGCGGTACGTGGACAGGCAGGCGTTGCGCTCGCTCGCCTCAACGTCGCGCCCGTAGAGCGCCTTGCAGTAGACGATCACCGCAGTCTTGACGATGGGCATGTAGTCCTCGCTTTCGGCATCGGCGTCCTCGGCAAGGAACTCGGGCCTGACGCCCTTGTTCCCCATGTCGAAGAGCGCCGTGCCGATGTAGGTCGAAATCTCGCCATCGGTCAGGCTGGTGGTCACGCGCAGCGCGGTCCTAACGTCGTCGAGCAGGGCCATGTGCTAGTCCTCCTGGGCCTTCTTGGCGGTGCGCTTGCGTGCCGCGACCTTCGACGCCCGCTTCTCGGGAGTCTCGGGGCTCTCAGCGGCCTGCTCTACCAGCACGGCGTTGTCGGGCTGGTCGCCCTCCTCGTAGCGGTAGGTGCGCCCGTCGGGCATCTTGTAGATTCGCAGCATCTCGCTCGCCTCCTGCTAGGACACGGTGATGTCGCAGAAGCAGGCGGGGCGCTTGACGGCAACGATCTCGCGAGCCTCGGCGCGGACGGAGACGAGGTTCTTCTCGAAGTCCGTGTCGTTGGAGTTCGTGGAGTCGACGCGCACGCCGTCTGCCTTGCTCGCAAGCTCGACGGCGCGGTTCACGAACGCGCCGACGAGGATGTGGTTGGCGGTCAGGTCGGTGGACTTGGCGAACTGCATCTCGAACAGGCGGCTGTAGCGCGACTCGGCGAACGGGTTGCCCGCCATGTACTCGTCCAGCGTGTTCTTCGCCTTGCGGATGGTCTTCCAGATGGCGGGGGTGACGATGACGGCGTTCGGGGCGATGCCGGTGGCGTCTTCCACGTCGGCGGCGGCGTCGATGATGCCGTCGAGGATGTTGATGGCCTCCTTGCCGGCGGTCGTGGTGACGCTTGCGGTTGCGATGCCGCTCGTGGCGAGCAGGTCGGTGACGGCCCCCGATTGGCGGTCGGCGTTCAGCTCGTCGACGAGGTCGCCGTTGATGGCGTCCACGACGTACGGGGCGTCCTCGAACAGCTCATCGGTCATCTTGATGAGGCCCGTGCGCTTCTTGAGCGTCGCGGACTTCTGCTCGTACTCGAAGGTGAGCTTGTTCTTGGTCGCGCCCTCGGCGGTCACGCCCGCAGAGCCCGTCTTCTGCTTGTAGACCGTCCACGTGTAGACGGGCTCGGAGATGGTCTTGCGCGGGAACAGGTCGAGCACGGTAAGCTGGGTCTCCGGCTTGCGCACGACCTCCTTGTCGTACTGGGTGGCAACAACGCCGCTCGTGGTGGTCGGGTCGCCAGCCGCGCGCATGGCGTACGGCGTGGCGATGTAGCGGTTGTCTGCGGACTTGTGCTCCTTGCGGAACTGGACGAAATGCTCGCCCAGCGAAGCGGCGCGCTCCATAGCGGGCTCCTCCTTGATCTCTGCGGCCTCGACGGGCTTCGCAGACCCGGCGATGACCTTGCTCATGTTGCGTTGCTCGAAATCGGCGAGCTTGGCGCGGCGCTCGTCCTCGGCCTCGATGAGACCGAGCTCGGCGTCGATGGCCTCGGCCTGCTCGACGGTGGCGTCCTCGGGCAGCTCCTTGGCGAACCCGATGACCTCCGAGCGGCGTTGCGCGTACTCGTCTGCCCCGAGGGAGCGATATGCGAGCGCATCCATTGCGGTGAACTCCATTGCGAGTTCTCCTTCCTGCTAGTTGGTGCTGATTGACATTGCCCTGGCCCGCAGCGCAACCTCCTTGCGCCTGCGCTCCAGTTCCCGCTCGGCTTGCCGCGACTCCCGCAGCCTGCGTTCCTCGATCGCTCCGTCGATGACGCGCCTTGCGCTTATCTCCGTGTTCGGGTCAGCCGGGCGGCTGACAGCCGAAACATCGAATACCTTCTTGATGCGGCGGATGTGGAAGGTGGTCGTGCGGTTCTGCTCGTCATCCTCCACGTCCTCCTCGGCCACGGTGAACGCCCAGCTCATCTTGTCCACCATGCCTGCATTGATGTCCTCGTACATCTGCTCGGCGAGCGATGTGCGGGACAGGTCGGCTGCTATGTACAGCCCGTGCAGCTGCGGCTCGATGTAGAGGGTGTCGTTGCGGTTGCGGGCGTACACGCGCCCCTCGTGGTCGTACAGGAAGATGACGTCGGACACGTCAGCGCCCTCCATGCAGCCCTCGTGCATGACCTCGACGTACTTCCACCCCTTGTGGACCTCGCCACGGGAGTCAACCCAGTCGGGTTCCTCCCAGAGCACGTAGGGGTCCTCGAACGTGGTGGCGTAGCCCTCCACGAACTTCGGGCTGTTGAAGCGGTTGGAGTAAACGGCATCGTCCGCGTACTCCACGGGCGCGGCGAGCGGCTGCGCCATCATCCTGTAGTTGCGTTCCTGCGGTTTAGCTGGCATGTCGGTTTCCTTCCTAGCCTTCGTCGACGTCGTCCTCGTACTTGCCGTCCACGTCGTTGTAGATGTCGTCGTCGCCGCCCAGGTCGAAGTCCTTGGCGTCCTCGATGTCGGAGGGCGGCAATGCGGTGGCGAGGTTGCCGCCGCTCGTGTAGATGACGTTGCCCTGCATGTCGAGCACCATGTACTCGCCGCGGTTCACGAAAACGTCCCCGCCGGGAACGGGCGGCAGGCCGAGGATTTGACGGCCCTCGTTGATGGTCATGAGCCGCCTGTCGGTCATGTCGCGCACCATGTTTCGCTTGGAGGCCGCGGACATGAACTGCATGCGGTTGGCGGTGAACGTGATGGAGTTGGTCAGCATCGCGCGGGTCGAGAACATCATCTTGTTCATGCCCTCGGAGAGCTGGATTGCCCAGGTCTCGACCTTGCCCTCGTAGTAGCTGTCCCAGATTTCCTCGGTGCAGTCGTTCTGCAGGATGCGCTTGTTCGTGCCGAAGTAGTTGAACACGTGGTCGTCGATGCGCTGCATCTCAACGCTGTCTATCGTGTAGGCGTTGTGCGCCACGGGGGTGACGCTATCCCACGTCTGGTCGTAGGTGAGCATGCCCGTGGAGTTGGACGGCCCGAGGTTCTGCTCGGCGAAGCGCCTCTTCTTCTCGTCCATGTCATCCTCGTCCACCTGGCCGACCATGCGGCCGATGAACATGATCTTCGAGCCGATGGCGATTGCCGTGCGCTCGGCGTCGGCCTGCGCGTTGAGCAGGGAGAGCGTGTCGGAGAGCTTGTTGGGCGTGCCGAACAGGTCGGACACGTACTGGTACTTCGAGAGCACGCACACGTCCTTCGCGGGGTAGGCAAGCGGGTCGCCCACGGGCATCTGGAAGCGGAACCACAGCTCCCCTCCCACGTCCATCGCCTCGGCGTTGGAGCACTTGAGCGGCCACAGCCCCGTGGTGCGTCCCTGCGCGTCGTGCAGGCGTATCACGAACGCCGTGCAGTCGACCTCGTAGATGGTCGCGAGGCGGTACAGGAAGCGGCTCCACGTCATGTGCTCGTTTGGCCACGTGCGGAAAAGCGTCTCGACCTGCTGGATGGGGCCGTCGTAATGAGGTTCCAGCTTCGAGCACGCGTTCGCGAACGAGTGGACGCACGCCCTCATGAGCTCCTGCTCGTAGAGCGAGCCGTTCCGCGTGCTGTACGTGGGCGTGTACTCGGTGAACGTGGAGAACCCCTTGCTCTCCCGCTTGCGCCCGAACGCGCCCTTGATTGTCTCGATGAATCCCAAAACGCCCCCGTTGACGGTTTTGCCTGGTGTTTCAGGCTATTCATACCTCAACGGGGGAACATGCGTTCGCGGGAGTGTAAAGGAAAAGTGGTATTTCGAATGCGGATATGAAAAAAGCCGCCCAAGATGGGCGGCTCGGGGGCGAAATCATCCCTTCCAGGTGCTAGTCACCATCTGGATGTACTCGTCGTAGTAGTCCAGCAACGTCACGTACGCGTCCAGCTCGGCCATGAAGCCGTCGATTCGGTTCGCCGCGTTGTTGTTGCGCTTGTCGGGGCGGATATTCTGGTTCGCGTCGGTGGAAATTTCCACGTTCATTCGACACCAGCGGTTTATGGGATTGGAATTGTCAACGATGCGTCCTCGCGCATAGTCTGCCTTGAGCCGCTTCATGGGGTCGGAGAGCGTCTGAGCGCCCTGACGTACCTTGCGCACGCGGCTCTCGCCCACGAACAGTTCCAGGTTCTTCACGGTCGAATCGTCCATATGCCACGGGTCGAAGCCGCACGCGAAGCAGAACAGCTTCTCCTTGCGGAGCTCCTGCAGCCATTCGAGGAAAACCGACTTCGGGATGTGGTTGCCGGGGACCACCCTGATGAGGCCCTGTGCCTCCCAGAGGCGGTACGGCACATTGTCGCGCTCCTTGGTCATGCCGGCGTCCTCGCGGGGTGTTAGCTGGTCCTCGGGTATCCAGTACATCGAACGCTCGTAGATCGTATCGTCTACCAGCGTGCCGTCCTTGTAGCGTTCGCCCCTCATGAAGAGGAACTGCGCTGCGGAGAGGTCGATTGAGTCCGACGCGTCGAAGCCTGCTATGCCGTACTTCAATCCAATGGTGGACATGTCCACCTGCCTGTCGCTTCCGCACTCCGCGTATGTGAGCCATGAGGTCGACTGGTTTTGCGGGATGTTGAAGTGCTTCACCAGGACGGCGGGACGCTGCGCTGGGTCGGCCTTGGCCTTCTTAACGAGCGGTTCGAGCTTGTCGAGCGGCTTCACGGTGCCAAGCCCAGGGTTGGACTTGAGCCACGTCTCGGGCTTCAACCACTCGTCGGGCTCGTCCTGCTCGTAGATGACGGGCAGGAAGCGGTCGTCCTCTATCTCGCCGTCCAGTATCCGCTTTGCGTAGTCGTACTGCGCGTCGCCTATCGAGTTGCGCACGAAGTTCGCGGTGGTCAGCTCCCACATCATCGGCTGACTTCTCGTGAGGGCGAGGCGCATCTGGTCGTAGGGGCCTCGGTCGTCCCACGCGGCTATCTCGTCTGCAATGACCAGGTGCGGGTTCGGGCCGTCGAGGGACTTCGGGCTACCCGAGAGCGTGACCACGTAGCCGTTGGTCTTGTCGCAGATTATGCCCTGCTTCTTGCGGTCCTTGACCTCGCCCGTGCGCTCCCACTTGGCGAGCGAGGGTGACTGGCGGCGCATGGTGTCGATGCCGCCGTAGCAGAGGCCCGCTTGCGGCTCCGCCGATGCGATGCAGTAGATTTCGGGCTTGCCCTCGCCGTCCGAGGTCATCATGTAGTGGGCGATGGCGGCAATCATACTGGTCTTGCCACATTTCTTCGCGACCCACCAAAGCACCTCGTTGAACTGGCGCATCTCCTCATCGTCTACGAAGCCGAACGCAACCTCGATGACGAACTTCTCGTATGGTTCGAGGGACATGGGCTTGCCGAACTTGCGCCCGGACGGAACGCAGCAGAACTTCTCGATGAAGTCCACTGGCCTACGCGCTCTCGCACGGTCGTAGTGCCACTGCTTGTAGCTGTCATCGAAGCGCGGAAGCAGCATGTCGCAGAGTTGCACCAGCTTCTTGCACGCGACTATCTTACCGTCGTACACATCAAGCGCGTACTTCTCGGCTGTCGTGCGGTCATCCACGAATCGGCTCCACGCATAACACGGCTGCTTCCTCATCCCTCACGCCAGGAATCCGCTCGAAGTAGTTGATGTAGTGCGTCTCGTAGAGCGCGTGTGAGTAATCCGCCGTGTGGTGGCACACGTCATGGCGCGAGTAGTCCACGCACTCTGGCCTGCCGCACTCGCGCTTGCCGTCGCACACGTAGAGTATGACGGTCGGCAAGTCGAATAGCTCTTGCGCGTCGGATTGCTTGATGGGGAACTTCACGATGTTGCCCATGTGCGCCCCCTATGCGTTGAAGTCGGCAAGCGGGTCGGACTCTTCCCTGGGCTTCTCCGCGCCGAGCGCCTTGAGCTGTTGGAGCGTGATTCCCGCCGTCTGCAGATACGCCTTGTAGGAACCTTGCATGGGGTTCTGTTTCTTGCCGTGCAGGCCGTCCACCATGATGCCCTGCTCGTCCAAGATGCGGCGACATTCCTCGGCGCGGTCGTACGACCAGCACATGTTGCAGACCAGCTCCGCAATCAACGGGTCGGCGCAGTCGTACTTGCCGCTGTCCACCACCGCCTTGTAGCGGTCGGTTGCCTTGATCGCCTCGATGCTGTAGGTGTCCTTGCTCATCAAGCCATCCTTTCGGGGTTTACCTTGAACGCTTGCTCTATCTCTTTCGCGATGCTCATGAGTTCATCCTCGGTCATGTTCGACGGCGAGCCCGGATTCGGGATGTTCGACAGCGCGCTTAGATAGCCGTCGTAGATGCCGCCTGACGTTGGCACAAGCGGCTCGTCGGTTAGGTGCCACTTGCCGTCGGCGAGCTTCAACCTGTATTCTTCGTTCTCCGCGAGGAACAGGTTGAGCATTATCACGCACGCGACCGCGCTCTCCAACGTGACGGTGGGTTTGATCTCGACGGTTATGCTGCCGACTTTAGCCATCGGCTTCCTCCTTGAACGAACCGCATCTGTTTGCAAGCGCGGCTTCCACATCGGCGTTCGCGTCGCAGAGGAACATGTACGGGCCGTTGGTATAGTCCCAGAACACGTCGGTGCAGTGCTCGCAGAACAGGCACGAGCGCGCGGGGGCGTCCACGCTGTAGTATTCGCATTCGTATCGGCGCATTTCAGCCATTAGCGTCCGCCTTCCTCATGGAGCCGTCCACGTTGCCCATGTGCTTCTCGAACGCGGCGAAGTAGCTGTTGAACTTCACGGCATCCTGCTCGGAAATCATGGCGTTTGCGTCCACCGCTTGCGCGAGTGCTACCAGCGCGTTGCCGAGGCAGTCTACCGCCTTCACGAGTTCGTCCATCAGCCAACCTCCTTCATGTTAAGCACCCGCTTCACCACCGACTTCTGCTCGCCGTTGAGCGGTGAGTGCTCCATCGTCTCCACGAACGTCCGCGCCCAGTCCACCCAGCGCACGAAGTCCGTATCGGCGTAGCTGCGCAGAGTCAGGTCGGTGGCGTGATTCGCCGGAAACTCGCTCGATGTGTCCACGTATGGCATCTATCCCTCGCTCTCGCCCATGTGGGGCATGCCGTCCTCGTCGAACCACACCCCCCGCCTGCTCTTGGGAGGCGGCTTCCTGTACGTGCCGAGATCGCCGTGGCGCTTCTCGTGGCACTCGTGGCACAGGCCGTCGAGCTTGTCCGCGTCGAACGCCACTTTGGGGTCGTCGTGGTTGCCCTCCGTCAGCGGGGTCGTATGATGGACCTCCATGATGGACTTGCGTTCGTCCTTGCCACCGTGGAGCAAAAGCGGCCTGCCGCAGTCCTTGCACATGCCGTGCTGGCGCTCGTAGACCAGCTGGCGGATGGGTTCCCACCCGCCGTGCCCGTAGACGGCCCTCTGCCAGGGCTCCAGGTTGTGGTAGCTCATGCGGCTCCCCGTAAGTCCGCGTCGTTTTCGAACATCTATTCGCATTATAGCGGAAGGTGTTACGAAAAACCAGTTTTTTATTACTGCGCCGCACTAAATGAAGGCTTCCCCCCCGCCGTTCCCCCGCAAGCACCGAACGCATGTACGGGTGGGGGGATGATCCGAAACGCGAACGCGTGTTCGCTTCGACGCTTTGACCTGCGCATACGTGGCATGCTCGAGCACATGCACGTCACCCCGCCGACCGGTTGAACACCGGCCCCGAAGCGTGGTAGAGTCGCACGCGCGGGTGCATATGACCCGCAGGACCGACGCGGGCGAGGGCCCGCAGAAAAGGAGACATCATGAGACTCGAGAAACACGTAGAGCACTGCAGGAGCATTGCGGAGTATCTAGACTCCATCGTCAATGGCGAGATATTCACCGACCCGTGCGGCGGCGAATGGGTAGCAGAATACGAGCCCGCATATGGCTTCGAGATGTACACGACTCACTCGTGGGTGCAAGACGGGGAGAGATACAAAAAGGTAGCAGTCACCCTCACGACTACCGACGGGGAGACGTACAAACGGAGTGACACGAACGAAACAATAGAGGACATCGAGGAGTATCTGACTCCGTTCGAATTGTGGGACTACTTTAACGACTCCGTATACAACTTGGAGTATCGCGTGCCAAGTCGTGACGAAGATCCGACCAGCGTTCAAATAATGGTAGCGTGTGGCGGCCCTAACATCTACATAGACACGAAGAGTGGCGAGGTCGAGCTCTATTGGTGGAGCGAGTCGGGCTCCTATCCCATGAGACGTGAGACCGCGTGCGCTATCGAAGAATACTTCATCGACCTCTACAACTGCTAGGCTATCAGTTTTCAGGCGTGGGCAATGGGCCCGCAGGATGGAGAATTAGAATGTTTGAATTCGAGAAAATCGCGAGGACTGGAAAGAGTTTCGAGCGCGACAACGGGGGAACGTGCTATCTGTTTCCAAACGAGGAGTACTACTCCGTAAATTGGTTGACTGATGATAAACGCTCAAAAGGTTATCGGATCTTCACCGCATGCGTCGACGTCGTGACCATTCCGTCGAAGTTCTTGGAGCACATCGAAGACGCGCCCGCATTCGAGGAGCGCGACATCATTACAGTTACCTATCAGTTCGTCACACGCGCAAAGACGAAGCGCGGAATTATCGACGCTGCAGTCAGACGCGCATACGAAATAGGCCCATGGTGCTATATCCCCGCATGCATCTCTGCGATATGGGGTGACGACTTTAGCGTCGTGAAAGATATCAAGTTTGGAGCGTATTACAGACTGGAGCGTTAAACAACCGATACGGGCCCGCATTCGGGCGGGCCCCGTTCCATCCATTGCGACGCGGGCGAGGGCCCGCAGAAAAGGAGACATCATGAGGACCAAGGTAGAGAACATCATGCAATACGTGCCTACTGGAGAAACCTACGAAGTGAAGCTCTACGAATTCCACGAACTCCCCAAAGACACCAAGAATCGTATCATCGACGAATACGAAGCCGATTATCTCCAGTGGGTCGACGAAGACTTCAGGGACTACAACGAACGCGAAATATGGGATTGCGTGCGCGACTTGGAAAAGCAGACAAATTGCAAGTGGTCGTACAATCGTTGGTATTCTTGCGACTTCGATGTCGAGTATAAGACGTTCCCCATATGGTCGCCTGAATACGTGGAGCATGCAGAGGATAACGGATACTATGCATCGTTCGACATCTGCGAAGCGTGGAACGCGCACGTTAGCAAACTTCGAGGGCTCTACGAAACGTACGACTACATCGATGAAATCATGGAGAACACGTTCCCCTATTACGACGACAACTATGCGAAGATTAGGGAAAATTGGACGTACCACGCGCGACTCGAGGAGATGCGCGACAAGGTGCACGACATGTACATCGAGGAGCTAGATGACGCATGCAGGGACGTCGCGAACGCTATCCAAAGTCTGCTCACGCTCGAATGGGAAGACGTACACTCTAGGGAGTACATAGAATCGCGCTTCGAAGACCTCGAGACTGGATACTCGTGCTACACGAGAGACGATAGCGGCCGCGTCTACTACTACGATTCGCGCAAGTGGTACACCGAAGACGGGGAACTATACGAAGAGTCGAACGTGCATCATGAGTGCATATCCATCGTCAAACTCGCAAGCTAAGAGGGGGCCGACGATGAAAAAGTATCTAGTTGGTCGTGGGTGGATTGAATACGTGAAAGTCGGATCTTGTTACGAGGAGCGTACGACCGGTGCATCGTATATCGAGTGTTCGACAATTGACGAAGCCTACGAGGAATACGAAGACATAGACATCGTGGACATGTGGCACGACGGAATAATAAAATCATGTAGCGCGTTTAAGGCAATAGAGCTAGTTGACGAAGAGTCGGGAGACTACGAGGTAATAAACTTCGAGATGTACGGGGGAGACGAATGACGACGCTGCAGTATTACGCTGTTTTGTGGTTCATCGTTTACCCGTTGGCCCTGACTCTAGCAGTCTTTATCTACAGAGTCGCCTATAGGGGAGTGAAAGAGGCCAAACGCGAAAAGGAAAGATTAGAGGCGCTGGAAAGAATCGACGAACAACGGAGAACAACTAGGGAGTCGTGGAGACCCAAAGAGTAGAACAAAACAGCAGGGGCCCGCATTGGAGCGGGCCCCTTTTTTGCGCTTAGAATCGGGCCCCGTTGCGCAAGATCCGAACGGCCCCGAAAATCTCCCCATTACGTTGGAAAAAACGCGCGTACCGGTGCAATAGCGTCCAGGACGTTTTTCGGGCGTCTAGAATCGTTTCTAAGGCTCAATCGTGCTATCACTGCTAATCTCACGCGCTCCATCGTGCAACGTGCCTCATATCGCATTCTGTTTCGTTCTGTTGCGTTTGCCCAGCTCACGACGTCGCATCATATTTGTGTTGGTTTTGTGAATCTCCCATACGTAAACCAAAGCTTACTTTTTGGACACCCCTCCTATTAAAGCGTTTTTCCAGCTCAGCGCAAAAACCGATATGAACACGGGACCCGTCAACCCCAGGAGGCGCGGCGCGGCTGCGTTTTTCCAGCCGTCGGGAAAAAGCGATATGAACACGGGCGCGGTCAACCCCAGGGCGGCGTGGTACCATGGGAGCGACGCGGCGGGAGCGCGCCGCAGGGACGATGGGAGGACCCATGGAGAGAATCAGGCTCGAAGAGATGACCCCCGAGCAGTTCGACGCCTACCGCGACGAGTGCGACTCGCGCAGCGCGGCCGAGTTCCGCTGCCGCCGCGAGATGTGCGCCATCGAGCTGTCGGACATCGCCGACGACCTCGGTGTGCGCCTGGACACCGCTAAACGATGGGAGAACCCGAAGAAGGGCATGCCGCCGTCGCCGAGGGCGTGGGCGTACGTCGACTCTGCGTACTACGACCTGCTCGACGCGGTCGAGGCGGCGATCCGACAGGTGGAGGAGACGGAGGACGAGCTCGGGGAGCCAAGCGCGGTCCGCGTCGCGTACAGGCGCGGCAAGCAGCTGACCAGGGACGGCCAGACCGTCGACAGGGCGAACGCAGTAGCGAGGGCCGCCGTGCTCGCGCTGCGCGTGCTCGGGTACGACGCCGAGGTCGAGTGGGCCGACGAGGGAGCCGCTGGGCTGGCGGCTCGCGCCCACCGAGAATAGAAATGCCCCGACCGCCGTGGCCGGGGCTGATTTTCCGAGAAGGTCGGGACGGGCGATTTTCCCAGAGAGAACGCCCCCGCGATTCATTTATCCAGGAGAAAACGCCCGAGGCGATTTTCCCAGTTAAATGGTCGTAAAAGGAACCGCCCGAAACGATTTTGCCAGCCATGATTTCGATAGGCCCCCAAGGTTTTTGCCAAACGCTATTTCGCGACGAACTACATGCTCGCGAACAAGAAGCAGGAAGGTGATTTCCATGACCATGTTCTCCAACAGCGACTACGCCTACTTCTACGATGACGGACGCAAGATGTACCACGCCGCGACGGGCGAGGTCGAGCTGGCCGATAACGTCAACTGGGATGTCGAAGCGGCCGACCTGCTGCGCGACGCGAACTGCTCGGTCGGGATGCTCGAGCCTTACGCCGGCATCTTCGTCACCCGCGACGGCGAAATCCGCGACGCCCAGTACCGCATGGTCGCGATTTCCATGGACGTCTAGGGATTCTGCCCGGGGGATTTCGCCGACACCCCGACGTAGCGCACCCCGCCGTCTCCGAACGCGATGTTGTTGTCCATCCATTGAAAGCACCGCAGGCATTTCTCGAAGGCGGTCTGCCTGGTGCACCCCAGCATGTGCGCGACCGATTTCCACCCCGCGCCCCACAGCCACCGCTCGGCCACGGCCTCGGCGACCCGCGTGGAGTAGAACCGCGAAGCGATCTCGACGGCGGCGAAGGCCGCGTCCAGCGACGCCTCGTCGCCGTCCTGTGCCCTCTCGAGCACGGTCGCGGCGTTCATGCCCACTCCAGGCGATGATGCAGGCACATGCCGCCGGGGCGCTTCTTCGGGAACGCGTAGCGGTCGGCCGTGTGGGTGCACGCCCCGTGCCAGAACATGCACCCCTGGCCGTCGCACGGGCCGACAAAGTCCACGAGCCTCGCCTTGCCCTTCTGCACGTCGTCCCACGTCGGGCTGGCCCCGAACAGGTCGAGGGCCATCTGCCCCTCCAACGTCCTCATAGCCCCGTAGACCCGAAGCCGCCCGACCCGCGGTCGGTCTCGGACAGCTCGTCGACCTCGACGCACTCGACGGTTTCGACGGGCATCACGAGTAGCTGGCAGACCCTCTCGCCATTCTCGACGGTCATGTAGCCGTTCATGTTCCAATGGGATTCGATGACGCTCTCGAACGGCGTCTCGACGCGCTCTACGCCTACGTGCGTCGG
>OCVV011284586.1_pt1 | contig 16918 bp, 14 predicted proteins | sample 1539721 | NCBI WGS metagenome assembly OCVV01 (sample SAMN02144230, study PRJEB22623) | gut metagenome | biome: sheep rumen | host: Ovis aries | place: New Zealand | reverse complement strand
GTTGCTTCCATGACATACATGAAAGCAGTAGAAGCAGGCGTTGATATCATTGATACTGCTATTTCACCTCTGGCTCTCGGCACATCTCAGCCGTCTACAGAGGTTATGGTAAAGGCATTCGAGGGAACGCCGTACGATACGGGTCTTGACATGAATCTGCTGTCTGAGATTGCTGATTACTTCCGTCCATACAGAGATGAGTGCCTTGAGAACGGACTTCTGAATCCGAAGAACCTTGGCGTAAACATCAAGACGCTTCTTTATCAGGTACCGGGCGGTATGCTTTCAAACCTGACAAGCCAGCTTGCTGAGCAGCATGCGGAAGATAAGTTCTACGAGGTTCTGGAAGAGGTTCCGCGCGTTCGTCATGACCTTGGCGACATCCCGCTTGTTACGCCTTCTTCACAGATCGTTGGAACACAGGCCGTATTCAATGTAATCTTCGGAGAGAGATACAAAATGCTCACAACCGAAACAAAAGATATCCTTCTCGGAAAATACGGTACGACTACAAATCCTGTAAACAAAGAGCTTCAGGAGAGAGCTGTAAAAGAGACAGGCATCCAGCCGATCACATACAGATATGCTGATGATGTAGAGCCTCAGCTTGAGAAGTTCGAAAAAGAAATTGCCGCTTATAAGCAGCAGGATGAAGACGTACTTAGCTACGCACTGTTCCCGCAGGTGGCTATGGACTTCTTCAAATACAGAGACGCACAGCAGTCTAAGGTAGATGCAGCAAAAGCAGATACCGAAAACAAGGCGTATCCTGTATAATGTATAAGCCGGGTCGCAGGTTTGCGTGACCGGGATAAACAGAGTATTAAGTAAGGGCCGTCGAATCAATTGATTCGGCGGCCCTTTTTGGTTTATTAGGGGAATCCATGTTCTCCTTCTTGCTCCGTTTCCCTCGCTGCGCTCAGTCCAAAAGTCGCTGCGAAGGAGAACATGGATTCCTTCTCTGTTTCCCTCGCTGCGCTCAGTCCAAAAGTCGCTGCGAAGGAGAACATGGATTCCTTCTCCGTTTCCCTCGCTTCGCTGAGTCCAAAAGTCGCTGCGAAGGAGAACATGGATTCCTTCTCTGTTTCCTTCGCTTCGCTGAGTCCAAAAGTCGCTGCGAAGGAGAAAAATGCTCAGGCTGCGAGCTCGTTCCTTTTGTTCAGGATCCAGGATTTTGCCTGTATAAATTTCATGTTAAGGAAGTTGATAAGCATTGTCAGGTATCTGAAGAATGGCTCCGTGACCACGGCAAATACCACAAACAGCATTATACATCTGATAGACATTCCTGTGATCTGGAAAAGGTCTTTCAGGAAGATCATACATATGAACAGGCATACCATACATGCTATCCAGATAACCCATTTGTATTTATCCATAGGCTTGCTGATCTGGTACAGGATCATAAAACCTACAATTGCAAGCAGGATAGTGGAAGCGGTTGAAATATCGATTGAACTTACATCAAATGTTTCTCCGAAGATTACAAGCGCTCCGACGACAAAAGCATCTGTCAGACCTGCAGGCAATGCTTTGAGGAGAATATTCGAGATAAAGTTTCCCTTGATCAGATTTCTGTTTGGAAGCTGTGAGAGAAGGAATGCCGGTATACCGATCGTAAACATACTGATCAATGAGATCTGCGAAGGTTTCAAAGGATATTGCAGACTGAAGAATATCGCAAGAAGCGAGATCAGCAGTGAGAAAATATTCTTTACCAAAAACAGACTTCCCGAACGTTCCATATTGTTAACTACCTGACGTCCTTCCATGACTACATCCGGCATTCTCGAAAAATCTGATTCCAGAAGTACCAGCTGCGAAGCCTGTGCCGCAGCATCGCTGCCTGATGCCATTGCTATCGAACAATCCGCCTGCTTCAGGGCCAGTACGTCATTGACTCCGTCGCCGGTCATGGCTACAGTCTTTCCTGCTTTCTTCAGTGCCCGTACAAAAGTACGTTTCTGGTCAGGAGTCACACGACCAAAAACATTGTATTTCAATACAGCTTTATAGATGTCCTCGTCAGTTTCCAGAGTCGTCGCATCCACATAGTTATCCGCGCCTTCAATCCCCGCCTGTCTGGCAATCTCTGAAACGGTTACCGGATTATCGCCGGATATTACTTTGATCTCAACACCCTGTTTCTCGAAGAATCGGAAGGTTTCCGGAGCGTCTTTTCTTATGGGGTTTGAGAGAAGGATCAGGCAGTAGGCTGTTACCTTTCCCTGCAATTCTTTTCCATCGGGAGTTTCACTGCATTTGCCGAAAAGAAGTACACGGAACCCTTTACCGCTGTATTCCTCAATGGTGGATTTATACAATTCATACTGCCTTCTTAAAACAAATTCAGGCGCGCCCAGAACGTATGAGCCTCCGGGGAATGTTACGCTGCTGTATTTATAAGCAGAAGAGAAGCTGGTGACGGATACTGCCTCAAGACCTCCCGGATTTTTGAAAAATCTCTGCATCGCGTCCATTGTGATATTATCATTTGACTGTGCCAGCGCAAAATCACTCAGCAATGCCTCAAGTGTATCCTTCTGTGACGTAGGACAGTCCGGTAACGTGACAAAAGAATCCACACGCATGTTTCCTTCTGTGATCGTTCCTGTTTTATCTACACAGAGTACGTCAACACGTGCAAGCGTTTCGATACATTTCATATCGTGTACCAGAACTTTTTTCATTCCCAGACGGACAGAGCTTACTGCCAGAGTTACGCTGGCCAGAAGGAACAGACCCTCCGGGATCATTCCGATCACGGCCGCGACCATAGATGTAATACTGTCCCTGAAAGATGCACCCTGCTGATAGAACTGCTGCCAGAAGAGTATAACTCCGATCGGGATGATCAGAATGCCGGCAAGCATGACCAGATGATTCAGAGACCGTATCATTTCCGACTGTTCGCCTTCTCTTGAAGCCTTTGCCTGTATCGTCAGTTTTGAAATATATGAATCAGGTCCAACCTTATCAAGACGGGCATAGCAGTTACCCGAGACAATATAGCTTCCTGACATTAACTCGTCGCCCGGTTTTTTTATGATCTCATCGGATTCACCGGTAAGCAGAGATTCATTTACGGAAACCTCACCGTTCATGATAACCGCGTCAGCGGGGATCTGATTGCCGGCCCCGAAAATAACGATGTCATCCAGCACAAGGCTCTCTGAAGGGACGAGACGTACGCGTCCGGACCTTACGACCTTTGTTTTTGGCGCGTTAAGAACCGATAATTCCTCGAGAGTTTTTTTCGCGCGAAGCTCCTGGACTATACCAATCAGCGTGTTTGCGATAATGACCGGAAGAAATGTAAGATCCCGGAAGGATCCGGCTATGATAAGAAGGACAGTGATCAGAAAAAACACCAGGTTAAAGTATGTAAAGACATTGCTTTGAATGATTTCCTTTGTGCTTTTCGCAGGAGGGTCGACTGCGTAATTATCCCAGCCGTTATCCCGGTATTCCTGGACCTGCTCTTTGGTCAGGCCTTCCCGTATATCCGGCTTATACCGGGTCATTTTTGATTTCGGAAGTTTAAATTCTTCTTCACCGCTAATTTTCATATGTACCTCTTTATATAGTATAATTACCAACTAAAACTACCCGCTTCATGATTAAACTGTTCAAAAATGATATGCGGAAAGTTTTTATTAATTACTGCTGAACCTGTTTCAAACCAAATACAGAAGGAGCCGCCATGAGAGAGTAGTTCGTATAATAGACGACAAATCCGGGTCTGGCGCTGTTAGGTTTACGAAGATTCCTGCGGATCGTATAGTCGATCTCTACCTTCGGCGCCATTCTTCCCCTGGAATAATAGGCCGCAAGTCCTGCCGCTTCTTCAAATACTTTGTCAGGTAGTTCTTTCCCGCCTGTCTTTACGATCACATGTGAACCGGGCATGTTTTTTGCGTGGAACCACCAGTCATCCGGTCCTGCAATATGAAACGAAACTTCCTCGTTCTGGTAATTGTTTTTTCCCACATAAATGTCAAATCCATCCGATGAGATGAAATGAAGGGGAAGTGACGCTTCGCCTTTTTTCTTTCTTTCTGCTTTATGACGCAGATATCCAAAATCCATAAGCTCTTTTCTGATCTGCTCAAGGTCGGATTCTGTCTCGGCCAGTTCCAGAGAGGTGCTTATGCTTTCCAGATGGATAACATCTTTTTCCGTCATTTCTATTCTTTTTGTCAGATCCTCCGCCGTTCTTTTCAGCTTGTTATATCTGGCAAAATATCTTTTCGCATTATCGGAAGGAGAGTAGAGCGGGTCAAGCGGAACCGTGATCGGCTCGTTTGTATAATAATTGACCGTCTCCAGCTGTTTATCCCCTTTTACCAGAGAATAACCATATGTATTCAGGAGTTCTCCGTATATCCGGTATTTATCTTTCTTTTCCGTATCCTTAAGCTGTTTTTTCTGAAGCGATAGTTTTTTTACATTTCTTTCCAGAAGAGTAGAAACGTTCTTTCTCAGATCAACAGATTTCTGCCGGATCCGTGAGATCTTTTCCTTCTGCTCATAATAATCCCGGATCAGAAGAGAAACAGAATCATAATGTCTTACTTCAAGATCCTGCAGATGCTCCATCTCCATGACGCTGAATTCGACCGGTACATGATCCTTAAGATAAATAACAGGATCATATTTTTTTTCTTTTATATCTTCCATCATTCTGAGGAAAGTATGATAAAGATGCTGTCTTTCAAGAGTGGAAAGCCCTTCTGTCGGAAGACCGCCGTCGATGGACGCACGGAAACAGATCTCCTCCGCCGCCGGAGATGATATACCGGTAAGAGAAGAACTGATGGCTTTGGCTGTGGAAGCCGGTTTTTCAAATATCTTCCTATTAAATTCATTTTCAGAGATGGATAATGGATCCAGTTTGTTCTGGGTCTCGGGAATAAAATATTTGCGGCCGGGAAGGACCTCCCGCACAGAACTGACATTGAAAGATATATGTTTGATCGCGTCTACGATAGTATTCTCTTCATTGACCAGAATGATATTGCTGTATTTTCCCATCAGCTCTACGACCAGACGTTCATGACGAATGTCGCCCATCTCATCATGATGTTCAATTTCGAGCTGAAGGATCCTTTCCAGACCGGGCTGGGATACAGCAGTGATCAGACCTCCTCCTGCATGTTTTCTGAGCAGCATACAGAAGTTTGGCGCGTTCATTGGCGAAGGTTTGTTAGTATCCCTCAGATATGCCAGCGGACAGGAAGCACTGGCCGAGATCAGGAGACGATATGTTTTGCTGTTGTTCTTTATCGTTAAAAGCAGTTCATCCTGTTCCGGCTGGGCTATTTTTGCAATACGTCCGCCGCATAATGCATGGTCCAGTTCATTTCTGATACATGAAACTGTAATTCCGTCAAAAGACATAAAAATCTCCTTTCGTTTATGGATTATTATAGCAGAAAAAAAGGATTTGACTAGAGTTTTTACTTGAATTATAATAATGCAGTATGTACATATGATGGTAAGGTAGACCTTTTTGTTCATTCTTTTCATATGCTGGCATACTTCATTTCAGTATTATTTACCGATGCGGCACAGTGATCACGCCGGTATCTGCCGGCACCACCTTTGCTTTCAGAGAAAGAGGGACGAAAAGAGGGACGAAAAGAGGGACGAAAAGAGGGACGATATGGTTTACAGTATGACCGGCTTTGGAAGAGCCGAATATCAGGATGAAGAAAAAAAGATCACAGTAGAAATGAAATCCGTTAATCATCGTTATCTTGATTTTAATTTCAAGATGCCGAAAAAATTCATGATCCTGGATCCTTTCATCCGTTCCGTCTTAAAAGACTATATAAAACGCGGAAAGACCGATGTTTTCATTACATACGAGAACTACAGTGAAAAAAGCAGCAGCCTTAAATATAATGAGGACATAGCGGCACAGTATCTGAAATACGCCGAACAGATGAAAGATAAATTCGGTCTGCCCAACGATATTTCGGTTTCCAGACTTCTTCGCTTTCCGGACGTTATCACTTCAGAGGATTCACGGACTGATGAGGAGGAACTGAAACGAGAGATCGAGTCTGTTCTGAGAGAATGCGCAGTCAGATTCCAGAAGGCACGTGAGATCGAAGGAATGAACCTGCAGAAAGACCTTCTTTCAAAACTGGACGCTATGGAATTGTGCGTAGGAAAGATCCAGGAGCGAGAGCCTCAGATCATGGAAGAGTACAGAAACCGTCTTCGTGCAAAGACCGCCGAGCTCCTTTCGGAATCCGGTCTGGATGAAGGCAGGATCGCCGCGGAAGTAGTGATCTATGCAGACAAGATCTGCAAGGACGAAGAGACCGTAAGGCTTCTGAGTCATATTAGAAGCATGAAAAAAGAGCTGACTTCAGGAGGCGCAGTCGGAAGGAAACTGGATTTCATCGCTCAGGAAATGAATCGCGAAGCAAATACGATCCTTTCCAAATCCAATGACCTTGGCACGTCTGATCTGGGTATCGAGTTAAAAACAGAAATAGAAAAGATCAGAGAACAGATTCAGAATATTGAATAAGGAGAGTTTCTTTGCTAATTAATATAGGATTCGGAAACGCTGTTAACTCTGCGAAGATCATGGCCGTGATCAGCCCGCTCTCGGCGCCTGCCAAACGCATGATCACATCCGCGAAGGAAACAGGAAAGTTCATTGACGCCACTCAGGGGCGTAAGACAAAGGCTGTAATAGTACTTGATAATGACAGCATCCTCCTTTCGGCATTACAGCCCGAAACGATCACAAAAAGATTTAATGAATACGGTATCGCTCCGGAACGTATTTCAGAAGAGGAGGTCGACTGATATGTCAAGAGGAATCATTACGGTCTTGTCAGGCTTTGCCGGAACAGGAAAGGGCACTGTAGTAAGAGAATTATTAAAAAGACACTCGGAATATGCACTTTCTGTTTCAGCCACCACCCGCTCTCCAAGAGAAGGAGAGCAGGAAGGGGTATCCTATTTTTTCAAAACAAAAAAAGAATTCGAAGAAATGATCCGAAATGATCAGCTTCTGGAATATGCTCAATACGTAGACAATTACTACGGCACTCCGCTGGCATATGTAAATGAGCAGCTTGAAGCCGGAAAAAACGTTCTTCTGGAGATAGAGATCCAGGGAGCGCTTCAGATAAAAGAAAAATATCCCGAGACAGTACTTGTCTTTCTGACTCCGCCCAGTCTGGAAGAGCTGGAAAGACGTCTTACAGGCAGAGGCACCGAGACACCGGAAATAATCCGGGAACGTCTTAAGAGAGCCGCCGAAGAGTCCAGAGGTATGGAAAAATACGATTATATTCTCGTAAATGACGATCTGGATACCTGCGTTGAACAGTTTCACCACATTATTGAAACTGTGCGCTGTGAAGCTTCACGCAACAGCGACCGCATTACACAGATCCAGAAGAGTCTCGCAGAAAAATATGGTAATTAATTACAGGAGGAAATGAAACATGATGATGCATCCATCTTATAAGGAAATGATCACGAAGATCAACAAGGATCAGGATATTGACGAGGCGCCGTTAGTAACCAGCCGATATTCTATCGTAATAGCCGCAGCGAAGAGAGCCCGCCAGCTTATTGCCGGTGAAGAACCGTATATCACCGGAATGGAAGGCGAGAAACCGCTTTCAGTCGCTGTACAGGAGATCTACGAAGGAAAGGTTCATATCCTCCGTGATGATGAGCAGACAGAAAATGCGAAAATTGCCGAATCTATCGCAGATATGGAAGATTGATATATGCCGATGAAAGTTTTTTTTATTTCACTTGGCTGTGATAAGAATCTGGTTGATTCGGAGAGAATGCTTGGAAGTCTTGCAGGCAAAGGTTATGTCGTGACAGATTCTGAAGATGAAGCGGACGTTATCGTGATCAACACCTGCTGTTTCATTGATAAAGCCAAGGAGGAGAGTATAGAAAATATCCTCGAAATGGCCCGGTATAAGACAGAAGGCAGATGTAAGGCCCTGATCGTCGCCGGCTGTATGGCTGAAAGATACCGGCAGGAGATCCTTGATGAGATCCCGGAGGTGGATGCCATAGTCGGCACGGGAAGCTTCCACCGCATCGAAGACGCAGTAGAAGCTGCTGTTTCGGGAAACAAAAATATTCTCATAGATGAGCTGAACGAACAGTCCGCCTCTGCCGTATCCGAGCCGCAGAGAATGATGACCACAGGCGGTCATTATGAATATCTTAAGATCGCTGAAGGATGCGATAAACACTGTACATATTGCATAATTCCAAAACTCCGCGGAAAATATTACAGTGTTCCGATGGAAAAGATCCTCTCCGAAGCAGAGTATTTCGCCCGGCAGGGAGTAAAGGAACTTATTCTGGTAGCGGAAGAGACGACACTTTACGGCGTCGACCTTTACGGCAGAAAATCCCTTCATCTTCTGATAAAAGGTCTGTGCCGCATACCGGAAATTGAATGGATCCGTATACTTTACTGTTATCCTGAGGAGATATATCCGCAGTTGATCCAGGTGATAAAAGAAGAACCGAAAGTATGCCATTATCTGGATATGCCGATCCAGCATATCAATGATGATATACTGAAAAGGATGGGCCGCAGGACCACGAAGCAGGAGCTTATTGATACCATCCGCAGGCTCAGAAAGGAAATTCCCGATATTGCGCTCCGAACATCTCTGATCACAGGTTTTCCCGGAGAGACAGAAGAACAGCATCGTGAATTAATGGATTTTGTCAGAGAGACCCGCTTCGACCGGCTCGGAGTATTCACTTACTCACAGGAAGAAGATACTCCTGCAGCACTGCTGCCTGATCAGATCGACGATGATGTAAAGGTGCGCAGACAGAATGAGATTCTTGCGCTGCAGCAGGAAATATCATATGAGAACGGCCGGGACAGGATCGGACAGGTCATGGATGTCCATATTGAAGGATATATGTCCGATGAGGATTCATATGTGGGCAGGACATATGCTGACACGCCCGGCGTTGACGGATACTTTTTCATAGAGACAGATGAGGTGCTTCATTCAGGCGATATGGTAAAAGCCAAAGTCACCGGAGCCATGGAGTACGATCTGATAGGCAAACTGGAAGGAGATTTTAATAATGAATTTACCGAATAAGCTGACTATACTCAGAATGATAATGATTCCGTTTTTTGTGATCGCAATGCATCTCCCGATAAGCAGCGGACGCTACATTGCTCTTGTGATCTTCATCGCGGCAAGTCTTACAGATACAGCGGACGGTTATATCGCGAGAAAATATGATCTGATAACAGATTTCGGAAAATTTATGGATCCGCTTGCAGATAAACTGCTTGTATGCTCTGCAATGATCTGCCTTATCGATACAAATGAACTTCCCTCGTGGATAGTCATTATAATTATCGCCAGAGAATTTATCATCAGCGGTTTCAGACTGGTGGCTGCAGACAACGGCATCGTTATCGCCGCAAGCATATGGGGCAAGATCAAAACCATAACACAGATGGTCATGATCATTTTTATCCTGCTGAACTTCAAAGGTTCTGCCGCGTATGTGATCGAACAGGCTCTGATCTATGCCGCTCTGGTGCTGACAGTCGTTTCTCTTGTCGACTATATCATTAAAAACAAAGCCGTTCTCGGAACCGACAGATAACACAGCTTAATTGATAAAGAGGAGACATTATGTTTAAAATCAATGAAAATTATATGCGTCTTCAGGGAAGCTATCTTTTCTCAACGATCGCAAAAAAAGTATCTGCCTACAGTGAGGCTAATCCTGACGCAAACATTATCCGTCTGGGCATAGGCGACGTAACGCAGCCTATCGCTCCTTCGATCATCAAAGCCATGCACAGCGCAGTAGATGAAATGGCAGACGCGGAGACTTTCCACGGCTATGCTCCGGATCTGGGTTACGATTTCCTTCGCTCCGCCATCGCCGCAGAATATAAGTCACGGGGATGCGATATCTCCACAAATGATATTTTTGTATCTGATGGCGCAAAATGTGATTCCGGCAATATCCAGGAGATCTTCAGTGCCGACAGCAGGATCGCCGTATGTGATCCTGTTTACCCTGTATATGTAGATTCAAACGTCATGGCCGGAAGATCCGGAGAATGGGATCCTGAAAAGGGCTGCTACAAAAATATTATTTATATGCCTTGTACCGAAGAAAACGCCTTTGCGCCGGAATTTCCAAAAGAAGATCCGGACGTGATCTATCTTTGTTATCCAAACAATCCTACCGGAGCTGCCATCACAAAACCGGCTCTGCAGGAATGGGTAGATTATGCAAACAGAATAGGCGCAGTTATCCTTTACGATGCGGCTTACGAGGCGTATATCACAGAAGAAAATGTACCTCACTCCATCTATGAGTGTGAAGGTGCAAAGACATGTGCTATCGAGATCCGCAGTTTCTCCAAGAACGCAGGCTTTACAGGCGTGCGTCTCGGATTCACGGTTGTGCCGGCAGAGCTGAAATCAGACGGCGTAGCACTTCGCGATCTCTGGGCCAGAAGACACGGAACGAAGTATAACGGAGCTCCATATATTATCCAGAAAGCCGGAGCAGCTGTTTTTTCACCTGAAGGCCAGGCTGAGATCAAAGCTCAGGTCGGTTACTACATGAATAACGCAAAATATATTTACAACGGTCTGAAAGAAGCCGGCTATACAGTCTATGGCGGCGTAAATGCTCCGTACATCTGGCTTAAGACTCCTGATCAGATGACTTCCTGGGATTTCTTTGATTATCTCCTTGAGGAGCTCAACATCGTAGGAACACCCGGATCAGGATTCGGCGCCGCAGGCGAGGGATTTTTCAGGCTGACCGCATTCGGAACATTTGAGAAAACAAAAGAAGCGATCGACCGTATCACAAAACACTGATCCATTACCGTTTATCAATAGTAAAAACTTCCCGCTTATTCAGAAATGACGTGTGGGAAGTTTTAGTCAATAATGATCCACAGGAGAAATATCATGTCAAAAATTGAGATGAAAACACCACTTGTCGAGATGGATGGCGATGAGATGACCCGAATAATCTGGCAGATACTTAAAGACGAGCTCATCTATCCTTTTATCGATTTAAAAAGCGAGTACTATGACCTCGGTCTGAAGCATCGTGATGAAACAAACGATCAGGTAACGATCGATGCCTCCAACGCCACAAAAAAATACGGCGTTGCTGTAAAATGCGCAACGATTACGCCGAATGCCGCAAGGGTCAAAGAATATAACCTGAAAAAAATGTATAAGAGTCCTAACGGAACCATCCGTGCTATTCTTGACGGAACTGTTTTCCGTACTCCCATACAGGTAAAAGGAATTACGCCTACCGTCAGAACATGGAAAAAACCCCTGACGATCGCGAGACACGCATATGGAGACGTATATCGCAACGTGGAAATGCAGATAGACAGGCCCGGTAAAGTAACCATGACCTTTACGCCGGATGACGGTTCTGAAAAAAAGACTGTCACAGTGTTTGATTTCAAAGGCCCGGGAATCGTTCAGGCACAGCATAACATTGACGCATCCATTACAAGCTTTGCCAGAAGCTGCTTTGAATACGCTCTTTCCGAAAAGAAAGACCTCTGGTTTGCCTCCAAAGACACTATCTCCAAACAATACGATCACCGATTCAAAGATATCTTCAACGATATGTACGAAGCAGAGTATAAGGAGAGCTTTAAAAAAGAAGGCATCGAGTACTTCTACACACTCATCGACGACGCGGTCGCCCGTGTAATGAAATCAGAAGGCGGATTCATATGGGCGTGCAAAAACTACGACGGAGACGTTATGAGCGACATGATATCCTCCGCATTCGGCTCTCTTGCCATGATGACATCCGTACTCGTATCTCCGGAGGGGTATTATGAATACGAAGCAGCCCATGGCACGGTACAGAGACATTATTACAAACACTTAGACGGGGAGGAAACCTCCACGAACTCAGTAGCCACCATCTTTGCCTGGACAGGAGCTCTCCGGAAAAGAGGAGAACTCGACCGTATTCCAGCCCTCATGGACTTTGCCGACGCACTGGAAAAATCCACACTGGGCACCATTGAATCCGGCAAAATGACAAAAGACCTGGCACTGATCACAAACATAAAAGACCCGATCGTACTCAATACACGCGAATTCATAGTAGAAGTACGAAAAAACCTCGAGAAAAAACTGGCATAACTTTTTAACGTAAGCAGGAAGTTTGTATTATAAATCATATAGAAAAAATCCGCATACAGCCGATCTTTAAAACATCGGCCATATGCGGATTTTTTAATCCAGAAAGCAAACTTCCCGCCAAACTACAAGGGAGAAATCTTCTCCTTCGCAGCGACTTTTGGACTGAGCGAAGCGAGGGAAACGGAGCAAGAAGGAGAAGATTTCTCCCTTCACACCACTTTTGGACTGAGCGAAGCGAGGGAAACGGAGCAAGAAGGAGAAGATTTATCCCTTCACACCACTTTTGGACTGAGCGAAGCGAGGGAAACGGAGCAAGAAGGAGAAGATTTCTCCCCCTTATTCAGCCAGCGACTCCCATTGTTCATACAGCGTTTCCAGCTCCTCCACTACCTCTGCCTGTTCCCTCGATAATTCCTGACACCTCGGAAGATCTGTCCCTGTTTCCGGAAGGGCAAATTCTTCGTCGATCTCCCTGTTTCGTTCTTCCAGGACCGCAATCCTTTCCTCGACTTTTTTCAGGTCATTTTCTTTTTTTCGCCGCGCAGCCTGCTGTTCCTTCTGAGAGATCCATGCGTTTTTGGCTTCGGTCGGAGCGGAAGAGGAGAGCAGTTCTTTTTCTTCAGGGGCGTATACTGCCGTTAATTCATCTCTTTTTTCCAGATAATAATCATAATTGCCTATATAATTAACAAATTTTTGGTTTACCAGATCAAGTATTCTCGTAGCAGTCTTATTTATAAAGTATCTGTCATGACTTACATATAATATCGTTCCCGTATAGTTATTCAGCGCATCTTCTAGTATTTCCTTGGAATTGATATCCAGATGGTTGGTAGGCTCGTCAAGCAGCAGAAAATTAGCTTCGGAAAGCATCAGCTTCGCCAGCGAAACCCGGCCCTGCTCGCCGCCGCTGAGCGTTCCGATTTTTGAAAAGACCTGATCTCCGGTGAAAAGAAAAGCTGCCAGTACATTTCTTATTTCCGTATTGGTCAGTGCCGGATATTCATCTGATATCTCTTCAAAAACAGTCTTATCCATATGAAGCATCTGATGTTCCTGATCGAAATAGCCAGTTTTTACCTTGGCGCCAAATGTAATTGTTCCGGAATCTAAAGATTCCTGTTCGGTGATCATTTTCAGAAGTGTAGTTTTCCCTGTTCCGTTTTTTCCGATAATGGCTACCCGTTCACCGCGTCCGATATGTATATCCTGGTCTGAAAACAATGTCAGCGGTCCGAACGATTTAGAAAGGCCTTTTATTTCCAGAACATCCTTACCGCTCTCAAACCGCGGAGTCAGCTTCAGGTTCATGTCTGCATTAAGCTCTGCCGGTTTATCGATGACCTCCATCTTTGACAGTGCTTTTTCCCGGCTTTCCGCTCTCTTAATAGATTTTTCTCTGTTAAAGGATTTGAGTTTTGTGATCACGGCTTCCTGGTGCCGGATCTCCGCCTGCTGATTCATATATGCTTTATACTGTGCATTTCGTATCATGGCTTTTTTGCGGCTGTAAACAGTATAGTTTCCGGGAAACATCATACTGGTCCCGTTTTCTATCTCTATTACTTTTGTGACGATACGATCCAGAAAGAAACGATCATGAGACACAACAAGCACCGTACCTCGATATGATGCGAGAAATGATTCCAGCCATGATATGGATTCTATGTCCAGGTGGTTTGTTGGCTCATCGAGCAAAAGGATATCCGGCTGAGTCAGAAGGAGACGTCCCAGTGAGACACGGGTCTTCTGTCCGCCGGAGAGAGTATTTACCTTCCGTTCCATATCTTCCTGTAAAAAACCGAGTCCTTTAAATACGCCCATGATCTCACTTTCCGCGGCGTATCCGTTCTTTAATTCATAATCATGCATCAGGATCGTGTAGGAGTGCATCAGTGTTTCAAGTTCTTCTCCGGAAAGACTCTTCATATTACTTTCCATCGTTCTGAGCTTTTCTTCCATTGTAAAAAGCTCTTTTTTGGACTCCCTGAGAGCCTGATATATACTCATATCACCGTCTGTATCCTGATGCTGGGCAAGATAGCCTATGGTCTTTCCTCTGGGGATTATTACATTCCCACTGTCTGCGGATATTTCTCCGGTGATGATCTTGAACATGGTCGTCTTTCCGGATCCGTTGACGCCGGTCAGCGCAGCTTTTTCATTTTCTTCAATATGAAAAGAAACATCTTTCAGAACTTCATTTCCCGGAAAAGATTTATATATATTCTGACATGATAAGATCATATGAAAACTGTCCTCCTGATAAAGCAGATTTGCCTTGTCTATTATAGCAGAAGATATCTGTCTGATAAAACAGGAATTAATTTAAATTTGTATAATTTCTGTGAAAAATTAAACAAACACTTTGATTTTTTTTTGACAATTTATTATAATTATAGCTAAAGATGTATTAATCATCTTTAAGGGTGAAAGAAGCAGGAGGGATTGTTTTGAAAAAAAATGGAATATCGAAATCGGTAGTCAAACGATTGCCCCGGTATTACCGATATCTCGGAGAATTGCTGAATGCCGGCGTGGAGAGGATCTCTTCAGGAGAACTCAGTAAACGTATGAATGTTACCGCATCTCAGATCAGACAGGATCTGAATAATTTCGGCGGTTTCGGTCAGCAGGGATATGGATATAATGTACGTTATCTAAGAGAAGAAATCGGAAAAATACTCGGATTGACAGAAACTCATAATATGATAATAATCGGCGCCGGCCGCATCGGCCAGGCTTTGGCTAACTATCCTTTTGATAAATATGGTTTCCATACAATTGGTATTTTTGACAGGGATCCTGAACTGAAAGATATGGAGGTAAAAGATCTCCATGTCATGATGAACGAAGAGCTGCCTTCATTTATAAACAGTCATCACATAGATATTGCCATTTTAGCAATTCCGAAGGAGAGCGCAACGGAGATGGCCCCTTTTCTCTGTGAGAACGGTATAAAAGCTTTTATGAATTTTTCGGCGACGGATCTGAACGGGATACTGCCGAAAGATGTTATCGTAGAACATGTGCATCTTTCTGAATCGCTGATGAAGCTTTCCTATAATCTGAATCTTAAAAAGACAGACGATGACGATGTATCTTAAGATCCGAAAATATACAGAACACTTCAGAATTTTTCTGAGGTGTTTTTGTTTTCCGTAATGAATTTCTACTGTATTATATATAATAACAGGAGGTTTTGTATGAAATATTTACTGACAGCAGCACAATCAGGTATTGCTGACCGTTACGCCATGGAAGAGATACACATTCCTTCGCTGGTTTTAATGGAACGGGCTTCACTTGCAGTGGCAGAAAAAATATTATCTGAATACACTGAAAACAGCAGGATACTTATAGCCGCCGGTACGGGAAACAACGGCGGGGACGGCGTGGCCATAGCAAGAATGCTTTTCGAAAAAGGTTTTTCGCCGGAAATCCTTCTGGCAGGAGATCCTGCGAAATACAGTCCGCAGATGAAACAGCAGCTGGATATCATATCCTATTACAAACCGGTATTTATTGAACATATAGAAAAGGAATATGATCTTATCGTCGATGCAGTCTTCGGATTCGGTCTGTCCCGGGAGGTACGGGGTGTATTCGCGGAAATAATCCGTGAAATAAACGAAAGTCATGCTAAAGTTATTTCCGTAGATATTCCGTCAGGCATCCATACAGACACCGGCGAAGTCATGGGAACTGCCGTCAGGGCAGATGAGACAGTCACTTTTACTGCCGGAAAACCGGGTCTGTTTCTGGATCCCGGAAGATCATACGCAGGAAAGGTCTGTATAAAGGAAATCGGAATTCCCGTAAAGGCGGAACATCTTCGGGACAATATGATATGCATGCTGGAGGAGGATGACCTTTTTGGCCTGAATAATCGTGATGAAGCGGGAAACAAAAGTACTTTTTCAAAAATTCTGGTTATTGCAGGATCTGAAAGTATGTTTGGAGCGGCCTATCTTTCCGCCTGCGCTGCTTTGAAAACCGGAGCAGGAATGGTGAAGGTATTTACGCACCGGATCAACCGGACTCCCCTGGCGTCATTAATGCCGGAGGCTTTGATGGATCTTTATACTGAAGAAGATTTTGACCAAAAAAAGCTTATAGAAGATATACAATGGGCCGATGTATGTCTGATCGGACCGGGACTCGGACAAAATACCATCTCCGAAAGAATAACCGAGACTTTTATCCGGGCAAACGATAAACCGTTTGTCATGGATGCTGACGCGCTGAATATTATGTCTGTCCATCCCGAATGGTGGCAGCTGATCAATAAAAAATGCATTATCACGCCTCATATAGGAGAAATGAGCCGTCTGACAGGTATTTCTTCCCGGGAACTTAAAAGAGATCCGGTGAAGGCCGCACGGACTTTTGCTCTGAAACACCATGTAAGCTGTGTCATGAAAGATGCGCGCACCGTAACAGCTGAGCCGGATGGAACCGTATGGATAAATATACGCGGCAACAGCACACTTGCCACTGCCGGAAGCGGAGACGTGCTTTCGGGTATCATAGCCGGAATCCTCGGGCAGAATATAAAATGCAATTTGCATATTTCCTCCGAGGGGGCAGCCGGTGCGTTTATACATGGCGTCTGCGGAGAAAAGGCGGGAGAGCGCTTCGGGCGGGCGGCGGCAATGGCGGGAAATCTTCTGGCTTTTATCTGAATCATCATAAGACTGTTTCAGTAATGACATACG